>JGI994J12354_10000525_pt1 | contig 38098 bp, 36 predicted proteins | sample IntmicLarv3ML3BL_FD_12354 | JGI IMG/M metagenome (IMG submission 12354) | reverse complement strand
CTACTCCGGTCGTGGTTTCCTCGCAGCCGCCTAAAAGCCCCGGAATCAATTCTCGCCGACTGGTATGAAGCAAGTGAACCAAATCTCCACCATCATCAACAATAACGTGAGGCTCAATGTCTAAAGCTTTATTCAAGAAGGTATCGTATTCCTCGGAAGTACAATTATACCAAGCATAAACCGCTACGCCTTCCTCAGCGAGTGCTGCGGCAACATCGTCTTGAGTTGATAGCGGATTACTCCCGGTTACTGCAATTTCAGCTCCGGCATTTTTAAGCACAATAGCCAGATAAGCAGTTTTAGCCTCCAAATGCATTGTGACCACTAATCGCTTGCCGGCAAGAGGCTTCGTTTTTGAAAGCGTTTCCTCCAGATTCTTCAGTAATGGCATATGAGCTTTTACCCACTCAATCTTATAGCGACCTTCATTAGCTAACGAAATATCTCGAATCATTGACATTAGTTATTCCTCCCAATTTAATATTTTTTCATCATAAGGAGTTGTTAAAACTCCTTTATTAGTAATTATTCCAGTAATTAATTCATGAGGTGTTACGTCAAAAGCCGGATTAAATACCTGCATTTCTTTCAATGTTGTCCAAGCATTGCCGATTTTTCTGACTTCATCAGGATCACGCTCTTCAATTGAAATTTGCTCTCCCGAAGATATTTCTCGATCAAAAGTTGAATAAGGTGCTGCAACATAAAACGGAATATCATGAGCTTTTGCTAACAAAGCCAACGAATAGGTGCCTATTTTATTTGCCGTATCACCATTCACTGCAATACGATCCGCCCCCACAATGACTGCATCTATTTTTTTCGTTTTCATCACCCAGCCCGCCATATTATCTGTAATTAAAGTAGAAGGAATCTTCTCTTCCATCAATTCATACGCAGTTAGCCGCGAACCCTGTAAAAGTGGTCTTGTTTCACAAACAAAAACATTCCGAATCTGCCCCTCTTCAAAAAGCCTGCGAATTACCCCCAAAGCCGTTCCATAACCGGCCGTAGCAAGAGAGCCGGTATTACAAATTGTCAAAATATTTGCAGGCTCTGAAAATAGTGATGCACCATATTTCCCAATCGCCTTATTCATCGTTAAGTCTTCTTGAAGTAGCTCAAGCGCAGATTTTTCAAGAAACTGAGGTAACTCTGAAAAATCAATATTTGAAGATTTTTTTACTAAAAATTCTACTGCCCACATAAGGTTTACTGCTGTCGGCCGCGCTTTCTTCAGATTTTCTGCTTTCTCTAAAAATTCCTCACGATTCGTACTGGTTTGAGCAGCAAAAACCATACCAAACGCAGCAGCAACTCCAATTGCTGGTGCACCACGAACCTCTAATCGTTTAATTGCATCAATTAAACGAGCCAAATCGCGACATAAAATCCATTCGGCCTGATTCGGCAGCAGCGTTTGATTTAGTAAATGCAATACTGAATTTTCCCATTTCAATGCTCTCATCACAAAATTCCTTTAATGCAGTGGTTAAATCCACCAAACTCTTTTAACGACGATTGGCACGAACATTCACCCTTCTCCGCCCATTTTTGAATTGCTAACGAAATTAATCCATGAAAATTTTTTTTATTTTCTTCCATCACCTGCAAGACTTCTTCATGGGTCAAATTAATTTTAGAAATTCCTGCGCCTAGGTTTGTTACCATTGATATCGTCGTGTAGCAAATTTCCGCTTCCCGTGCCAGAACCGCTTCAGGAATTCCCGTCATGCCGACTACTGTACCACCAATTTTCCCATAGAAAGAAACCTCTGCTGGGCTTTCAAAGCGCGGCCCTTCAGTACATACATAAGTCCCAGTCGCTCTGAAAGAAAGCTCTTTTTCCTGGGCAATCTCTATTAGTTTTGCTCGAAGAGTTTCGCAATATGGATGGCTTACATCAACATGGACTACCGGTAAAGGCGCCCCGTCAAAAAAAGTCAATACTCGATTTCTTGTAAAATCCAAAAATTGATCGCAAAATACAAACGTTCCCGGACCAACTTCCGCATCTAAGGAACCTACTGCTGTAGTTGCGATAATGTTTGTTACTCCCAGTTTTTTTAGTGCAAAAATATTACCTCGATAATTAATCTGATGAGGCGGAATCTTATGCCCTTCCCCGTGCCTGGTCATAAAGGCAACTTTTTTTGTTCCGACAGTGCCAATCAAAACGCTTCGGTCACCATAAGGTGTCTGAACGATTTCTTCTTTTACTTGTTCAAAAATAGATAAATCATATACCCCTGTTCCACCTATAATTGCTAACAATGCAAATTCCTCCTCTTTATAAAACAAGTTTCTTTTTATATTCTCGAAAGGATCAATAAAACCCTTTGATAACTTAAGGTAGCAATAAAAAAATCCTGATAATAACAACTTGCTATTATCAGGATTTAAAACCTTATTATCCTTTTTTGAAAATCCCCAATGGTGCACCTAATGGCCAGAAAGAGCGTCCGAAAAACTTATTAAGGAATGTTGCACAGCAGGCATATAACGAAATAATTGATACAATTACCTCAGCATAAGCTGCCATCCCATGAGCCCAATTTCCACCAATTCCAAGTGCGTCAAAAGCAAGACCAAACAGCAATATGTCAATAAAAATCATATCAATAAATAACGTTTTATTCGTCTCTGTGGCAGCAATGGTTGCTACAACAGCAAAGACAAAGAAAACAAGGAAAGCATAGCCAATCTGTCGTCCGTCGACGTCGGCGGCTAACTCGGGCCCGAAGGCTCCCATTTTTATCATCCAGCTAGAAGCAACCCCAAGCCAGAAAAGTCCAAATGCTCCAAAGACAGTTGCGCCGAAGAGGTTATTATGATTGAAATCATACACTGAGGCAATCAACTGTGCAACTGCACCTAGAAAAATAGCCCATGGAATCACGAAAGACAGACCAGTGGTAATACCCAATTTTTGAGATGCTGCAACCGCAGTAACTACAGCAAGACCTAGAAGACCAACCGCTGATGGGTCAGCAACTACAATTTGAACTTTGTGTTCTCCCGAATTACTCATTATCATCTTCCTTCCTTTTCATTTTGACAGTCTTACTATAACGATATTATATATCAGATAATTCTGTCAATAGAAAGGTTTGATTTTTCAGAAAATCAATTTCTTTTTTCTTGATTCGTCAATGAAAAAATTTCTTGATATTTCATGCTTCTCGTGTGCTCAGTATGGCTCCATACCTTTCGATTTCGATGTAAAAATCCCATAAAGGTAATCGGCACCCAGCTATAAACAAACAATGGATAAAGTATAAAATAAAACCAACAACGAAGCGTGATCTTCCTTTGAAAAAGAATAATCATTGGCAACACATATTGGCTAAGTAAAATTAATGTCCAAAAAAGCGCCGGCATCCAATTGTAAATATTAGTATAAAAAGGATATCTTGCATTAAGTATGCTTGTAAAAATCAATCCAAACGAAAACAGCAAAAAATAGGGTTGAAGTAAATGAATAATTCCATCTAAAATATAGCCTTTTCGCATTTTTATACCTTGAACAAGCAATAGCGGTATATAACGATGTGCCACATCAAAATGCCCCTGAGCCCATCGCTTACGTTGTTTCCAAGATTGCCAGAAAGTAAGAGGTTTTTCATCATAAACAACTGCATCTTGGTTCCAAGTGGTCTTTATTCCTTCTGCCAAAACTTTCATCGTGAATTCCATGTCTTCAACCAACGAAGTCGCTCCCCAACCAAATCTTTCCAATGTCTTAAAAGCAATACACATACCGGTGCCACCTAAGACCGCCGAAAGACCCAGTTTGTACTTAGAAAAATGCCAAAAATTATTCACAAGCCAAAACGAAATTGCAAAAGTCCCGGAAATCCAAGTATCATTCGGATTTTTAGCATCAATAAAGCCTTGGATTACCTCTTCGCCTTTTTCCAAGCGATTATTCATCTCTATTAAAAACCGCGGATGCACCAGATTATCTGCATCAAAAAACACAACCGCATCATAGGCTATGTCCAATTTAAACAAATGATTCAGCATCCATTCCACAGCAAACCCTTTACCACGTTCAGTCAAATTGGTTCGCTGATAAACAATCGCACCCTCTTTTTCTGCAATATCAGCAGTTGAATCGTTGCAATTATCTGCGACAACATAAATATCATATAACTCTTTTGGATAATCTAAGATTGTCAGATTATGAACTAAATCGCCAATCACCTGTTCTTCATTGTGAGCTGCAACCAAAACCGCAAAACGATGCTTTGGGGTGAGAAATTTATCTTCTTTTTTCGACACAAAAATAAATAAAGTAGTTCCTAATATGTAGATACTAAAAATAATAATTAATATTTGCAACGGTACCAAAAGCACATCCAAAGGATAATTCATGAACAAAAGCTCCTTTTACTGACTTTTTGAAGCAGTCAAAAAAGTATTGATCACTCCAAAAACCATGTAGCCAAAAAACACTGCAAAACCGACTGCTTTTAATGATAATGTCATTAAGAAAACTCCCACAATTACAGAAATTCCAACGGCAATCTTATTTATGCGATAAGTATCTCCGCCCTTAAAATCAGGAAATTTAAAGGTGCTTACCATCATCGGTCCCCAAACTAGTAGAAGTACCAAGGATACTGTGGGTAAAAATGCAAAATCACTCAACACATAAGTCGCAACCAAGCACCCACCTGCCGGAATCGGCATTCCCAAAAAATATCCCTTTACAACATCAGTCATTGTATTAAATCGGGCTAACCGAAATACCCCGCACATCGCAAAAACCAGCGCACCAACTATCCCAAGCCAGACAAGAGGCTCTGAACAGTCCATCTCAGCAAATCCAGCATAATGATACATTAAAAATGCCGGTGCAACTCCAAAAGACACCGCATCACACAATGAATCCAATTCTTTACCCAAATCGCCGCTAACATTAAGCGCCCTTGCCACTCTACCATCTAAGCCATCCGCAACTAAAGCGATAATGATTAAAAATGCAGCAACTTCATATTTTTGGTGGAAAGAAAAATAAATTGAAAGAATTCCACAAACTAAATTGGCCAGAGTTAAACTATTAGGCGCCCAACTTTTCATGATACAATCCTTCCTATGATGGTCTCGCCGCCTTTAATATGCTGACCGGCTTTTACCAGTATGTCTACTCGTTTAGGAACAATTAATTCTGTGCAAGAGCCAAATTTAATCAATCCATAAAGTTGACCTTTTTCCAAACTATTTCCCAGCGTAACCCATGATACAATCCGCCGAGCAATCAGACCGGCAATTTGAATCACAACCACTTTCATCTCGTCATTTTCAATGCCAATGGCATGACGCTCATTTTCAAAAGTCGCAATTGTTTTGTATGCAGCTTTAAATCTACCGACAAAATACTCCTGAAATTTGATTTCACCATGAATCGGGCTTCGATTCACATGCACATCTAAGACCGACAAAAAAATCGTAACTTTTTGAGCCGGCTCTCCCACAAACTCATCATCAACCTCAGTAATTGACATGACCCGCCCATCAGCCGGAGAAACAATTACCGATTTATCCATATTAATTTCCCGATTTGGATTCCGAAAGAAAAAAGCCATAAAAAGAGCTAAAGCAAGCGGAATAATTGCCCAATACGGATGAAAAACAAACGCAATAACAGCAGCAATCACCAAAAAAATACCAATAAAAGGATAGCCTTCTTTTACAACACCTATCTCAGCCATCTCCCTTCCTAATTCATTTCTAAAGTAAATATTTCCTCAAATATTATAATATGAGGGTTATAAGTTGTCCATTTTTTTCTGTTTTTTTACAGCAAGCATAAACCTCGGCAAAGCCAACAATCTTCGCCATCTTGATGGTTGCAAAAAAGCACGATAAAGCCACTCTAGCGAATTTTTCTGCATCCACATCGGCGCACGAGAAACTTGCCCTGATATGACATCAAAAGAACCACCCACTCCCATGCGTAACGACGGAGTGAGCTCCTTACCATATTTATCCAGCCACAGCTCTTGTTTTGGCGCTCCAAGAGCCACAAAAAGCAAATCCGCCTGAGAATCATTGATCTCTTTCACAATTCCCAGTTCTTCTGCTTCTGAAAAAAAACCACTCCGAATACCCACGATATTCAAACCAGAATACTTCGCAACTGCATTTTCAGCGGCCAACTTTGCAACCCCTAATCCGGCTCCAAAGAAGAATACCCTTAGATTCTTTTCTGCTGCAAGACGAAGTAGCTGATTCGCCAAATCAATTCCGGCAACTCGCTCAGGAACTGTCACACCTAGCTTCTTGCCTGCCCAAACAATACCCGCTCCATCAGCAACAACTAAATCCGACTTCTTCAGGCTTTCTTTCAGATGTAGATTTTCTTGAGCTTGCATAAGCATCTCTGCATTTGCTGTTATAACGCGTATTGGATTTCTCTCCTCAATGCTTTTCCAAGCAATTTGCAAGACCTCTTCCATTGTGAGAAGATCGACAGAAATATCCAATATTTTCAGACGTTGATTCATTTACACATTCCTTTTTGTTATTAAAAACTATAATTAGGAGCTTCTTTAGTGATGACTACATCATGAGGATGGCTTTCTTTGAGCCCAGCTCCGGTAATGCGAACAAATTGAGTTTTGGTTTTCATCTCTTCAATATTTTTGACACCGCAATATCCCATCCCGGCTCGCAGGCCACCAACTAATTGGAAGATGGTATCTGCAATTGGCCCTTTAAAAGGAATCCGTCCTTCGATTCCTTCTGGAACTAATTTGTCCTTTTCGGCATTTTCTTGGAAGTATCGATCTTTACTTCCTTCAGCCATTGCAGCCAAGGAACCCATTCCGCGATAGACTTTATAACTTCTACCTTGATAAATTACAGTTTCACCAGGGCTTTCTTCAGTACCGGCAAAAAGATTTCCAATCATTACTGTGCTTGCGCCTGCAGCAATCGCTTTTGCAATATCGCCGGAATATTTGATTCCACCATCGGCAATTATCGGAATTCCATACTTATCAGCAGCCTGTGCACAATCATAAATCGCTGTAATTTGTGGAACTCCAATACCTGCAATCACTCGAGTTGTACAAATTGAACCCGGACCAATCCCGACTTTAAGGGCATCTACCCCAGCCTCTATTAAATCCTTTGCCGCTTCCGCAGTCGCAATATTTCCGGCAATCAACTCAACATGAGGGTGCCGCTCTTTTACGGTTTTCACTGCATTAATAACTCCAGCCGAATGACCATGAGCCGTATCTACAACGATAACGTCCACTTTTGACGCAACCAAGGCATCAATTCGGTCAAATAAATCAGCCCCTACCCCTACTGCTGCTGCTGCCAGCAGCCGACCTTTTGAATCTTTTGCCGCATAAGGATATTTTTGAGTTTTTTCAATATCCTTAATTGTAATTAATCCTTTTAACATATAGCTTTCATCCACCAGAGGAAGCTTTTCAATTCTATTTTTCCAAAGTATTTCTTTTGCTTCATCTATGGATGTGCCAACCTTTGCGGTAACTAGCCCTTCTTTAGTCATCACTGCAGAAATTAACTTCTTGAAGTTTGTTTCAAATCGCAAATCTCGATTCGTCAAAATCCCAACAAGTTTCCCACCATCTGTAATGGGTACACCGGAAATACGATATTTTTCCATCAGATAGTTTGCATCTTCTAAAGTATCAGACGGAGTAAGAGAAATAGGATCAACAATAATGCCATGTTCGGAGCGCTTTACTTTATCTACCTCTTGAGCTTGCTGCTCAATACTCATATTCTTGTGTATGACACCGATTCCACCCTCGCGAGCCATTGCAATCGCCATGCGAGATCCGGTAACTGTGTCCATTCCGGCGCTCAAAAGCGGAATATTCAGTTTGATATTTCGAGTCAATTGGGTTCCAATTTCAACTTCTCGCGGCAAAACTTCTGATCGATCCGGCACGAGTAAGACATCGTCAAAAGTAAGCGCTTCTTTACCAAACTTTTCCATTTTTCTCCTCCACTCCATTCTTCTGGTTTTCCAACTATTATACCATAAAACCTAGCTTAGTGCTGCTTAATATTCTCTAGCCATTCTGAAAAACGATAATTCATTTCTTCATGAAAAGCTTGCCATCTTTCCGGAATCGCCAAAATTTCCTCAGCAAGTTCTCTTGTCTCTTTCAGTAAATCAACATTCAATAGCAATTCTGTAATCTTCAAATCCGGCAACCCATGCTGTTTTTCGCCAAAAAATTCACCGGGCCCACGAATTCGTAAATCTTCCTCAGCTAATAAAAAGCCATCCGAAATTCTCTCCATTGCCGAAAGCCGTTCATTTTCCTCTGATGTAGATAGCAAAATACAATAAGAAGAAAATTCGCCACGCCCAATCCGCCCTCTCAATTGATGTAATTGTGAAAGCCCAAATCGCTCGGCATTTTCAATAATCATGACTGTAGCATTAGGCACATGAATTCCGACTTCGATTACTGTAGTTGCTACCAAAACATGAATCCGGTTATTCAAAAACTGCTCCATTATTTCTTTTTTTTCCTGGCCATTCATTCGACCATGAAGATGGCCTACCCTGACTTCGCCGTTCCAAAGCCCACTTAATTCCTCATAAAGCTCCTCAACTGATTTCAAAATGAATTCCGGATTATCCTCAATCGCTGGAGCTACTACATAAATTTGCCGCCCTTTTTTTACTTCATCATAGGCAAATTGATATACTTTTTTCCGGCTTTCCGGGGTTGTTCTGAGAAAGGTGCGGATTTTTCGACGCCCTGCTGGCATCGTATCAATTGTGCTGATATCCAAATCACCATAAAAAGTAAGAGCCAATGTTCGCGGAATCGGAGTGGCAGTCATCACAAGTAAATCCGGGTGGCTCCCTTTTTGATACAATAAATCTCTTTGATTGACTCCAAATCGATGCTGTTCATCAGCAACTACTAACCCCAGGCTTGAAAATTGAACTGAATCTTGAATAAGTGCGTGAGTCCCAATAATAATATCAATCTTACCTTTTTTAAGATCTGATAGTATCCGAATTCTGTCTTTGGATGAAGTACTGTGAGTCAAAAGTTCTACTTTTACTGATAAATTCGTAAAAGAGGCACATAAATTTTCAAAATGCTGTTGAGCCAATATTTCTGTGGGAACCATTAAGGCGCCTTGCATTCCATTTTCCACTGTTTTCGCAAGACCTAATGCAGCCAAAATTGTTTTTCCTGAGCCAACATCGCCCTGAAGGAGTCGCTGCATTGGCCGAGTATCTTCCATATCCATCTGAATTTCCCGCCACGACCGCTCTTGACCGGAAGTCAGCGAAAATGGCAACTCACAAAGTAAGCTGGCAACAATTCCGCCGGAAATACAAGGCTCATGCTTGATACCGGCACTTCGGGTTTGCTCGTTTAAATAGCGCCTTTTCATCAGTATCGCTTGAAAAAAAAGTAACTCTTCAAAAGCAAAGCGATAGCGAGCCTGTTCCAAATTTTCGGTTGAAGTTGGTCTATGAATCTCCTGAACCGCTTTTGTGCGGGACATTAATTCTCTTTTCTTAACAAATTCTTCAGAAAATATTTCGCCGATTTGCTCTTTTTCAAGAGCCTGATCAATTAATAAAACAAACCACGACTCCGATTGACGATAAACAGGTATGCATCTAATAAATGAATCTGATTCTGTCTTTTTTTCCTGAGCCACAAGCTTTGGATGGGAAATATTCCAAAAAGTACCTTTTTGAGATAATTTTCCCTGAAAAGACAGTTCATTCCCCACCTGAAAACGATTTTTTAAAAATCCTTGATTAAACCAATAAAGTAAAACCATTTGCCCTGAAACAATCAGCGTTACTTTGAGCGTACTCATACGCCGCTTAGAATAATAGTGCTGAACCTGTGCCACTATTCCGGTTGCTTCAATAATCAGGCCATGAGACCATGGAATTTCACTTTCTCCAGATTGCACAAAATCATATCGACTCGGAAAAAAGAAAAGTAAATCTCGAAGAGAGAAAATGCCCAACTTATTTAAAATCTCTTCCCTTTTAGGACCGACACCCTTCAATTGTTTCAACGACAACATCGATGATTTTTTCATATCGCCTCCTGAAATATATTGAAAAACTCCCGGCAAAGCCGAGAGTTTTTTTATTACTTCAACAATTCTTTTCGAGACAGATTAACCCGTCCCTGGCGATCGATTTCGATAACCTTTACAGCAATCTCATCGCCTACTTTGACAACATCTTCTACTTTTTCAACCCGCTCTAGAGCCAATTGAGAAATATGCACCAAGCCCTCTTTGCCCGGCAACAATTCCACAAATGCGCCGAAAGTCATTAAGCGGGTAACTCTGCCATTATAGACCTCACCAACTTGAACTTCTTTGGTCAAGTTTTCAATCATAGATTGAGCCTTTTCGCCACTCTTTGGATTTACTGCGGCAATAAAGATTCTGCCATCATCTTCAATATCAATCTTCGCGCCGCTTTCTTCAACGATCTTTTTAATCATTTTTCCGCCCGGGCCAATTACCTCACGAATTTTATCCGGATCAATTTTCAATTTGATAATTCGGGGGGCATAATTAGAAAGATCCGCTCGAGTTTCCGGAAGTGCTTCCAGCATTTTCCCTAAAATGAACATACGCCCTTCGTGAGCCTGCTCTAAAGCACTAGCTAGAATATCACGGCTAATTCCATGAATTTTAATGTCCATTTGAATTGCTGTAATCCCTTGAGCAGTACCGGCAACCTTAAAGTCCATATCTCCCAAAGCATCTTCAAGACCTTGAATGTCTGTCAAAATTGAATAATGCTCACCATCTTTTACCAATCCCATAGCTACCCCAGAAACCGGCGCTTTAATCGGCACTCCGGCATCCATGAGCGACAGAGAACTACCACATACGCTCGCCATTGATGAAGAGCCATTCGACTCTAAAATTTCTGACACCAAGCGCAGGGTGTACGGAAATTCTTCTTCACTTGGAATTACAGGAACAAGTGCTTTCTCGGCCAAAGCACCATGACCAATCTCTCGGCGTCCCGGTGAACGCATCGGACGCGCTTCACCAACGCTAAACGGCGGGAAATTATAATGGTGCATATAACGCTTGGAAGTCTCTGGATTAATACCATCTAGCATTTGATCTTCACTCAAACCGCCTAAAGTAGTTACCGTAAGAGCTTGGGTCTGACCACGAGTAAATAATGCGGTACCATGAGCTCGCGGCAACAGCGAGGTATCACAGGAAATTGGGCGAATTTCTGCTAATCCCCGACCATCCGGCCGGATTTTATCATGGGTAATCATTTTCCGGACAATATCTTTCATCATCTTTGAAAAGACATAATTGATATCTTTTTTATGTTCCGGATGAGCCTCTAAGAATTTCGCCATTACCTCAGCCTTAATTGAGCTGGTTGCCTCATCTCGCGCCAGTTTATCAGGATTTGAAACCGCTGCTTTTAAACGATCATAAGCAAAAGCATGAATTGCCTCAGTCAATCCCTCTAATGGCTTATATTCTTTCATTTCACGTTTAGCTTTGCCAAGCTCCGCAATCAAAATCTCTTGAAATTGAACTATTTCTTTCACCACTTCGTGGCCCTTCAAAATACCGTCCAACACAATTGCCTCAGAAAGCTGGTTCGCTCCGCCTTCTACCATAAGAATCGCTTCTTTAGTCCCGGCAATAACCATGTTCATATCACTATTATGAAGCTCTTCCTGAGTCGGATTCATAACATATTGCCCATTTACATAGCCAATACGCACCGCCCCAACCGGACCGGCAAAAGGAATATCTGAAATCCCCAAAGCACAAGATGCTCCGACAATTGCCGAAATATCCGGTGAAAAATCCGGATCCATCGACATTACTGTAGCAACAATTTGAACATCATTTCGGAAATTTTCCGAAAAAAGCGGACGAATCGGGCGATCAATCAACCGACCTGCCAAAATTGCTGTCTCTGGTGGTCGTCCTTCTCGCTTAATAAAGCCGCCCGGAATCTTACCGGCTGCATACATTTTCTCCTCGTAATCGACGGTCAAAGGGAAAAAATCAATGCCCTCCCGCGGATCACTTGAAGCTGTCGCCGTAACCAATACCGCAGTATCTCCATATCGAACCATTACCGCGCCGCTAGCTTGTTTTGCAAATTTACCGGTTTCAATTTTCAAAGTTCTACCGGCAAATTGAGTTTCAAATATTTGCACAAATGTAACCTCCTATCTCATTTTTATTTTCTTTCGGCATGAAGAAGAAGCGGGAAAATCCCGCTTCTAAACTTATTTACGCAGATTTAATTTTTCGAGAATTGCACGATAACGATCCAATTCTTTTTTCTTCAAATAGTTTAACAAGCCACGACGTTGACCCACCAATTTCAAAAGACCGCGTCGGGAGTGATGGTCTTTCTTGTGCATTTTAAGATGCTCTGTCAAATAAATAATTCGCTCTGTCAAAATTGCGATTTGCACTTCCGGTGACCCGGTATCGCCTTCATGTTTCCGATTAGAAGCAATAACTTCCTGTTTTCTTTCTGCTGTTAACATTCTATAACCTCCAAATTTAAATTAGATACGCCTTTCCCCAGAAATCCGTCGGAGTACAAAATTTCCGCGCAAAGGTAACTACCATAAGAGAGAGTACCATAAATCGACGAAAAAGTAAATAAAAATCAGCGTTCTATACTCTTGGCAATTTCTTCCAACTGGTTAGATAAGAAATAATATTTTTCATTGCAAAAGTCGCAAACAATCTCAATTTCTTCTTTTTCCTCTGCGAGAGAACGTAACTCTTCGCTACCGATTGTCATTAACCCTTTTATCATTTTCTCGTAGCTACAAGGACAGAAAAATCCGACCGGCATCTGCTCATCCATTTCAAAAGGAATTCGGCCAAATAGCAGCTGAAGTATCTCTGTGGGAGTATTTCCTTCGACAATCATTTGACTGACCGGCGGAAGCGCATAAACCATATTTTCAATTTCCTTCAAAGTCTCATCACTTGCTCCCGGCAGCGCTTGAATGAAATAACCTCCTGCCGAAGCAATCGAAGTATCTTGATTAACAAGAACACCGAGTGAAATCAGGGATGGAATCTGCTCTGATTGTAACAAATAATGTGTAAGATCCGCCGCAATTTCTCCGCTGACCAAGGGGGTTGTTCCACTGAAAGTTTCACCATTTTCTAAAAAACGAGTCACCGTTAGAGTCCCATTACCAATAGCCTCTTTAATGTTCGCTTTGCCTTCAATGCCAGCAAAGTCAACTTGAGGGTTTCGGACATAACCTCTGACCCCACCAGTCGGCGAGGCATCAACCACAATTTTCTCTAATGGTCCCTCACAAGAAATTGCCAGCGAAAGCGCCTCTTTTTCGCCTTTTAATGTCGAAGCCAAAAGGACGCCGCCAGTCAAGAGCCTTCCTAATGCAGAAATTGCAGTTGCGCTGGTTTGATGCCTCTTGCTCGCTTCAGAAACAATTTCTGTACTATTGATTGCAACAATTCGAACTTCCGAATTATAGCCCTTAATCATATAGTCTGTCATTTAATTACCGCCTCTTTAAATCTGTTTTAATAAATTTACCATTTCAACCGCACTCAAAGCCGCATCAAAGCCTTTATTTCCGGCCTTGGTCCCGGCTCTCTCCACAGCCTGCTCGATGGTATCTGTAGTCAGTACTCCAAAGATAATCGGCACACCGCTTTGCAGACTTGCATGAGCAACGCCTTTTGAAACCTCGGCACACACATAATCATAATGTGAAGTGCTCCCCCGAATCACAGCACCCAAGCAAATAATGCCATCATACTTTCCGCCTTTTGCCAATTTTTGAGCCACCAATGGAATTTCAAATGCTCCGGGAACCCATACAACATCAATTTCTTCACTTTCTACCCCGTGCCGTGCAAGGCCATCTAAAGCCCCTTCCAGTAGCTGCTTAGTAATTAAGCTATTAAACCGTCCGTTCACAATCGCAAATTTGAATCCTTCTGCAACTAATTTTCCTTCAATAATTTTCATCTTTAGTCCTCCTCATTTTAAAATAAATGCCTCATTTTTTCCACTTTAGTTTCAATGTATTTTTTATTATGCTCCTGTATTTCGGTAATTATAGGAATTCTCTCGGTAATACTAATCCCTGCTCGCTCTAATTTTTCTATTTTATCTGGATTGTTAGTAAGCAGTCGAACTGATTTCACTCCTAGTAATTTTATAATTTTAGCGGCTTCGCTAAAATCTCGTAAATCCGCCGGGAACCCAAGTAAATGATTTGCTTCAACAGTGTCTTTACCTTCCTCTTGGAGCACATAGGCTTTCAATTTGTTAATAAGCCCGATTCCCCGACCTTCTTGCCGCAAATATAATACCGCACCCCGCCCCTCTTTTTCAATCATTTTTAAAGCACTCGCTAATTGATTACCACAATCACAACGACAAGANCCTAAAATATCTCCGGTTAGGCACTCAGAATGCAAACGAATCAATACATCNTCCTGTTCGCCAAGTTCTCCCTTAANAATAGCCAAATTAGGCTCGCGCCCATCTTGACTTTCATAAGCACAAATTTTGAAATTGCCATATTTAGTCGGTAAATCAGCCACTGCNGCCGGCANNCTAAGNTCTTCCTTCTCTTTTCGCCACCGAACCAATTCGGCAATCGTCAGTAGCTTTAAACCATGTTTTTTACCAAATTCAACCAATTGTGGCAATCTTGCCATGGTTCCATCTTCGTTAAGAATCTCGCAAATAGCACCAACCGGCTCCAGGCCTGCTAATTTTGCGAGATCAACTGCCGCCTCAGTATGCCCGATTCGAGCAAGAACGCCATTAGGCTTTGCGATTAGCGGAAAAATATGACCGGGTCGCCAAAAATCCGTGCTTTTACTCTTTGAATTAGCCAACTTCAACAAGGTATTTGACCGCTCATAAGCAGAAATGCCGGTTGTTGAATCTACTGCATCCACTGAAATTGTAAAAGCTGTACCATTAGGATCGGTATTTTTCTGAATCATAGGTATCAAGTCCAGCTTTTCAGCAACTTCCACATCCATTGGCGCACAAAGTAAACCGCGAGCCGAAGTTACCATAAAATTTACCGCTTCCGGTGTCGCATATTCTGCCGCCATCACTAAGTCGCCTTCATTTTCCCGGTTCTCATCATCTAAAATAATAATCATTTTCCCGGATGCAATTTCCTCAATTGCCTCTTCTACCGTTGAAAAAATAGTCCTATCCATACTCATTCCCCCTAAAATCCAAGTTTTGCCAAATCCCCTAAGGAAGCAATGCCTTTTTCCCCTGTATTTCCAAGCATTTTCTGGCAATACTTCGCTAAAATATCTGTTTCTCTAAATTTACTTGCATTCCAATCGAAAGCCCCGACAATGTACTTGCACTCTGGGTATGTGGAATAATGCCCACCGAAAAATGGCTGGTGCCCACATCAATCAATGTTAAGCTAACCCCATCAATAGCAATCGAACCTTTGGGAACCATTTGATTTAATAGCAAAGTTGATGCAGAAAATTTAAAAATTTTAGCCGGACCCTCAAAGCGTATCTCTTCCACTCTGCCCAATCCATCAATGTGACCGCTTACAAAATGTCCACCTAATCTCGTAGTCGGTAATAGTGCTCTCTCCAAATTAACACTATCTTGACTCTTTAGGAATCCGAGAGAAGTCTTATCCAAGGTTTCTTTCATCGCTTCAGCCACAAAAGAGTGCTTGGAAAACTCCACTGCCGTGAGGCATACCCCGTTTACTGCAATGCTATCACCAATTTTGCTCTCAACCAAAACAATACTTGCTTCAATTTCAATTCTGCCAAAATTTGCACTGCGCTGAATATTTTTTACTTTCCCAATTTCTTCCACTAATCCGGTAAACATTTCATCCCGCCCCCAATCATTCGCCCGGAAATAAGCACATCAATTCCGTATTTTTCTATGCTGATATCTTCCAACGTCTTTGCATTGGATAATAGTGACTCCCCCGCTCCATTCCAAAGGCCCGGTGCCTTCTCTCCGCCAATCAGTTTAGGTGCAAAAAATAAATACACTCGTTCCGCCACATCAGCTTCTAAAAATGAGGTATGAATCTGCGAGCCACCTTCAACAAAAATACTTTTGATGCCCTCCTGATAGAGAATTTCCAGCAATGAATAAATTAAAATTTTTCCGTCAATGTCCTCAACTTCGAAAACCCGAACACCTTTTTGAGCCAATAGCTCTCGTTTGTCAAAATCGGCACTTTGCGGGAATACAAGCCAAATCTGAGCTTCAGATGTATCAAAAATTTGTGAATCAAAGTCTAATTTTCTGCTTCTTCCACCAATCACAATTCGAATCGGATTCTTCCCTGCATATTTGCCTTCCCGAACTGTCAATTGCGGATTGTCAGCCTCTAAAGTCCCCGCTCCAATCAAAATTGCATCATAACCGGCTCTCAACTCGTGGGTCTTTCTTCGAGCCTCTTCTCCGGTAATCCATTTGGATTCATACTGAGAAGTTGCCATTTTCCCATCTAATGTTAATGCTGCTTTCAACGCCACAAATGGCCTCTTCTGCTTTTGATTGAAGAAAAATACTTCATTAATTTTCTGAGCTTCTTCTTCCAGCACCCCGGAAACTACTTCCAGTCCTGCATCAAGCAATACCGACTTCCCTTTCCCTGCAACCAAAGGATTCGGGTCCTCTGTTGCATAGACTACTTTTTTTATATCGGCATTAATAATCGCCTCAGTACATGGCCCGGTTTTCCCATAATGACAACAAGGTTCCAACGAAACATACATTATCGCTCCCCTAGCTGCATCACCAGCAATTTTCAAAGCCTCAATCTCAGCATGAGGACCCCCAATTCGTTGATGCCAGCCTTCAGCAATAATTTGATTCTCTTTCACGATCACGCAGCCCACATAAGGATTTGGGCTCACCTGTCCCCAGCTATTGGTAGAAATTTCAAGCGCTCTTTTCATATAAAAAGAATCTAAATCCAAAAAATCACCTCATTCCAAAATAAAAAGAACCCCTGTGTCGGGGCTCCTCATAAACACATAAAAAAGCGATACTCTCGCTCGTTGTCTTTTTTCATCCAGACTATACTGTCGGTCTTAGAATTTCACTAAGTCAGCCATTCGGCTCGCGGACTATCACCGCCGGTCAGGAATTGGGAGTTCACTCCCGCACCTTGCCCCAAAGACAATTTATATTCAATTACTTTTTAAGCGTACCATAATTAAGAAAGATTTTCAACTGCGAAGTTCTTGAATCGCTTTTTGAAAATCACTCGCACCAAATACCGCCGACCCGGCCACAAGTACATCGGCTCCGGCCTCAATCAATTCCTTGGAATTTTCAGCAGTCACTCCACCATCTACTTGAATCAGAATGTCCAAATTTAAATTGTTGATTTTTTCCTTTAACCGACGAACTTTCGAGATACTCTCCAAAATAAATTTTTGTCCGCCAAACCCGGGATTCACACTCATCAAAAGTACCATATCTACAAATGGCAGAATTTCATCCAACGTTGACAATGACGTTGCCGGATTTAAAACTACTCCGGCTCTCATCCCAGCACTCTTAATATTTTGAATCACCCGATGCAAATGAGGCACACATTCAATGTGAACCGTCATCATTTCAACCCCCGCATCTGCCAGTGGCTCAATATAATCATTTGGATTGGTTACCATCAAATGAGCGTCAAAAAACAGCGAGGTATGAGGACGCAACGATTTAATCAATCCGGCCCCAAAAGTCAAATTAGGAACAAAGTGACCATCCATCAAATCAAGATGAAGCCAGTCAGCCCCCGCTGCCTCAACTCTGGCAACCTGATCGGAAAGCCGACTAAAATCTGCCGCTAATAGCGACGGAGCAATTTTTACCACAAATATCCTCCCTCTCGCCGATTACATCGCATCTTCTATTTCCTTTACAATTGACAAATAATTCTCATAACGCCACGACGGAATAATACCTTTCTCAACCGTTTCTTTCACTGAACAATCCGGCTCATTTTTATGAATACAAGAGCCTTTATATTTACAACATGAGCTCAATTCTAAAAAATCCGGAAAATAATCTTTAGGTTCATTCAGCTTCCAATCTCGCAAACTAAGAGATGTAAAGCCCGGCGTGTCCGCAATCAGACAATTTTTCCAACGAATCAATTCCGCATGCTTTGTAGTATGTTTGCCTCTACCGATTTTTTGGCTAACCTCGCCAATCAAAAGCTCCTCTTCCGGCATCAACTGCTGAAGTAAGCTTGATTTTCCGACTCCCGATGGTCCTGCCAGTACAGATATTTTCCCCTCTAACTCTGCGCTCAATTCCTCCCATTGCTCGCTTCCTTCATGGATTGAAAAATAATGAATCGGATAGCCAATCTTTTGATAATACTCCAGGGGCAACCCCATTTCTTTAGAATCGTACAAATCCATTTTTGTCATACAAATAATCACATCAAGCCCTTGAGCTGCAATTTGAATTAAAAAACGATCTAAAATACCGAAAGAAACATCCGGTTGCTTAGCTGAAATAATCAACAGCACCTGATCAATATTGGCAATAGATGGGCGCAACAGTCTTGAATGCCTGGGAATAATACTTTCAATTATCCCCTCAGCCCCATCAGTAATAGTAAAATTCACAATGTCCCCGGTCAACACATCCGGGCGCTCTTTTTTCAAGCGACCTCGCAAGCGGCAAGTGAAAATATCCTGCTGATCCCATACATAATAAAATCCTTTATAAGTCTTTAAAATTCTACCCTTTTTCAAGGTCTCACCTCAGCAGCTTATTTTTCCATTACCAGTTCACTATTTGAATAAACCAATATTCGATCATCAAGATCAACTTCATAGGATTCCTCTACTGTATCACCATTTTTTACAGTTTTAGAAAATAAAATCGTTTCAGAGCCATTACTGACTTTTACGACTTTTATTTCAGCTATTTGGTCTGTATTTGGCACTGTATAAGAAATCGAAATTAACTTCTGTTCAGGCTTTGAGATAACAAATAAAGTTACTTGCCCTTCATTTAGCATTGATGTTCCCGATTCCGGCACTTGATCTGTTACCGTGCCGGCAACCCCATCAGAGGTACTTTCTTGAATCGTCGCTTTAAGGCCTAATTGATTCATAATTTGCTCGGCTTCGTTTATGCTTCTTCCGCGCAAATTCGGAAGAACAACAGTGCCTTCCGGATTTACGACAATATCAATTGGTGCTTTTTGAGCCACCGAGTCGCCAGCTCTAATCTCTTGCTTTAGTACACTCCCGGCAGGCTTTGTTGCATCCCAACCAACGCTCACTTTCCCTACTGTCAATCCGGATTTTTCCAACAAATTTTGCGCATCCGAGCTAGACATCCCGACAACCGAAGGGACTGTGACTCTGCTATTACTTTCACCGGCAATCACAAGGGTAATCACTCGCCCTTCTTTTACCTTTGCTCCGCCAATCGGAGTCTGACGAAGAACTTTTCCCTGCTCCGCCTGAGAATCCATACTTTCAGTAATTTCAACTTGAAGACCCAGAGCTTCTAGTTGTGTCTTGGCTTCTGCCTCTAAAAGACCTTCTACCTTAGGCACCTCAATTTCCTTTGCTCCTGAATCAAACATCAAGAAAAACACCCCGCCAAAGCTAATCGCAAACATTAAAATTAGTGCGGGAATCCAGATTTTTTTAGGTAAAAATGCCGATTTTTTTTCCGGCAGAGGTTCAGGTTTTTTCTCACGTTGTTCTGCTTTAGGCCTTGTTTTCTCCGGTACAATGAGTGGAATCTGTTGGGTATATTCATTTCGTGGCGTTTCAACAAGTAATCGATTTATTTTCGTTAAATCCTGAATCAATTGTGCTGTAGTCGGGTATCGATGAATCGGTTCTTTTTCCATCAATTTGTCCACAACTAAGCAAATTTCCGCCGGAATCGACCGTTTACAAAGAGATAACGGCAATGGATATTCCTGAATATGTTTGACCGCAATAGACACCGGATTTTCACCATCGAAGGCCTTCTCACCTGCCAACATTTCGTAAAGAACCACCCCAAGCGAATACAGATCAGACCGCGAATCCACTAATTTGCCTTGGGCTTGCTCCGGCGAAATATAGTGAGCTGTCCCCATAATTTCCTGTTTGCCAAAAACCAGCGTAGAGGAAGATGAAACAATTCTGGCAATCCCAAAGTCAGTAATCTTCGCCTTCCCATCTTCGGTCAGCAAAATATTTTGCGGTTTAATATCACAATGAACAAATCCCATGCTATGAGCTGCTTTGAGGCCTTCTGCGATGTTTAGAGCAATCGCAATCGTTTCTTTTGCTGAAAGTTGACGTGTCTCCAGCTCATCCTTGAGGGTATGTCCGCCCTTTACATATTCCATAACAATATAATACTTGCCTTGGTCTTCACCTACATCATAAATCCCCACAATATTGGGATGAAGCAACTTTGCAGCAGCTTTAGCTTCCCTGCGAAAATTTTCAATAAAGGTATAGTCTGTTGCCAGACTATCATGCAAAACTTTGACCGCAACCTCCCGCTCCAACATAGCATCATAAGCAAGATAGACGTCAGCCATACCACCAGTCCCGATAAGCTGTCCTAATCGGTATCGATCATTTAACAACAAATCTTTCACACCCAAACTCTCCTATCTCCTCTTATTCTATCCACATTAAAATGGCAGTAATATTATCCGGGCCGCCGCCTTTATTATTTGCAAGTCCGACCAACTTTTGAAGGTTATCATCAGGGGATTTCAAAAAACTCTGTAAAATCGATTCTATTTCCTTGGCTTTCACTACATCATGAAGCCCATCACTGGAAATCAAAATTTTATCTTTTGGAAAAATCGGCAATGCACCGGTATCTACCCTCACACTTTCTTGAATACCCAATGCCCGAGTAAGCATATGGCTTTTCTTTCCCTCTTGCCCCGCTAGCGCATGATCCCGGGTAATTTTCTTTAATTCACCATTGCGATACAAATAAATCCGGCTATCTCCGACATGAGCCCAATACATCATATTCGGTAAAAAATACCCAACGCTCAAAGTTGTCCCCATTCCAATAAGGTTTCTATCCGAATGGCTGGCTTCCAAAATTTTTTTATTACAAAATTCTACGGTTTTGGCAACCCAAGATTCAATTTGCCCTTCTTTAGGCTGAAGCTCAGGAGTTAACATTTCATCAACAATCTGAATTGCTAATTGGCTCGCTTCAAGCCCGCCTTGATGCCCGCCCATGCCATCAGCCACAGCAGCGATATATGGGCTCTTAATTAAAAAAGAATCTTCATTACGTTCCCGAACTTTCCCAACATCTGAAATCCCCAAGCCATTCATCAAAATCATCATTCCCCCTTTTTGGAATTAAACCGAAGTTGCCCGCAAGCAGCATCAATGTCCTTGCCCATTTCTCGTCGGATACTTACCGGGATACCGCTTTTTTCTATCAACTTATAAAACAGTTGAATATCTTTATCTTTAGACCTCTTAAATGATTTTTCCTGCACAGGATTATAAGGAATTAAATTTACACTCGCTAATTTCCCTTTTAAAAGTGCTATTAATTCCTCTGCATGGCGCTTTTGGTCATTGAGATTTTCAATCAGTAAATACTCATAAGTAATTCTTCTACCACTGCTTTCAGCATATTTTTGAGCAATTTCTATTAACTCACTCATTGGATATGTTCGGTTAATCGGCATCAATTCACTACGCACTCCATCGTTGGAAGCATGAAGCGAAATTGCCAAATTAATCGGTAGCTTTGCTTCAATTAATTCAGTGATCCCGGGAATAATTCCACAAGTAGACAACGTAACTCGGCGATAGCTAAAATTCATTCCTTCCGGATCATGAATATTTTCTAAAAAAACTAGAACCTCCTTTAAATTATGCAGAGGCTCACCAGTTCCCATTAAAATCAAATTATTCAACTTCTCACCTTGAGAAAAAAGTTCTTTTTGAGCCAATCGAACCTGAGCAAATAATTCGCCGGCTGTCAAATTTCTCTCCAAACCATTTAAAGTAGATGCGCAAAATAAGCAGCCCATCGCACAACCGGCTTGAGTCGAAATACATAAGCTATTACCAAAGCTATGCCGCATCAGAACCATTTCCACACGTGCACCATCCGAAAACTCACATAGCCATTTCTTCGTATTTTCCTCTTTGGAAACTTGGACTTTGATTACATCTAATGCTGAAAATCCGCATGATTCCTGTAGTTTTTTCTGCATCTCCTTAGATAAGTTCGTCATTTCTGAAATATTTGTTACACACTTTGAAAACACCCATTGATAAATTTGCCTACTACGAAATTGCGGCCAATTTAAAGTTTTTATAAAACGAGAAAGCTCCTCTTTTCTTATTCCATCAATCAATAGTCTCACTGGGCAATCGTCCTCTCGTTTTTAACTAAACAAGCCGCAAAAAAGCCATCTGTTCCTGTTTTATGTGGCCATAGCTTTAAATAATCCTCTGAAAATTTTGGCAAAACATCCTTTACAGGAAGCAATGAAAACTCTGGATTTTCCGCTAAAAAGCGTACCACCATTTGTTCATTTTCTTCAGGAGTTAACGTACAGGTACTGTAAACCAATCTCCCACCATTTTTGAGTGCTTTTGCACAAGAAGACAGTAATTCAAATTGCAATTCTGTGATTTCTTTAATTTGTTGCTCCGACTTTCGCCACCTAGTATCAGCTCGGCGGCCAATCGTTCCAAGCCCCGAACACGGAACATCAACCAGTATTCGATCATATTTTTCCTTATGCAAGTGAACTTGAGTCGCATCGCCAAGAATCGCTCTAATTGAGCAAAGTCCCATCTTTTTAGCATTTCCCTCAATCAGTGAAATTTTATGGGGATGAATATCCTGAGAAATCACCGTTCCTTGGTCTTTCATTAATTCTGCAAGATGAGTACTTTTTCCGCCCGGAGCAGCACAAGCATCTAAAATTACCTCACCCAGCTGAGGATCAACCAAGTGAGAGATCAGCATCGCTCCTTCGTCCTGAATGGTCGCAAAACCCAGCCTTAATACCACAGATTGACCTAACGGAGGATGAGAAATTACCCTACAACCTTCTTTTACCCATTCCGATGGAATAATTTCAAAGCCTTCTTCTGAAAGTTTTTCAAAACATTCTTCCGGAGAATTCTTCAATCTCTGGGCGCGAATTCCCAGTGCAGGTGCTTGATTATTACACTCTAATAAAGCCTCGGTTTCCTCAAAACCCAATTCTTCAAACCAGCGCTTCACGACCCATACTGGATGGTAGTACTTACGAGCTAAATATTTTATCGGCTCAGATTCCTCGCAAGGCCACTTGATTTTTTCCGGCTCTCTCACCGCAGAGCGCATAATTGCATTTACCAATTTTACCGTACCCGGATGTCCGTACTTTTTTGCCAGTTCAACCGATTCATTACTCGCTGCCGAAACAGGGATTTTCGGCAAGAAAAAGACCTGAAAAAATCCCAGCCGCAAGATATTCCCAATAACCGGCGGTAATTCTTGAATCGGGCGACTTAAATAAAAACTCAGCATCCAATCTAAAGTACCCCACGCTTTGATTGTTCCTCTTGAAAGCTCTACCGCAAAACTTCGTTCTTTCCCATCTAACAGATTTTTTCGATGTTGCTGATCCAAAGCGATATTTGCGTAAGCCCCATTGATAATAACCTCATTTAAAACTTGAAGTGCCCATTCCCGAGATTTCAAATTATTTCTCCTTTATCACAATCTTTTGCAAAGCACCCCGAACAATACCCATATTCACTTGAGTATTAATACAGGGGCCAAAAGGTCGATTATTTAACACACCAAATACCGGAATCGGAAATACATCTTGAATTCCGCTAGTCAAATCACGCTCACAAGCAATCGCCAAAACCGCCTTAGGCCTAATTTCTATAATTCTTTTTCGAGCTAATGTCCCGCCGGGAACAATCGCCAAATGTACCCCGTACTCAAGAGCCAAATCAGCAAGTTCCCCTACGTTGCATTGCCCACAGCGCTTGCAATTTTGAGCATCAATTGTCACTTTTAAACCACAAGTATCCTTCTGGATACAGTGGGGAATCAAAATCAATATTTTTTCAGGAGCTAAACGAATATCTTTTTTCAAAAATGAATAATTTGAAAATTGAATTGCCCCTTGCTGAATCTTTTGAATTGGCAAACCGATGGCTTTACCAACAGTCTGAGTAATTTGAAAAAGAAACGTCAAAAAATTCCATGCCCATATCGAAAACAGCGAATTGCTCTTTACCGTAAATAGGACAAAAAGAGAAACCGCATTCCAAAACCAAAAAGAAAGTCCGAAAATTAAAATCCCATTCCAAAGCCACATCGATAATTCTTTAGCTCGTGGTTCAATTAGCCATACAAATAAACAGCTCACTAACAATAAAAAGAGTGCAACAATTCCAACCGGTACAAAAAACCAGCCCACTGATGTCTGAATATTATTTTTTTCCTCACATTCCAAACACACGATGCTCATCTATTATTCCTCATCCGGCTCAGCTATAAAATATTCGCCGAGTTCCAAATTCTGCCCTCGTGCCCAATCAATCGCAGAAACCTTCGCTCGTGACTGTGGCTGAACCTCTAAAAGAGCCAAAATCCCCTTACCAGTTCCCACATAAACATTCTTTCCATGCACCCTAACCTCGCCAATTTTCAGCAATGGTTCTAAATTTACCCCCACATTGGCCTTCCATATTTTCAATCTCTCGCCTCGAAAGTGAGTATAGCTACCGGGCCAAGGATTAAAAGCTCTCACCTGATTATGGACTTCCTCTGCATTCCGCTCCCAGTCAATCACTTCGTCATTTTTAGTAATCAAAGGTGCATGGGTCGCCCAAGTTTCATCTTGTTTAATCGGTTTTAAAGTCCCATTACTGATGCCTTCTAGCGTATCCAGTAGTAATAACGCCCCGTCCTCTTTCAATTGGTCGTGCAATTCCCCCATTGTCGTAGAATCTGAGATATTGCAAGTCTTTGCTAAAAGGATATCGCCGGTATCCATTCCCTCATCCAAAAGCATCGTTGTGACCCCGGACTCTTCTTCGCCATTGTAAATCGCCCAATGAATCGGCGCTGCGCCTCGATATTTAGGTAACAACGAACTATGCACATTGATGCAACCATACCGAGGAATTTCCAATAATTCTTTCGGAAGAATTTTCCCATAAGCGACAACCACAACCACATCTGGCTGTAGCTCTCTGATATGCTCAATGACCTCGCTTTTTCGAACGCTTTCCGGCTGATAGCAAGAAAGTCCCAAATCAAGTGCCGCTTCTTTTACCGGAGGAAAAGCCAATTTCTTTCCCCTGCCTTTGGGTCGATCTGGCTGAGAAAAGACCTCGATTACAATATGTTTGCCCGAATTCGCCAATTTTTGCAATGTCGGAACTGCAAATTCCGGAGTTCCCATAAAAATTACTCTCATTCTTCCTCCTGCTCTTGCCGATAAAGAGAAGAAGCCCTTTCCACATACAAAACACCGTCTAAATGATCAATTTCATGTTGAAGTGCCCGAGCCAGAAGTTCCTCTCCGGTGATTTTCACCTTTCTTCCGTTGCGGTTCAATCCCTCTACAGTCACTTTTGAAAATCGTTTCACATCTCCATAATAATCAGGAACACTCAAGCAGCCCTCAGGACCGACTTGCTCGCCTTCCATCTCGGTAACAGCAGGATTTATAATCTCAAAAGGGCCTTCACCCATATCCAAAACAATCAGCCGAACCGACCGACCCACCTGTGGAGCCGCAAGTCCCACACCATCGGCCTCGGCCATTGTTTCAATCATGTCTTTAATTAATTTTTTTATTTCTTTATCAATTTTCTTAACCGGCTCAGCAATCTGCTTTAAAACCGGATCGCCGATTTTGCGAATTGTCAGTACAGTCATCGTTATATTCTCCTTGGCTAATCATTTTCTTCCCTCTATTGTATCATATCTAGAATATACGTAATGGATTCCGATCAATGGTTAAAGCTTCACTATATTTTTCCTTTATTTTTAATAAGAAATCAGTCACTGCATCGGGATTCGCTGTCTTAATCAAAAGATGCTGGTACCACTTCCCGCTGGAGCGTTGGTAGGGTAGCACCTCCGGATAAGGGCCCAAAAGTGCTTCAATTTCCGGGCAGCCTCTTAATTCATCCGCGATTTGTAAGCTAACCTCACGAGTCACACTTTCTGCACTTTGAAAAATCGTACATTTAAACAGCTCGGAATATGGCGGATTTGAAAGCACTTCTCGCTCCTGTAATTCCCGCTCAGCAAAATCTGAATAATCCTGCCGAGCAGCATCAATAATTGAAGGCTCTAAAGGCGAATATGTCTGCACAACCACCTTCCCGGGCTGATCACCTCGCCCGGCGCGTCCGGCTGCCTGAGTCAATAGCGAAAAAGTCTGCTCCGATGCTCGGAAATCCGGCAAATTCAGCACTGTATCGGCAGAAATAATGCCAATTGCAGTCACATTTGGGATGTCATGACCCTTAGCAACCATTTGGGTGCCAATCAAAATATCAATCCTGCCAGCCCTAAAATTTGCCAATATTTCCTCGCCACTTCCTTTACGAGCAGTGCTGTCGCGGTCTAATCTGGCGACCTTAGCCCCCGGGTAATTCTCACGAATTACCTCCTCAACTTTTTCGGTACCAGAACCGAAAAAGCGAATCGTCGTCCCTTGGCACTCCGGGCATTTTTCCGGCACAGAATGCTGAGCATGACAATAATGGCACTCCAGTGTCTTTCGTTTTTGATGATAGACCAACGATACATTACAATCCTTGCACATTGCCACATAGCCACACTCTCGGCACATAACAAATGTCGAAAAACCGCGCCGATTCATCAATAAAATAATCTGCTCTTTCTTATCTAAGGCATTTGAAATCAAATTCCGCATTGCTTGAGATAAAATCGTTCGGTTACCTTTCTTTAATTCTTCTCGCATATCCACGACCGCTACCTCCGGCAAAGGCCTTTGGCCAATTCGCTCCGGCAATTCCAATAAGCAAGCCTCACCCTGTCGAGTCCGATAATAAGACTCCAATGAAGGTGTCGCACTTCCAAAAAGGACAACTGCTTTTTCCAGCCTCGCCCTTTCTCTCGCCACATCACGAGCATGATAGCGTGGAAATTCCTCCTGCTTATAAGTAAATTCGTGTTCCTCATCTAAAATTATCGCTCCAATATCTTTAAGAGGCGCAAAAAGTGCAGATCGAGCCCCAATAACAATTTTTACATCGCCATTTCGGACTTGTTCCCAAGCAGTTCTTTTTTCGCCTAGAGACATTTCACTATGAAACACCGCTATTACTTTGCCAAATCTACCCTCAAATCTTTTTATAAGCTGACTGGTCAAAGCAATTTCAGGAGTAAGAACAATCGTTCCTTTACCATTTTTTAAGTTTTCCTCAGCCACTTTCAGATAAATTTCTGTCTTTCCGCTACCGGTAATACCAAATAGCAAAAATTCTTGTTGCCGAAAGCCCAAGCACTTTTGAATTTGCTCAAAGGCACCTTCTTGCGATTTATTCAACCGAATTAAATCGGATTCAAGACAAGCTTCAATCTCAATTGGTTTCGCCTCAGAAATCCATCCTTTTTCCAGCACCCCTTTAATTGTCGATAGCGAAATTCCATTTTCATTGATTACCTCTTTAGATTGAACTCCATTTTTCAAGCACTCAAGAAGCTCAACTTGCCTTTTCCCCCGCACCAATCCTTTTTCAAGAGCCTGATGCCCGTCCTTTGTCAACTCATAACAAATTTGTTTTTTAACCTGACCCACCCGCTTGTATTTTCGCTCTTGAAAAAGCCTCTTCTCCTTGACCCATTTTAAAATGAGCCCGACCACATCATTAGAAAATTTATTCTTCAGCTGAACAAGCGAAATCGGTTGATTTTTTTGAATCCATTCAGCAATCGCTATCTCATTTACGCTTAACGCTTCTCTATCTATTCCAAAATTCCACGAAAAATATTTTTCATCTTTGCCTTCTTTTCCACTGGGAACAAATAATCGCATCGCATCTCCCAATGTACAAAAATACCTCTTAGAAAACCATCTCGCTAATTTTATATCATTTTCTGAATAAAACTCTGAGTCATCGAAAATATCCACAATTTCCTTTAAGGGAAACTCTGACTGAAAATCTGCTTCCACTTCCCTAACTGCCAGCAAGACTCCATCTAGAAGCCGTGTTCCCCAAGGAACCAGCACACGCCAACCCGGTGCAAGGAAAGAAAATTTCTCGGGGATTTCATAAGAAAAAGGCTCCTTGATCTTTCCGGTGGGAATCTGAACCCACACTTCGCCGATTTGACGTGCCATCCCACAGCTCTCCTTCCTAAAAGAAAATAGACAGGGTTACTCCCTGCCTATTTAAGATAACATAATTTTAATTTAAGAGAAATAGCTTACAGTCCAGCCTCTTTTTTCAGTACATCTACGCGATCTAATTGCTCCCAAGGCAATTCTATATCGGTACGTCCAAAGTGCCCGTAAGCAGCCGTTTGTTTATAAATCGGACGTCGAAGATCCAGTGCTTTAATAATTCCTGCCGGACGAAGTTCAAAGTGTTTCTTTACCCATTCCTCAATCTGCTCTTCTGAGAATTTGCCGGTGCCAAAAGTATCAATTCGAACCGATACCGGATGAGCAACCCCAATCGCATAAGCCAATTGAATTTCGCATTGATCAGCCAAGCCTGCTGCAACCACATTTTTGGCCACATGACGAGCCGCATAAGCTGCCGAGCGGTCAACTTTTGTCGGATCTTTACCGGAGAATGCTCCGCCACCGTGACGTGCCATTCCACCATAAGTATCAACAATAATCTTTCGACCTGTCAATCCGGAATCCCCTTGAGGACCGCCAATTACGAACCGTCCTGTCGGATTCACATAGTATTTGGTGTTTTCATCCAGCAATTCTTCCGGCACGCTCGGCTTAATTACATGTTGGATTACATCATTGAAAATAGTTTCCAAATCAATTTCCGGGCGATGCTGAGTTGACACAACGATTGCATCAATTCGAATGGGTTTATTATTCTCATCATATTCAACGGTTACTTGAGTTTTTCCATCCGGACGCAGATAAGGCAATACCCGCTCTTTCCGCATTTGAGAAAGCTGCCGTGCCATACGGTGTGCTAACGCAATCGGAGTCGGCATAAACTCAGGTGTTTCATTGGTCGCATAACCAAACATCATCCCTTGGTCACCGGCACCAATCGAATCAGCCTCATCTTTTTGCCCCTTTTTAGCTTCCAAAGCCTCATCTACACCCAAAGCAATATCCGGCGACTGCTCATCAATAGAAACCAAAACACCACAAGTATCCCCATCAAATCCAAATTTCGCACGATTATACCCAATCTCGCGAATCGTTTCACGAACCACTTTAGGAATATCCACATAAGTGCTGGTTGATATTTCACCAACCACGTGCACTAGTCCGGTTGTCACCAAAGTCTCGCAAGCTACGCGTGCATTCGGATCATTCGCGAAAATTGCATCCAACACCGAATCGGAAATTTGATCCGCAATCTTGTCCGGATGTCCTTCAGTAACTGATTCAGAAGTAAAAAATTTATGCTTTGCCAATTTTAAAAAACCCCTTTCTTTCAATAAAAAAACTCCCTCACGGGAGCTTTGCAGTTCCCATCTTGTGAAATTCATCAGGAATTTCACCAGAATTGGCACCGTTTCACCTTTGTGATGGTTGCCGCAGCTTCTTCGGGCCTGTCCCTCCACTACTCTTGATGAGTTATTATATTAAGTTGCAACACATATTCTATCGAATCTCTAAAAATAAATCAACCCCTTTTTTGCAAACCAACAATTCGATCCAATATCGCCTCCGCTGTTTCTTGTTTACTTAGAATCGGCAAAGACTCTACTTCACCACTCTTATGTACAATTTTAATTTGATTTGTATCACTATTAAAGCTTGATTCTTTCTTTGAAACATCGTTTGCTATCAGCAAATCAGCATTTTTAGCCTTAATTTTTTTCTGGGCATTTTCAATAAGTTGCTCTGTCTCAGCTGCAAACCCCACGAGAAATTGATGGGTCTTTCGCTTACCCAATTCCTTCAAAATATCCGGATTTTCAATAAGGTCTAATTGAAGTCCGGAATCTTTCTTTTTAATCTTCTGAGAATTGGACTTACTTACCCGGTAATCGGCCACAGCCGCCGCCTTAATCACAATCGTTGAATTTTCAAAATCTGAAAGCACTGCATCATACATTTCTTGAGTCGTTTCCACCGAAGTACAGCGAATATTTTCAGGAATCGATACTGACATACTCCCGGCAACCAAATGAACCTCCGCTCCCCGCTGCCGCGCAGCAGTCGCTAAAGCTATACCCATCTTGCCACTTGACCGATTTCCGATATAACGAACCGGGTCAATAGGCTCACGAGTTCCACCGGCAGTAATCAAAATACGCTGACCTTTTAGATCTGCTTTTTGAGGAGCGAAAATTTTCTTAATAGATTCAAAAATCTCACTGGGCTCCGGCAAACGCCCTGGGCCTTCAGTTCCACAAGCCATGTGACCGACAGCCGGCTCCATGACCATCATTCCTAGCTGATCCAGTTTTTGAATATTTTGCTGAACAACTGCATTCAAATACATCTGATCATTCATTGCAGGAACAACTAATATCGGCGCTTGAGTTGCCAATAACGTTGTACTCAACATATCATCGGCAATTCCATTCGCCATCTTACCAACCATATTTGCAGTTGCTGGTGCAATAACAAATAAATCCGCCTGCCTCGCGAGAGCGATATGCTCTACATTCCATCGTTTGGGCTCATCCCACATGCTTGTAATCACAGGATTACCGCTAATCTCTCGAAAAGTAAGAGGCATCACAAATTCTGTGGCTGAACGAGTCATCACCACAGTAACATCCGCTTTCGCTTTTCGAAGCCTACTTGCCAATTCGATAATTTTATATGCAGCAATTCCACCACAAACGCCCAAGACAATCTTTTTCCCCATCAACACGATATAGCCCTCCTATTTTAAAGCGGACTTAACTCTCTCGTAAGTGACATTGCCGCTCACAATATCTTTCAAAGCAGCAGTCACCGCTTTCTCATTTTCCGAAAGTTCATTATTATTCATTAATTCTCTGGCTCTTTTAGATGCCATTGTAACCAATGTATACTTGCTATCCACATGATTCATAAGCGTGTCTAATGAAGGATTTACCATTTTTATTGCCTCCTAAATATTTTATTATTCCAAAGTTCCATGCTGGTGCATATGATTTACCGAATACAAGTTCCGACTCATTCGGCATTTTTCAGCATCCAGAATTTGTTGAATTTGAAATGTAGCTACTTCGATATCATCATTCACTACCAAATAGTCATATTGAAATGCCGAGCCAATCTCAATTTTTGCGGATTGAAGTCGTCGAATCATAGCTTCCGGCGTCTCGCTGCCTCGCTTTTGAATCCGAGCGGACAACTCCTTCAACGATGGCGGCATCAAAAAAATAAATACCCCTTGGGGAAAGCGGCTTTTTACCTGCAATGCCCCCTGTGGATCAATCTCCAAAACAATGTCTTCACCTCGCTCTAAAGCCTCTTGAACACTACTGCGAGGAGTCCCATAGAAATTGCCGTAGACCTCAGCCCACTCAAGCAATTCATCATTTTGAATCATTTTTTGAAATTCTTCTTTTTTTCGGAAAAAGTAGTTAACCCCTTCCACCTCACCTGCCCTCGGTAAGCGAGTTGTCACGGAAACAGAAAATCGCAAATGATCTGCCACGCTCATCAATTTTTTGCAAACTGTTCCTTTTCCGGTTGCGGAGGGGCCAGAAATTACCATCAAAACGCCCGGCTGCTTTCTTTTTATTCCCTTCATTCTAAACCTACCTCTTCTACCTCTTTGCTTACCCACCGATGTGAAATTGTCTCTGGTTGAATTGCTGATAAAAGGACATGCTCCGAATCTGTAATAATCACAGCACGAGTCTTTCTTCCACAAGTCGCATCTATCAATACGCCTCTTTCACGAGCCTCTTGGATAATCCTTTTAATCGGTGCTGACTCAGGACCTATAATTGCAATAATTCGATTTGCGGAAACAATATTTCCAAATCCAATATTAATCAAACGGATTTCCATGGAAAAGCTCCTTTTCCTTAAAAATTTTTGGTTATTTAATTATCCTAGGCGATTTCTTATTTATTTGTCAATATCAACATAAGAAATTACTGCGAAATTCTGTAAAATTTTACTCTATGAAATTGACCCATAAAAAATGAAAATGCTATACTATCCCAAAGACATTGAAGGAGCATAAGAATGGCACTCGACGGAATTACAATCAAAAATCTAACGTCCGAATTGAAAGAAACGCTACTTGGCGGGCAAATTCAAAAAATTTATCAGCCTGATTCAGATACCGTTGTCTTCGTAATTCGAAATCAATACAAAGAGCACTCTCTCATCTATTCAGAAAAACTTCCATTTGCTCATTTAAGAATTTCAAATACCGAATTAATTGGCACCTCTGAGACACCGCCGGCATTCTGCATGCTTCTGAGAAAGCATCTTCTAGGTAGCAGAATCGGCAGCATTTCTCAAGAAGGATGGGATCGAATCATCCGAATCAGCTTTGACCACCACTTAGGAACAAAGATTTCTACCAAGCAATTGATTATCGAATTAACCGGGCGATTAACCAACTTGCTTGTTATTGACGAAAATGAAATTATTTTCGACGCACTCCATCGGGTAAGTGAACAGCAAAATTCCTATCGCACTCTTCAGCCTCATGAGAAATATCAGCTTCCTCCCTCACTGCCCCGCGCACTCCCCATTGATTTTGATATAACTCGAATGGCCAATTCCCTGCTTTCTCAAGAACAAGACTCCACGATTGGCAAAGTCATCCAAAAACGCTTTGAAGGACTCGGCCCCACTCTGACTAAAGAAATCCTCTTTCTTAATGGCTTAAACGACTCTTCTCATGCTTCAGAAATGTCCCTTGCCTCTTGGAAAAACATTCTTAGCACCCTGAAATCAAAAGTAGAAGAAATTCTTTCTCAGTCTTCTCCTGCTGTCTATTTTCTAAAGCCCAATAGCAAAAGTGGCTCCATCAGCCCACTTTCACTCTCCCATTTGGACAATTCGACAACACAAATTGAGGTCACTACCATAAACGAAGCTCTAAATGCTCTCTCTGAGCTTCTGGGCAGCCAAAATAGCGGCAAAAAAGCTCTCTGGGGCCAACTTGTTGAAAAAGAGTTACAGCGGCTCCAGAAGCGTTCTGTGGCTCTAAAAAACGACTATGCAAAATGGAATGAAGCCCCACCTTACCAATTATGGGGCGACTTGCTGATGATTCATCTACACGAAACCAAATGCTGGCTTTCTGAAATTACTTATCCAAACATATTTAGTCCAAATAGTGATGCACCGCCCGAGGAAATAACCATCTTTCTCAACAAAGGCAAAACGCCTCTTGAAAATGCACAGAATTTTTATCAATTACAAAAGAAGTCCATCCGAGCTCTTGAAAAAATCCAACTACACCAAGAAGCTATTTTAAAAGACTACGAATATTTCGTCGCCTTACAGCATCATCTTCATGATGCCAATTCCGCCGATGAATTGCAAGCCATTCAAGTTGAATTGATTTCTTCAGGCCTTTTGAAAGAAAATAAAAAAAACAAAAGTAAAAATTCTACTAGCCAGCTTTACCAAAATTACCTAAAATTTACATCACCTTCCGGGTACCCCATTTTAGTCGGTAAAAATAACTACCAAAACGATCAAATCACTTTCAAAGAAGCCAAACCCCACTCCATTTGGTTTCATGCACAAAAAATCCCCGGCTCTCATGTAGTTTTGCTAGTTCCCCAGGATATTGATTTGAGCTCCATCGAAGATGACATTTTAAGAGCCTCTGAGTTGGCTGCCTACCACTCAAAAGGCCGAGCCCAAACCCGCCTGCCAATTGATTATACACTCCGCAAAAATGTGTGGAAACCAAAAGGTGCACGTCCCGGATTCGTGCTCTATGAAAAACAACAAACGGCTTATGTCACTCCAAAATTAAAAGAAGCGTGTCAATGACGCGCTTCTTTTAATTTTAAATCAATCCAGAAAGCCAAGCTTCCGCCAATAATTCCTGTAATCATCTGAGGCCAACTCATAACAAACAAAATCATTTTCTGAATAGCTGGCGGAATTTCAACTATTTTAAAAAGCAAAACGAATAAGCTAAAAATAACCGTTGTTTTTAATAATGCTGATATCGGGATTATTAAAAATTTATGCACTTTAAGGTTCATCATACCCCAAAGAGCACTAATATATGCAACATGAGCCATCGCAACAGGCAATATGAACAATGGCGACAGTAAAAAACCTTGCAAAGCCGCAATTACCGGCGCAATTATCGCCAAAGTAATTCCGGATATATAGCCAAACCTCAGCAAACCAAGAACCAGACAACAATTGACCAAACTTCCGATAATGAAATTATTGATAAATGGCGGAATCGGTACAAACAGCCTCAGAGATTGAAATAAAACCATAAGCCCCAGTAGTAAAGCCGTACCTGTAAGCTTCCTTGTTTCTTTTTCCATAGTTACCTCATCAATGAAGGTTTAATTTTCCGTGGAAAGCCTTGCCTCTTGTAGGATCTAAGGTAATTTCCATACCATTTTGTACCGATTGAATCGCATTTTTTACCCCTACAATTGCCGGAATTCCAAAAGTAACTGCAATGATTGCCCCGGCTGACGTCAAACCATCTTCTTCCAAAATGATACCTGAAGCTTGAGAAGCAATTTTTCCTAATTCTGCCGGCAAAATTGACGACACCAATATATCGCCCGGAGTAAATTTCTCCGCATCTACCAAGTCCCGAACAATCGCTACCTTGCCACTTACTGCTTTTTTACCGATTCCTTGCCCCTCAAGCAATGCTTCGCCGGCAATATGAACCTGAATCATATTCGTAGTACCGGTTGTGCCAATTGGCACACCAGCAGTCACAATCACAAGGTCACCTTCAGAGATATATTTTTCCTCTAAGGCTAAGCGCATAGCTTCTTGGGTCATCGTATCTGTATCGCCACGAGAAGCTCCTTTAATCGCAAACACACCCCACACTAATTGAAGTTTACGGACTATTTTCTCATGAGGCGATACCGCAATAATCCGCGAGTGCGGGCGATAGCGAGATACCATTTGAGCCGTAAAACCGCTTTCCGTTGCAGTAATCACCGCCTTAGCATTCAATTTCAAGCTAATTTGCACAGTAGCATGGCTAATTGCATTTGTTGTGTTTGTCTGACCATGGCCAAAGCGAGTCAAATTGATTTCCGGATTTAAAGCAACCTCAATCCGCTTAGCAATCAAATTCATTGTTTTTACCGCTTCAATCGGGTATTGACCGGACGCAGTCTCACCGCTCAGCATAATCGCATCAGTTCCGTCTAAGATCGCATTTGCCACATCACTAGCTTCAGCACGAGTAGGCCGTGGATTTGCAATCATGCTTTCGAGCATTTGAGTCGCCGTAATTACCGGCTTTCCGACCTCATTACACATCCGAATCATCCGCTTTTGAATCAAAGGCACATCCTCTGCCGGAATTTCTACCCCAAGGTCGCCGCGAGCCACCATGAATCCATCCACTACATCCAGAATTTCTTCCATATTTTTTACGCCTTCGGCATTTTCAATCTTAGCAATAATTTGAATAGATGCCCCTCTCTCCTCCAGAAGCCTTCGTATCGCCAAAGCATCAGAAGCACGCTGAACAAACGATGCTGCAATAAAATCCACATCTTCCTCAATTCCAAAAAGAATATCCGAAATATCTTTCTTTGATAATGGCGGCAAATTCAAACTGACTCCCGGAGCAGCAATCCTTTTATTATTGCTAATATCACCATTATTTTGAACCATTGTATGAATATCTAATCCGTCCGTAGATTCAACGACCAATTCAATCAATCCGTCAGATAGCAAAATGGCATCTCCCGGCTTCACCTCCGAAGCTAGGGTTTGGTGATTAATCGAAACGCCATTTTCATCGCCCTCAATCTCTCTCCCCGTCAAAAGAAACGGTCTGCCTTTTTCCAAAAAAACTTTTCCCGCCTTAAAAGTACCCAGCCGCATTTCCGGCCCTTTAGTATCTAACATTAAACCAACAGGAATACCAGTGCGCCGTGAAGCTTCTTTGACCGCATCCATTTTTAGCTTCTGCTCTTCATGGTTACCATGCGAAAAATTAAATCGAGCCACATTCATGCCATTTTTCAGAAGTTCTTCGATTATCTCAATTTTCTCAGTAGATGGCCCTATCGTACAAACAATTTTTGTTCTTTTCATTTCTCTTCTTCCCTCATTTCTACTCTCTTCTCATTATATCCGGAAAGAAGATTTTTTGGAATTTTCTATGGATACTTTCTCAATATATAAAACCTACTATTTAACCAACGGTAAAACAGCCTTAAATTCCGCCGTCCCGGCTTGCTTTAGCCATTCATACAGGACCGACTCCGTCGAATCAATTTCTGCTCCTAATTTTTCCATTTTATTTAGTCCAACTTGCTTGTTAAACTCTGTACGAGAACCCACAGCATCCGCTAAAACTCGGACTTGATAACCTCGATTTATTGCTTCTAAAACAGTTTGATACACACAAATATGAGACTCAACACCGGCAATAACTAAAGTTTCGACTTTTTTCTTTTTCAGAGCCTCAGCAAATTCCGGCGCATCAAAAGCATTAAATGTCACTTTTTCAAAAATATCTGATTCGGAAAATTCAGCACGCAATTCAGCATTGCTTTCCCCCAGCCCTCTTCTATACTGCTCAGTCGCCAAAACAGGGACTTGAAGCGCCTTTGCATACTTTGTCATTCTAATCGTTTGTTCCAAAAGTTCATCATTGCCGGAAATTGCTTTTAATAATTTATCCTGCATATCAATCACCACTAATAATGATGTAGTAATTTCAGCTCTTTTTTTCATGCTTTCAACCCCTCACAATAAAAATTACTCTTTTACAATACTCCAAAAGTCCGAAAAAGAAAAGCCAGATTACAAAAGTAATCCGGCTCTTCAAATATTTCATTTACCTTTAAAATCAGCCTTACGTTTTTCAAGAAAGGCACTCATTCCCTCGCTTTGATCCTCCGTTGAAAAAGTCATACCAAATAAACTAGCTTCAAAAGCAATCCCAGAACGTAAATCCATGTCCATACCACGATTTACAGCCATTTTAGCCGCTTGAACAGCAATCGGTGCATTTTGAGAAATTTTATTGGCAAATATTTTGGCCTCGCTCATAAGCTCAGACTGCGAAAATACTTTATTTACCAGACCTATTCGATAAGCTTCTTCTGCCGAAATCATCGTGCCTGCAAAAAGGAGTTCCTTCGCTCTTCCTTTGCCAACCAACCGCGGCAACCGCTGAGTACCACCAAATCCGGCTGTAATTCCTAATGTAACTTCCGGCTGCCCAAATTTAGCAGTATAAGAAGCAAAGCGAATATCACAAGCCATGGCCAACTCACAGCCACCGCCTAAGGCAAAACCATTCACTGCAGCGATGACCGGCTGCGGCAAATCTTCGATTTTTTGGAACACCCGCTGACCAATCTCGCCCCATTTATATCCTTCAACTGCACTCAAATTCTGCATATAAGCAATATCTGCACCGGCCGCAAAAGAGGCCACAAAAGATGTCCCATTATCTCCGGTAATAATCACAACTTTGATTGAAGAATCAGATGCCACTTTATCCATGACCTCTTCAATTTCAATCATCGTATCGTAATTCAGAGCATTTAGTGCACTAGGTCTTTGAATCGTCAGTATTCCAATTTCATTTTCGACTTCCCATCGAATATTTTTTGCCACAACATTCACCTTCTTTTTTAGCAATATTTAGGCTTTATGGGCTTTAATCGCACTAATAAAAGCAGGGATAAACTCCATTGCATCTGCAACAACACCATAATCCGCAACTTTGAAAATCG
>JGI994J12354_10000524_pt1 | contig 38111 bp, 42 predicted proteins | sample IntmicLarv3ML3BL_FD_12354 | JGI IMG/M metagenome (IMG submission 12354) | reverse complement strand
GAACTATCATTACATTCATTCTAAGCTATCATTTAAAGCATTTTATATCTTATCTTTAATTCTAACTTAAAATATACTAAAAGTCTTATATAAGATGATTTGAAGCATTCTACACTAATCACTGTATTATCATAACTTTCAAACAAGTATAGTTAGTTATCTCTGTAAATGTAAATATGATATATTCTCCATTCTTCCTCAAATCATCCTGTATAAGACTTTTAAATGAAATTAAGTTATATTCCTACTAAGATACTTTTACATCCTAAATGATAGCTTCTAGCATCTTTAATGATAGTTCTATTACTCATTTACAAAAGTATCATGCAATTTAACAAATAATTAAGTCAAAAAATACGTATAATGATTGAAATTCATACATTAAGTTAAAGTTTCAATCATTATACGTATTTTTTATGTGATAAATTATCATATTTGCTATTACATATATCGCGCAGGCGATTGTATTTATTTTATCTTTATTATATATGGCGATGTTTTTAAGTAATATACTCCACATCTCAATATATAAATGATAGATAGATAGATAGATAGATAGATAGATAGATAGATAGATAGATAGATAGATAGATAGATAGATAGAACAACCGAAGGAATTTCGTGTTTTCTTTCATTCAGCGAAGGTCACGCTTCATTCATTCAAACACGAAGAGAAGAGATATGGTTGAGATAGTTTAGATAGTTTAGATATTTGAACTATTTATAGATTTGCCTTACGGCAAATCTGGAGTCTCAATCTATGCACTGCATAGATTCGAGCTCCTATTACAAATATATCTAGAACGTGCGCGCGAGAACGTGTATACGTGCGAGATACGCGAGAACGTGCGAGTGTAGCGTATAAGCACATATGACGAGCACATACGTTCATATCTGAACATAAATCATTCATTTCATCTGCTCTTAGATGTTATATTCAACTTTCAAAGTACAGGTTTCAAGATTCTTACATAGTGATGAAGATACTTGATAGAAGTTTCTCTTCTCTGTAGACTACTATATCATAGTTGAAAAAGAATGTAAATAGCTAAATGCAAAAAAATTGAAGTTATCTCAATGTTGTACAAATGAAGAAGATAATGAAAAGATTTATATTTGCTGGTTTACTCACTTGATAATGATGTAAAGAAATGTAAACATAATGAAACAAAAGATAAAGATACTTTAGTTTACTGCATAGTTGGTAAAGAAAAAATACCAGAAGTATAAAGACACAAAAGATACAAAAAACATAGATAAATGAAAATAGAAAGAAAAGACAAAAAGAACCACAAAATCAACATTAGAACTATCATTAAAGATGCTAGAAGCTATCATTTAAAGTATTTTATATCTTAATAGTAGATATAACTTAAAAAGAGATAAAACATTCAATATTGGCTATTCTAGCATCTTTTATATTAATGTAAGATAAACGCATAGATATACAAAGAAATATGAATGAAAACAAGGAATAAAAGAAATACTAAAATACAACTATAAAGCAAAAAAGATATCTTTGTAGAATTGAGGTAATATAAGACATATGCCTTTATTAGGAAATCAAAACGTATGGCGTGATTTAGATGATGATGCTTATAGAAGTCCATTTGGTAATATGAGTTGTTTTGTATCAGTTGATTTTAGACATTCAATTGCTCAACAAGAAAGAAGATGGTTTAACTTACCGGTATATCCTGAGAATGTAAATTTTAACTTAAGTACTAATTATGCAAGTAATGAAATACTTGGTAGAGCTGGACAAATATCTGCATATAATTCAACAAATGATATCACATCAACTTTTAGTTTAAAATTACATCGTGAGTTAAGAACATTAAATAATCAACTTGTAGATATTAATCACATAGATGCAATTATTTCATTAATTCAAGCAGCTCAATATGCAAAGTGGTATGCAGATGGATTATATGCTCCAATTACTACTTATAAATTTGGTGATACACTATTGATTGGTAAACAAATAGGTGTTCAGATTACTTGGGGAGAAACAAAAATAAATGGTTGTTATATGGTTGCTACATTAAATATATCAATGACTAACGTATCTAAGAAGATATTAAACTTTGAAGATGTTAGAAATTCAATGCCAAGAGGTAGTGGTTTATATACCAATAAGATGAATAATTACTTAAATGGAACTCAAACTGCTGGTAAGACATTTGATTCTATTTGGGAATAGTTTTAATTAAGAGAATAAAGGAGTTGATTTTAAAGAAATGATTAAACTTTTAGAAGATAATGAAGTAAAATATGTAGAACCAACACAATTAGAACGTTTGAAAATATTAACACATAATGCATATAGTTTCTTTATTACAAAGTTAAATAGTCAAACTGGATTTGCAGAATTTATGAATGCATTAGACTCACAAAATAGTACATCTAAAAAATGGTCTAGACAAGACATTTATGCTTATTTTGATACTGAATCAATAGATGCTAATTATGAGACTGGAATAAATTTTATAAATGATTTAATAAAGCAATTAGATTCAGTAACATTTACTGAATTTTAAAAATAAACTAAAAAGGATGATGATGAAAAAATGGCAAGACAAAAGAAGATATTAACAGAAGATACATTTAATGCAAATGGTAATACTACAGTAACTCCTGAGATATTAAATGAAAACACAACAGAAGAAACAAAAGAAGAAGAATCAGATATTGCTGAAGATAAACCTGAAGAAATAATTGAGCCTATTGTTAATCCTCTTGAAAATGATGCAGAATCTATAGTTGAAGAAACCAATATTGAACCATTGGATGAAATAGAAACAATAGTTAAAGATGATGTAGAAGATAAAGAAGATACTTCTAAGAAAGATATTAAGGAAATAAAAGAAACTTGTGGTTTTAATGGTTGTTCTTTTGGTTTTAATGAAGAAAGCTTATATAAATAAAATTAATTATTAAGGTAAGGAAAATGAAATATATACACTATATGACAAGTATTATGGTGAATTGGAATCAATTACAATTTATCCAAATTATCCAAAAATTACCTAAATACAGTTTTATAATACAATAAATAAGTTAATTCTAAAATAATAGGAGTGTAATATTTAGTATGAAAGAATATATAAGTGAAGCAATGAAAAATGGAATTAAACCTCCTAAAGATATAAAAGAAATGACTGCTCAAGAATATGAAAAATGGTTAGAAACAATTGACCCGGATACAATGGGTTTTTATGGGCAAGAGATTCCAGATGAAAGTGAGTGAGTAAAATGGGATTATCTACATTAAAGATTCAAAAAAGAATAACACCTTATAATCGTAATATTGGAAGTAATAAGAAAAATGAATTTATAGTTATTCATTATTTTGGTTCATTAGGAACAGCTCAATCAACTGCAAATTATTTTTATAATTCATATATTGGTGCTAGTGCCCAATATTGTTTAGATGCAACTAAAACAGTTTACCAATGTGTAGAAGATAAAGATATTGCATGGCATGTTGGTAATAATACTTATATTCATAAAACTTGCAGAAATACAAATTCAATTGGTATTGAAGTAAAACCTGAAATTGTAGATGCAACACAATCAAAATATGCAGAATATAAAGGTTGGTATTTTAGTAAAGAAACAATGAATAATTTAGTTGAATTAACTCAACATTTAATGGAAAAATATAATATTCCTGTTAGTAATGTTATTAGGCATTTTGATGTTACTGGTAAATGGTGTCCAAGACCATTAATGGGAACAGATACAAACATTTATTATAAAACAACAGGAAACAAACAATGGGATTTATTTAAAGAAAGGTTGGCATTAACTATGAGTCAATATAATGAATTAAAAAATATGATTACTAAAGTAGAAGCTGAGAATAAAACATTAAGAGATGCAATTAATATTCTACAAAGTCCAAAGAAATATAAAGATGTAAAATCGTTACCTGAATGGGCAAAAGTAAATGTACAGCGTTTAGTAGACAAAGGTGTATTAACTGGTGTAGGAAATGGTAATTTAAATTTGTCTGAAGATTTGTTAAGAAGTGTTGTGTTAATAGACCGAGTATTTAATTCAACAGGTGTATATAATATTAAAAAGGATGTAAAATAAATGATTAAAATAATTAAAGAAGATACTGGTCCTGATAATTTTTTTGCATTATATCATTTATTGAATGTTATAGAAACAGATGTTGTTCCACTATTGATTGAACGTAATTCAACTTATGGAGCAAATATAAAAAAATGATATAGGTGAAATTAGAAGTGAAATTGAAATATTAAATAAATTATTGGAAACAAAAGATAGCTATCCTGATATTGATAGTTTTTCAAAAGCAGTAGAAAGACAATTAACTTTAACTGAGCACTATTTTGATAATATTGGTAAAAATGTTTCAAATATGTTATCAAGTGCATATTCTTTAGGTTCATTACCAATTATGCAATCATTGGAAGATTAATTCATCTTTGTTCTATAATAAAAGTTAATAAACATTATTAATTATTTGTTTATATTGACAATAGTGATAAGATAAATCGCTAGATGCTGATGAATGCTCTATTGTTTAGTTTGTACAAATTCTTGGTTAAAAATAAAATGAAGTTAAATTACTTTATAATCTTAATAGTAATTTAACTTCATTTTTGTATTTAAAATAAAAATATATTTAAGTTAAGGAGGTATAAGATGGAGTTAAGGCATAAACCTGAATTAAATGAAAGTAGAACAATAAGAGGTTCATATGATTTGGAGTTCTATCGTTCATATAGATATGAAGAAGCAAGAACATTTAAAATTAATCAATATCCATCAGAGAGAAAACCAGATTATTTTAGATGGATATATAAAGATGAACCATTTTTGAATCCAATATATTATAATTTTACATCAAGATATGAAAATGTACCTATTAAAAAAGAACAAGGAAAATCATATCATGTTACAAATAGATTCAGAGGTGTTGTATATTCTGATGCCGATGTAATATATGAAGTAACAAATGAGACAGAAAATAGATTAGATAAAATAAGTTTACAATTTTATAATAATCCAATATATTGGTGGGTAATTGCTCATGCTAATGGTATATTTGATTCTTTATCTCAGGTAACAAGAGGAATAAAATTAAGAATACCTCCATTAAATAGTATTAATGGTTACTATGTAAAATAAAATTAGGAGATGCTGGATAAATGATTAGACAGGCAACATATGATGATTTTATGTTAACATCTACATCACCTCCTAATGATTTATCAGGTTGGTGGTTTGATACTGAAATAAATCAATTATATACAAAGAAAATAACTGACCAATTTCAATATGATAGTAGTAGTTCATTTACTAAACAACAACAATGGTCTAAATTTATAGAAGACGTTAACATTGAACAAGAAATGAGTGAAATTGAAACTCAAGAAATTAATAATAATACTAGTCGAATGATAAATAAAATGTTATCATTTAGACGATTTTTAGATAAATTAGAAATTAAATTTAATAAAAATAGACCCCTATATACTACATATATTCGATTTGAAGTTGGACATTTAGTTGTAGATAATACTTCTAAAGAATGGAATGAAAATACTTTAGTTAGTTTTAAACATAAACAAAATGGTACAGGGCAAGGTAATACTTTTGAATTAGAAATTGCATTTCAACCACGTGAAAGAATTGGTTGGAAAATAAATGAAATAGAATCAGCATTATTAACTGCTGCATCAATTACTCCACCTGACCCTGTATCTGAAACATTAGTAACTAATCAATTAAAAGATAGAAAATTATTATTTAGAGATTGTACTTTTATTTATGGTTATGGTGATGACCCTGAATTAAGAAGTCAAAGATATATTGGAAAAATATTAGAGTATCAGTCAAAAATTGATAATGGTATATTTAAATACACAATAAAAGGTTATTCTGGTATTTATTCATTAAAAGAATTATTGTTTAGTTCAAAAGATGAGTATTTAACAGGTAAAGAAGGAACAGAAGAAACAACAAATCCATTAATATATTTGATGAATATTGTGGATGTTGAATTAGACCCATATTATAAATTAAAATTTTTGGATTCTATTGAACCAGATAATATAAATTTAGAAATAAATTTTGAATCATTTCAACAAAAAAACATATTTCAAATTTTTGATGACGTGTTAAATGGATTACAAACAAAAGAAGAAGAATTTGAATTTAATGATGTTGATAAAAAAATAGCACCAACTACTAAAAACTTATTTGGATATTATATTAGCCCTGATGTTGAAAAAGATAATGAAGAACAAATTGGTACAATATATGTATATAAATTTGCTAATGCTTATGATAGTATTAGTAAATTAAAACCAGATTGTAATATTGGTTTTAATTGGTTTGCTCCTAGAACAAGTGGGGGGTATGATTTTCTCATAAAAGAATGGAATCCACAATTTGAGGGAAAAGCATTAATATCGTTGGCATTTATTTTACAACATAATGAAGGTTGGTTTACAACTATGAACGATGAAGGTGAAATTATAAATGTTAGAGGTTTAGGAGCTCAAAGAATTGGACAACCAGATGATAAAACATTACAAACAACTATTCAAGAGCAAGCCAGTTGGGCTTATATTACGCAATATCCATATAAGGCATCAATGACAATTGTAGGTGTACCTTGTGAAACACCCGTTATGGGTAAAATACAAATAACACCCACAATTTATGACCAAATACATCATAGTGCTGGATTATATCAAATTCTTGATAAAGAAGATACAATTAATTCATCTGGTTTTTGGAGTAAATTTGAATTAGTAAAAATAGTTAAAGGTTATCAACCAGGTGAATCAACTAGTGATTCTAATTCAAATGATTTAACTACTAATAACGTTTCACAATCTACAAGTGCAAAGAAATTTCAAAGTCCAGAGTTTTTATATGGAGAAGATTATATGCCCGGTCATAATCAACGTCAAACGCCTGAATTTTTATATGGTAATGAACAATCAACAAATACAAATACAAATACAAATACAAATACAACACCTATGGGTCCGCAATTACCTCCTAACTATTCAAACATATTAAGAGAAATCAATAGGCCAGGTGAAAATGTTTCAGGACAAAGAGAAATTTAAATCAATAAAAGAAAGGAATGAGGTATGATGTCAAGTGTATTAAGTAGTGATATCAATATGGGTGGTATCTATCGTGCAATGATATTAAAACAAGTAGATACTAATACATCAAGAATATATATACCTTGTTTATTTAATGATGTTTTAGATAAAACCAAAATGCCAGTTGATGCTCAAGGTAATATTAATGAAGATATATATCAAAAATATGAAAAAATATATCCATTAGCAAAATGGTGTGTAAGTGTAGATACAACAGCTCATAGTCAATATGAAGGGAAACCATGCTGGATAGTTTTTGAAGGTGGTAATTTAAAATATCCAATTATTGTTGGTTTTTTTAATTCATTTATACAAACATTAATGACTAATAGTGAAAATGCTGGAAATAGTAATGGAAATATAGGTGGAACAGTTAGTAACTTTTTAAAATTTTGTGCAGAAGCAACATCTGTAGGTGAAGGTGGATATCAAGCTTATAGTGATGGAAGAAATAGGGTTGAACAAGGTGGTAGAGATTGGTTAAGTATTGGATATATTCAATGGACTTGGAGTTCAACTGCAGGAGATTCAGGTGTAAAGGCATTATTAAAAAGATTTCAAAATACTGTACCTGCTGAATTTGCAAGAATTGATACATCGGGAATAGCGGGTTGGATTCAAGAAGACAGAAAATATCCAGGTACGATTCAAACTATTGATTTACACCGTGCAAATATAAAATCATTATTATCATTGCCTGAGAGTAAAGACATACAAATTTCGTTTGCTGCAGATGAATGGGTATTGGATAAACATGTTGCACCAATAAAAAAGGCATGTAAGTTAAATGAACTAGTAAAAAATCCATTAGGTGTATACATGCAAGCTGCATGTATTGCTTTTTTATGTAATGTAGCAAATCCATGGGGTTCATTAAGAGCTGATGTAATTGCATTTGCTAGTAATCCTGCAAATCAAGACTTAGATAAGTTGTATAAATTTGCTCTTACCAGTTCAATGTCTTCATCTAGTAATGGAGCAGGTGGACGATTTTCTTATACAACTAGAATGGAAGAAGCATATGTATTTATAATGCAACAAATATCAAGTGGTTCATTAACTAAAATAATGGAACAAGTTAATAGTTCGAATAAAATTATTGAAATTGCACAAAGAGAATTAGCACTTGGACCACAAAGAGGGGGGGCTAAGTATTGGCGTTGGGCTGGTTGGACTCATCGTGATGAATGGTGTGCTATGTTTGTAAGTTATTGCGCTAGTGAAGCAGGTTTAGTAAAGTCAGGGGTATTTGTTAATTCTGCAGGCGTTAATGCACATAAATTGCATTTTATAAGCAGAACTAAATTTAAACGTAGTAATGAATATACTCCTAATCCAGGAGATGCTGTTTTTTTTGATTGGTCTCTCACTGAGGTACATAAAGATAATACACTTGCAAGATTTGACCATATTGGTTTGTTTGAAAAAATGGATGCTAATTTGATATATGTAATAGAAGGTAATTCTGGTGATGAGTTACACCGGCGCAGATATTCCAAAAATGATAATCGTTTAGCAGGTTATGGTGCAATAACATGATTAATGGTGATATTAATACAATAGGAATCTATAGAGCAAAAATACAATCACAAGAAGGTAATAAATATAAAATATTTATTCCATCATTATATACAGGAAAACAAGATGAAATAGAAATTAATAAAAATAGTTTATTATTAGCAGATATATGTAGCAATATAAATAGTCAATTACAACAAAATGAAATGTGTTGGGTTATGTTTGAAAATGGTAATATGAATTATCCTGTTATTATTGAAAATGATTTAACTACAGCAATAATGAATTTCAATGGTGCATTTGTTAATAATCCTGGTACTGATTCTGCTACGTTTGTGGGGGGTAATGTTAGTACAGGTGAAGGTAATGAAAATAGAGATAGTATATTCAATGCATTAATTGCAGCTGGATTAAACGTAGCTGGAGCGTGCGGTGCATTAGCAAATATACATCATGAGTCAAGATTTAATCCAGCTGCATATAATCCAAATGACCCAGGTGGTAGTCATGGTATATGTCAATGGAATGTAAATGCAGGGCGTTGGGGAAAATGTAAACAATTTTGTAAAGATAATAATTTTGATTATAATTCATTAACAGGACAGGTAAATTATTTAATATTTGAATTACAAAATAATTATAGTAGTACATGGAATACATTAAATGGTGTAACAAATGATGCTTCAGGTGCAATGGCTGCTTCAGAATTTTTTACAATTCATTTTGAAGTACCAGCTGATAGATATAATGAGGCAAAAAGACGTTCACCTGAAGCAGCTGAATTATTTAAGTTATACTCTAGTGCTGTTGCAATTTCTTCCCCGTAGGTGACATAAATATAAAATCAATGTTATTAAATAGAAATTATACACTTATAAGTTAACAAAGTATTTAATGAAAAAATATAATGTACCTATTTCAAATATATATCGTCATTATGATATAACTGGTAAATTATGTCCGAGACCATTTTGTTTAAATGATATAAATTCATATTATGGTACATCAGGAAATTAACAATGGCAGGTATTTTTAAATAATCTTAAATAAATATTCTAATCATCCTGATATCATCTTATATAGGATTTTTTATGTTTATTTATAAAATCTATTATGTTTGTTTAAAACATCTTAAATGATGGCTTCTAGCATAAAGAAAGGGAAAAGTATAATGAGTGTAAATTCAATTTCATTTCCAAGAATGTTTAATAAAAATAAATATAGCTTATCAACAGGATTGAGTTACTCAACACAGTCAATACATGAATCATTGACATCATTATTTTCATGTAATCAAGAAGAATTATTAGGAGACCCTGGTTGGGGTTCAGAAATTAGAAAGTTAGTATTTGATATTAAATCGCAACCAAATACATATATATTAAAACGTTCAATTGCTGATAGTATTAGTAAATACATGAAGTCAATTACAACTGATGAAAGTTTGATTAAGATATATAATAATCCAAATGACAATTCATATAAAATAGTTATAGGATATTATATTGTACCTTATGATGAATTACATGCATTTGATATTATATTACTTTCACAAAATTTAGCATATTAATTTTTTCTTTTGTATTTAAAATAAAACTATACAAAGTAAATTATCTAAAATATGAAAGGGTGTGAGTAATTGGATTTTGGTGGAAATACCAGATTAACTCTCCCAAACTTGAGTTATACGTCAAGAGAATTTATTTCAATATATGAAGATTTGATAAAAGCTATTCCAAATTTTACAAAAGAATGGGAACCTAAAGATGAAAGCGACCCTGGTGTAGTACTTTTAAAAATGATGTCAATGTTAGGAGATATGTTATCCTATAATCTTGATAAACAAGCATTAGAAGCATTTCCAAGAACTGTATTACAACGAGCAAATGCACAACAAATATTTAGACTTGTTGGATATAAAATGCATTGGTGGAGAAGTGCTCAAGTAGATATACGTATTACTAATACAAATTCATTTCCAATAACAATTGGTAGATATAATGTATTTACTACAAAGAATAATGAAATAACATATACAAATCTAAATCAATTAGAAGTTCCAGGTGGTTCAACAGGCATTGGTTCATATCGAGCTCAATTAGTACAAGGTACTCCAGTTACACCATTAATGAATACTGATATCACTCCTGATTTTTATAATCAAGATTGGCATGAAGTATATGATTATAATATACACGTTAATGAACTTAAAAATAATCGATTATATTTAAAATTTAATAATATTGATGAAACTAGTATAACACTTATAGATAATGATGAATTACCATTTGCTGTAAATGAGTGGAAACAAGTAGAAAATATAAATACATCTGAAACATTAGATAAAGTATTTGAATTTGATGTTGATGAAGATAATATGCCATTTATACAATTTCCAAATTATTGGAATGAAAAATACATCATAACTAGATTTAAATTGTTTTGTGTATTATCAAATGGTAAAGATGGTGAAATAGAAGAAAATTCATTAACAAGAGTTGACGGTCGTAGATGTTATGTAAATCAAAATAATGTAAATATTAATCAAGCATTAGACCAAGTTGCATTATTTAATACACCTTCAACTTATGGATTTAATCCAGAAACATGTACAGAGGCAAGACAAGAAGCTGAAAAATATATAAATACAATTGATACATTAGTTGTATTAAGAGATTTTGAAAAAGCAGTATTAAGATTAGAATCAATTGCCAATGTAAGAGCCACTGATATTCAAATAGACCCATATGCTGAAGAGATGACTAATAATCAAATCAATTTATGGGTAGTTAGAAAAAATGATTATAATAATTTAGGTTCATCATATATATATGAAGCCAGATTAAATGAAACGGTAGACCAATTATTTAAAGAAAATCTTGTTGGTGAATTAGCTTCTAAAAAATTAATGCCTTATTCAATTCATGTAAATTTAGAGAATAGAATTGAATGGATTGATTGGAGTGTTAGAGGAGAAATCTTTTTACGTAAACCAATTAATATAGACCAAAATCATGATTTAATGGTACGTATCAATAATAATTTAAAAAATAGATTTAATACTGAAACATTAGATTTTAATGAACCTATTAATTATATGGATGTTATTGAAACAATCATGAAAACGGATAAAATTATTTGGCATGTTGATTTATCTAGTTCTGCTATTGAATATTCAAAAGTAAAAAGAAGTAATAAAGGTAATCCAACAGGTTTAACAATTATCAATAAATATAGAATTTATGATGATGGTGTTTATAGTAATTATTATACTAATTCAATATCTTGTGCAACAATTGAAACAATAATAGATGAAAATGGAAAACAAATTAGACAGGTAACTCATTTAGGTGATGGTACTGTTGTTCCTGGCGGTAGTGGTTTTAGTAAAAATGCAGGTAATAGAATTATAAGAGAAGATGGTAATCCTGTTGTTATTGGTTTAGATTTAGGAGACCCACATAATCCAAGAGAATATGAAATATATAATAGAAGAATATGGGATTGGACAGGACTTGAACCATGTGATACAAATAGATTTATTGATACATCAACATATCCATATAAAATAATGATTGATAATAATGATGGAACATTTACTGAAACACCTTATACTTTAGAATTTGATTCACGTATGTATTTACCTGATGGTTCAGATGCAAATAGAAAATTAAAAGACAATTATAGACAGATTGATAGTTTAAATAATTTAACATTAAGTGATATATTAACAGATGATGAAATTCAAGCATTAATACCTCAAGAAAAACAGGATTTATTAAATGAAAATAAATTAAGAGAAGTCTGGGATATTATTGATACGCAATATGATGATTGGACTGGACAAACAATTGATAAATTAACAGGACAAATATTTGTTAGACGTGGAACTAAATGGTATTCTAGTAATAGAACATATGATGAAACAACTGGAGAAATACTTGATTCATTTGGTGATGTATTATATAATGAAGATGGTTATATTATGCGTGAGCCTGTTGCATTAACAGAAGTTACAGGAGAACATATACAAACGTTTGATGTTGAAGATGGACAGGTAGAATTTAATTTCTTCTTAGGACAAGATGCAATAGGTAATGCACTTTTAGATGATGTAGGGAACATAATAAATGCATATCCGATTAAGCCTTATAGTTTATTTATCTGGATAAATGGTGACAGAGAAATGCTTTCTGACACAGGTTCTGGACGTATACAAGGTACACCTGGTATTTTAAATGGTTCAGGTAGTATTGATTATGAAACAGGACAAGTATCATTTACATTAAATATGGTACCAGAACAACCATTAAAAATATTATACGCTATTAATAAATTAGCATATACAAATTATTTAACATTTAATCCTGCTGAATTATTTGTAAGACCTGAATACATTCGTAATGAAAATCGAAAGTGATGCTATTTACATTTATAAGTGTTTATGTTATAATGATAAATATAAATGTAAAGGAGAATTTGAATATGATTAAAATTCTTGAAAATTTGTTTCCTATTTTTGAAATGGCAAATTTACGTGGAAAAATTATTAAAGTTGATAATATAAATTTTTCATTTTTCTTTTCAAGCAAAAGTGCAGTAAAACATTCAATAAAAGCAAAAATTGATTTTGACCCAACTGTTCTTAGACATGATTTAACTAGTAATTTACGACTGTGTAATGACTGGAAGTTTACAAAAAATAAAAAAGTTAAGAAAATAAGTCAATCACAAATAAATGAAGCTGTTAGTTTCTTTAAGAAATATGCTTCAATTTTTACAGCTGCCTGGATTGAAATAATACCTATGGATGCGTTAGACCGTTATTTACAAGGAATTATAACACTAGAAGATGTTGTAAATGAAATGAAAATAGATGATAAAATGAAACAAAAATTCATTTTCAAAAATAACGATATTGAAACATTTGAAGAATTTATAGTTGAAAATAATATTTTTAAAATTATAAGATAAAAATATATTGAAAGGAAACATGTTTATGATTGTGTTACTTGAAATGTCAAATATGCGTGGAATACAGGTAAAAATAGAATCAATTAATTTTTCATTTTTCTTTTCAAATAAAGATGCTGTAAAACATTCAATGAGAGCTAAAATTTGTTTTGATAAACAAAAATTAAAAGCATCTACATCTTCTAATTTAAAATTGTGTGATGATTGGGAATTTGAAAAAAATACAGATGCTGGTAATATTTCTCAATCGCAAATAAATGATGTTATTAGTTTTTTTAAAAAATATGCTTCAATTTTTACAGCTGCTTGGGAAAGTATAATTGAAATGGATGTTTTAGAAGATTATTTAAAAGGTAGAATTATGCTTCAAACCGTTGTAGCTGAAATGGAAATTGATGATAATTTAAAGCAAAAATTTATTTTTAAAAATAATGACATTGAAACATTTGAAGAATTTATAATAAACAATAATATTTTCAAAATTATAAGGTGATAAATAAATGAATGAAATAAAAGTATGCGAAGATTGTTTAATAAAACAAAAAGTAAAATCATTACATTTTGATGGTACAGAACAATCAATTAAATTATTACAGCAATTATATAAAAATTCAAATGATAAAATTAATATGAATACCTTACATACAAAAATAAATCAATGGGTAGTAAAATATCCTGATGGAAAGATTATTTGGAGAAAAGATTGTTGTTTTGATATAAATTATAAAGTATTGAAATAAAGTGAGGTTAAAACAAAATGATTAAAGTGATTAGCGAAGCTTACTATGAATATGATGATAAAAATGAAACTAAAGAACAAGTAATACTGCATATTAATGAGTTGATGAATGAACTTAATGGAACTATACATCATTTAGCTGATAATTATAATGTATATAGTGATGTAGTAGATGTTACGCTAAATAAACTTTCGCAACATATTGCAAATATGATTTAACTTATTTATTATGAATAAATTAAAAAACATTAAAGTGAGGAATTAATCGTGATTAAATTAATTGAAGAAGATTTTGATGATGAAATGATAACTTCACAAATACGTCTTGATGATTTGATAGATAATATTAATAGTTCAATAAAAGATATACTGTCTAATTTACATATATTAAAAGATGAATATGATGTTGAAAATATTGATGAAATAAATAAACATGCAATAAATTTTGCAAATTATGTAGGCGCTCATTTGTGGAAATGAATATCAAGAAAATAATAAAGTGAGGTAAAATTAAAAATGACTATACAAGAATTAAATCAAAAATTAGATTATATTAGCGATTCATTAGATTCTACAAGAATATGCGTTGATGGCGTAGGTGCTGTTCCAAATAATATCGAATCACTAGTATCACAATTATATAGTACATCTAATAAATTAGCAGAATTATGTAACGTATATGAATCAATGAATGAGACTTTAATTCCAGCTATAGAAGAAACAGAAATTGATAAATATGATTTAGATGATGACTATGAAGAAAGTATAATTCCTGTTATTGATGCAACTTCTAGTTTTGGAGATTCATCAAGTTATAAAACTCATATCATTGGCGAAGATATTGAAGAAGATGGTTTAGATTATGAAGATGAATTATTTAATGATGTTAAATTTGAAATTAAAAAAGAATTAATTAAACAACTTAAAGATAATAATCTTCATTTTACAACTCCAAAAGATATTGGTGAAGATGAATATACCACGTTATCTGCTTGGGGTGAAGTTGCAAAAATAGATGATATGATTCGTGTTATTTATAATACAGGTAAAGCTAAAAGAATTGATTCAATACCTGAAATGGTATCTATTTGGATTACGAATGTTAATAATAATAGCAGAATGTTAACATCCGATATTATAACTGAAGATAATCTTCCAATTGGAGCAGCTATAGGTATTGATGAATTGAGTGAAGATGATTATTGGAATATGATTGATGCAGGTTACGACCCTGATAATGAAGATGATATTGAACAATATTATACTTCTTTAGATTACTAAAATAAACCATTTACATTTATTATAAATTAGATTATAATATTTAATATAATATTATTTATAAGAGATTTGTTCCCGAAACAAACAACCTTTAAACATACTTAATGATTTGATGATAATACTTAATTGTATTATCATCTTTTCATTTTAATTGCTTTTCTCTATTTACATTTATAAGTATTTGTGTTATAATGATAACATAATCAAATTAAACAAATGAAATGGAGAAATGAATTATGACATTATTTGACATGGTGGAATTGTTTGATAGAATTAAGAAAAATATGGTTAAAGAAATTATTTCATATTTAAGTGTTATGAAAGGTAATAATGATAATAATACTTATGCATCCACAATAACAAGTAATGATTGTATTTTAAAAACAGAAATTATTGAAAAAAATAAGCTTTCAATATATATGCATATTCCACTTATTAATTTGTTAAATAACAAAATTAATTCATTTCATACTGGTGAAATATTCATATTATTAAATTCTGATAATTCACTTATCAGTTTTGAGTTTATATTTGATGATAATAGTATGTTTATAGAATATGGTAACAATATAACAAATATGTGGTGTAGTATATTATAAATAAGGTAGGTAACAACAATTATGAAGTATGCAATATATAAAAATAACATTGGTGGTTTATATGAAATGGATTATATTGATAATCTAGATGATTGTAAAAATTATATGTTTGGTCCATTTATAAAAGAAGATAGATTACCAATAGTTATAAATATGATGGGTGGATATCATTCGTTTATAAAAGATGATAAAAATTTTGTAAAATTTATTGAATGTAATGAAGATATAAATCCATTAAAATTAAATGAACGATATCCTATAAATGTAAAAAATTTTAAATTTGGTTGGATATCTCCTGATGGTATTACTTATCATTGTGGTGCAACAAGTCATACACAATGTGCAATTTATATTTGTAAAGAATTTGTAGCAGAGCCAATGAATTATGGTGCTGAAAAATATTTAGAAAAACAAAAGTGGATAAAAACATATAAAGATTCAAATCGTGAATTTTCAATTTATATAGAAGGTGGACATATTACAAAACAACAATATGAGACTCTTTGTGATTTGGGATATAGCCGTCATGAATATGTAAAACGATTAGTAAGAAGAAGTGAAAACAATTGGTAATATCTTATACTAAATTAAAATATAAAACTATTAACTTGATACGTGGTTAATAGTTTTTTCTTTTGTATTTAATACATTTAGAAGATAAAATGTTGCGTTCAATTGTATTATAATAAAAATATAAAGAATTGGAGTGTGATAATTTATGTATGATAATATAACTTTAACAAATGTTAAAAATATGTCTAACGTAGAACAAGAAGAATTATATAATTTTTTTAAAAAAGTATTTATTGATGAAAATTTAAGAGCACAAGATATTGAACAGGTGTATAAAATAAAACGACATAACATAGGAAAAATTTGTAATTTTTTTAATTTATCAAAATCCAAAGAACAAATGTTACAATGTAGAGAAAAAACATGTTTAGAAAAATATGGAGCTAAATCAGTAAGTGAATCTACTATGTTTAGAGAACATATGAAAAAAATTAGTGCAACTCGAACTAAAGAATATTGGAATGATATAACTATGAAATCTAAACAAACTAAATTAAAAAATAATAGTGATTTTTATAGAAAGAACAAATATACACCTAAAGTATTTGAAAGACTGTCTAGTAATGAACAGCAAATACTAGTAGATAAAATAAAAAAATTATATATAGATAGTAATTTAGTAATTGAAGAAATTAGAATTGAATTAGATGTGTCTAGTAGTTTAATTAAACAACTCATAAAAAAATATAATATTAAAAAATCACAAAATTTAATGAATGAATTAAATAAAAAAAACAGTTTAAAAAAACACGGTGTTGCACACCCATCTCAATTAGAAACATCTAAAGAAAAAGTTAAGCAAACTAAATTAGAAAAATATGGGAATGAAAATTTTACTAATTCTAAAAAATGCAAGCAAACTAAATTAGAAAAATATGGGAATGAAAATTATAATAATATTGAAAAAATAAGTAAAACAATGATAGATAAATATAAGGTGCCATTTTATTTATGTTTGCAGGATGTTAAAGAAAATGCAATGATTAAAAAATATGGTGTAAAAAATTCAATGATGTTAGTGGTTTCTAGAGAAAAAGCAAAACACACAAAATTAAAACGTTATGGGAATGTTAATTACAATAATAGATGGAAATGTATGAATACTTGTTTAGAACGATATGGCGTTGAAAATATAGGAATGACAGAATTTGTTAGAGTTAATAATAAACTTTATTTCTCTACAAAGTATGGTGTAGAATATTCTTGCTTATTACCACAATGTAGAATGGCTCCTGGTGCAATTTCAAAGGTAAATCAAAAACTTGCTAATTTATTTAAAGAATTAAATATTGAATTTGAACAGGAATTTGTAGTTAAAAACAGGTGTTATGATTTTAAATTAAATGATAAATTAATTGAAATTAATCCAAGTTATACTCATAATTCAACTAATGGAAATCATTATGCAAAGCCAAAAGATAAAAACTATCATTTTAATAAATCTCAATTAGCTTCTAAAAATAATTTTCAATGCATCCATATTTTTGATTGGGATAATAAAGAAAAAATTATTCAAATGTTTACTCCTAAACAAAAACTATATGCACGTAATTGTTTACTTAAAGAAGTAAACAAAAATGATACTGATTATTTTTTAAACCAATTTCATTTACAAAATACATGTAAAGGACAAAAATACTCTTATGGTTTATACTTTCAAGATGAACTCATTCAAATTATGACATTTGGTAAACCTAGATACAACAAGAATTATGAATTTGAGTTATTACGGTTGTGTACTAATTCAAATTATCAAATAATTGGTGGTTCTCAAAAGCTATTCAAACACTTTTTAAGAGAGTTAAATCCTAAGAGTATAGTTTCATATTGTGATTACTCAAAGTTTTCAGGTGATGTTTATAAACGTTTAGGAATGACTTTAAAAAATTATGGAAAACCATCATGCAATTGGTCTAAAGGAATTGAAAAAATTACAAATAATCTTTTAAATCAAAGAGGTTTTGACCAATTATTTGGAACATCTTTTGGAAAAGGAACTTCGAATAGAGATTTGATGATTGAGCATGGTTGGGTTGAAGTATATGATTGTGGCCAAAGTACATACATTTGGCAATAATACATAAAGAGACGCATTAGACGATTAACTAAACAGTAAACAAAAAAATAAATTAAAAAGACCACTAATCTTAACTTATCATTAAAGATTAGTGGTCTTTTTACAATGTAAAATTAAAATAAAACTATAAAGAGGTGACATAATATGGCTTTTGGTAATTGCCCTTGTGGTGGAAGTATGTTAGATAGATTCCAATCATTATTTACTTGTAGTGGTGATTGTTCTAGATGTCATTGGACATTAAACACATGTTGTAATGGTTGTTATGGTGATACTTCATCTAGCAAACATACATCTGACTGTATAAACTTTTATGATATTAATTTTCAAAATATTATTACATCTAAAATAAGAGCATTTGGTTATTGTGATAATCATAAAGCATTAGGTATTAAATTTGCTAATGGTAATAAAAAAATATATTTAAATGTTGAACGAGATGTATATGATGGTTTACTTGATTTAAATAAAGACTTACTATTTATGTTTTTAGAAAATAATATTGGTGATGACAATCAATGTATTAACATTCCGTGATAATATAAACAAAAATAAATGTACTAGTTTTAACGAAAGGATTTTATTATGGGATTTTTAGATTTTTTTAGACCTAAAGAAAATAATAATTTATTAGAAGAATCTGTTAGAATTACTAATAATGATGGTGAAATTGGATTACACTATAATCCTGCAAAAATGATAAATGAAATTATTTCTGATGAAGAAAATATATTAAATTCAACAGAATTAAATAATTTTAGATTATTAAAAACAGATAGAAACACTAGATTTCGTTCATTTGATATTATGGCACAAGATTCTCGTATTTCATCAATATTAAATATGTATGCAGATGATAGTACTCAATATAATCAAGCAGGTAGTGTTATCTGGGCAGAATCAGCAGATGACGATGTTGCTGCATTTGCAAATAGATTAATAGAAGGTTTACAAATAAATAAACATGCATGGAATCATATTTATTCATTATGTAAATATGGTGATTTATATTTAGAATTATTTTATGATGATGAAAAGGATGGTATTGATAGAAATATTATAAATGATGAAACTATTTATAATATTTCTCGTGGTGCTAGATTAACTGAATATGTTGAAGCTATTAAAAATCCGGCACAAATATTCGATTTAGTGCATCGTGGTAAAACTGCCTTTTATGTAAAATCTATTAATACAAATGATGATATTGATATAAATAGACAAACATCTATTAATCAGCAATATCAACAACAAATAAATGATATCATATTGCCTGCTGAAAAATTTATACATATGTGTATAAATGAGGCGTATACTAGATTTCCAAATAAATATATATTAAAAAATACAGAAACTGATGAAGAAATTGAATATGATGTTCGTGAAGGTAATTCGGTTTTAGCAAATCAATTTAAAACATGGACAGAATTAAATTTATTAGAAGATTCAGTTATTTTAAATAGATTATCAAAATCAGCAATTGTTAGACTAATTCAAATAGAAGTAGGTAATACCGATGATGATGAAATTAAAAAACTATTAATTGGTTTACGCGATAAAATATCACGTAGTCGATATTTAGATAAAAACACAGGTGACTATAATAATCAAATCAATCCGGGTCCATTAGAAAATACAATTTATCATGCAACACATGATGGTAAAGGTGTTATTTCTCATAGTGTTATGGGCGGTGACGTTGATGTTAAAGCATTAGCCGATGTTGACCATTCACTTGAAAAATTAGCACAAGGATTTGCTACACCATTAGCTTATATTAAAGAATCTAATTCAGATGGTGGTGGATTATCTGCAGGAACGTCATTAACTAAATTTGATGCTAAATATGGCCGAACTTTAAAAAGATATCAAAATGCATATATTATGGGTATTACTGATTTAATAAATGTATTTGCTTATAAACGTGGACGAACTGAATATATAAATAGTTTTACTATTAAAATGGTTTCTCCTTCAGCTGTTGAAGAAAATGAACGTGATGAAAAAATTAAAGTACGCACAGAAATGATTCAAAGTATTATGCAATTAATTCAATCTGAAGATGATTCATATACTAAAGAAACTAGAAAAGAAACATTAAATTATTTAATTAAAAGCTTACTACAAGATACTGGGTTAAATGATATATTAACTGGTGATTCAAATACTACACTAATTAATACTACTGAAGATGAATCATCTGAAAATACTGAAGAAACAGATTATTAGAAAAAATTACATGGGTGATTGCAATGAATTTTACAAAAAAAGAAATGTTACATACACTCAATGATATAAAAGAAGAAAATAATATTGACGTTAGTGGATATATTGATGATGTTATATTTAATGATATTCCAAGTAAGTCAATAAAGTTTATAAACAAATATAAACCTATTGAACATTTAGGTGTATTTAATCTTATACGTAATAAAGGTAGAAGGTCATCATTATTTAAAAATTTAGTAAAAAATGACATTAATAATTATGAACAAAGTATTACCCTATCTAGTTTATTAACACAAATGTTATGTTATATAAAAACAACACAAGATGATGTTGTTAAACATAGTGATTTAATAGGAATGACTGGTATTATTCAAGCAATGAATGAACTTGTCACAACGGGTTCATTTGATAAAATAAATATAACTTACTTAGAAATATCAAATATGTTTAAAGACTTATTTTATGAAGGTGGTGAAAAGCTTTGAGTATTACAATAAAAAAATTAGAAAATAAAATATTAGATAATTGTATAACCACAAATGATTATGGTGTTATCAATATTGTTGAATCTATTGATGCTAATTATATTCAATTTGATTCTATTCATGATTATAATTTATTTATTAAAGAAGATGCAACAAATATAGTAGCAATAAAACATAATTTGGATTCATTAATTGAAGTAACTTTACCAGCCGATGATGTACAAACTATTCAGGCAAATTATAATGTTGATACTGTTTATTGGGCTCAATCAGATAATGCAATTATTATTAAAAATGATGATGAAAATATATTATATGAAATTTCACAACAATATGAAGATAAATATAATATATCATTTGTTACTAATACTATTTTGTTTTTAGAATTACCTGATGAAATTGAACTACATGAAGAAACAGATGCAGTTGATAAAGTATTGGGTTCTTTAGATGATACAGCTATAAAAAATGCAGCATCTAAAACAAAAGTAAAATTACAAGGTACTGAAAATAGGGATACATTAACCGGTATTATTAAAGGTGCATTATCAACTTAAAATTAAATAAGGATGGTGAAAGTAAATATGTTAGAATTAAAAGAATCTAAATCTGATTATTGGTTAATTGGATTAAATAAAAATGATAAACTAATTGATTCAAAAGATACAAATATAAAATGTTATACAAAAAATACAAAAAAACAAACGGAACTGGCAAACAAAATGTTAGAAGATAATAGTAACGTAAATGAAGTATACTCGTTACCAGATTATGCATGGAATAATATACCTAAAAATGCAATGGAAGCAACATCATATATTCATAATAAAGGTAAATGTATTTTAAGTAGAGATAATCTTGAAACTAAAACTGAAGAAGATGAGATAGAACATGACCCTATTTTAGTTTTAGATACTATAGATGATAATGAACAATCAACAAATGAAATAATTCCTGAAATAAGCATGGTATCAATTATAAATGAATTACGTAATATTGAAAATGATTGGAATATATTACAAAACATTATTAATAAATTTGAAATAATTAACGAATATACATTTAGACTTGTAACAGCTTTATTTGATGAATATAAAACTGAAGAAGCTACTCCGATTGATGTGGCTAATAAAATATTAAAAATTATTGATGTTCAAGATACAAATATTAAAGAAGAAAAACTTAAAGAATCATTAACATCAACTATTGGTTTATCGCAAATGGCCAATAGCTTTACTAATATTGATGTTGATGCAAATTCTGTTGAGGTATCAGAATATATAACTCATTTATCTCAAGCTATTCGTTCTGAACAACAAGCTATACTTGAATATGCAAAATTAAGAATGACTAATGGTTCTACTAATGAAGATAAAATAGTTATTGATGCTATTTTAAATGAAGAAAAAGACCATATGACTGCCTTAGTATCTTTATTATATAAACAAATACTAGCGCATTATCCTACTAATTTAGATAGTGCTAAATCTGAATTTACATTACCTAGTTTTGGTTTAGATGATAAAGCAATACCTGATGATAAAGAATTAAAAGAAGCTATGGATAAAATTAATCCTATTCTTGATAAATTTATTAATAAATCATTAAATGAAGATGTTAATATTATTAATGCATCTAGCACGATGTCTCAGGAGCAATATAATATTCAAATAGATGTAACTTATGATGCTGATTTTCAAACTCAAGTAGTTAATAATTTAATTGAAGCATCTAAAAAATTTAATGATGAAAATTTAAAAAATAAAAAAGGTTATGGTATTGACACTGAATCTATACAATTGAATGGAAACGTTTTAGAATTTATACTTATTACATTAGATGGTATTTTTACAGAAAATATAACAACTGAATTTGTAACATCGGTTGCTAATCTATTATTTGAATTAGCATCAACCTATGAATACTTTATTGCTTTGGCATAAAGGTAGGTGTAATATATTTTGATAGAATATAATGATACTTTAAATCCCATATTATGGGATGGGTTTAACATAAAAGCTGAAATAAAAGAAAAGCTATTAGAAATATATACTACATTTAAACAACAAGTATTAGATAATAATATTCCATTAGATATTATTGATGTGTTGTTATTAGGCTCTAATGCATCATTTAACTATACCAAAAACAGTGATATAGATTTACATCTTGTTGTTGATTTTAATGATATTTCAATAGATTCTACATTAGTACAAGTGTTGTATAACTCTGAAAAATCAACATTTAATTCTAATCATAATATTACTATTAAAGGATTACCTGTTGAAGTATACATTGAAGACATTAATGCAGGAACACAAAGCAATGGAATTTTCAGTTTATTGCAAAATAAATGGTTACGTTTACCTGAATATAATCCTCCTGAAGATGTAAACATAGAACAATTATTAAATCACTATAATACTTTAGTTCAAGAAGCGTTGCTTAGTAATTCACCTGAAAAAATAAAACATTTAATAAATGATATACGAATGCTTAGAAAAATATCATTAAATGCAAACGGGGAATATTCAAAAGGTAATTTAGTTTTTAAAGAATTACGTAACAATGGTGATATTCAAAAACTATATGATACTTTAGCTGATTTAACATCATCTCAATTATCATTGGAAAATAATAAGAGAACTTTAAGCGAGGTGAAATAAGTGGCAAAACAAAGAAAATTATTAGTTGATACGTTTGCAGACATTGACTCATCATCAATAATTGAAAATATAGATATTCAATTACCAAAAAATACAAGTACTCCTGACTTACCCAAAGGTATCATTGGTCATATTGGTGGTATTGGTGCAAATTCTAATTCACCTACAAGAAATGGTCGTAGATATCCTATTGAACTTTGGAGAAATGTACAACATTCAGAATATTTTATTGAAGGTATGGACGCTAGAACTATTATAGGCGAATGTGACCATCCTGAGGAACGAGTGGATTATTCTGTAAAAGAAGGGGCTGTTGTTTTAAGCAGATATGATGTACAAAATGATGGTTTAGTTTATACTGAATTTGATATATTAGATACAATTCATGGTCGAACAGTTAAAACTTATTTTGATGCAGGATGTAAATTAGGTGTATCATCTAGAGGTTTAGGTGAAGAAATGGAAATTAATAGTGAAACAATTATTGACCCTGATTCATATCAATTTTATTGTTTTGATGTTGTTGCATTTCCTGCTGTTAAAACTGCACGTATGGAACTATTAGAATCTACATCTCCTAAACGAATAGATTTAATTAATAAAATTACAAAAGAAATCAATGAATGCGTATCTATTAACGATGTGCAATTTATTAAACGTATACATGAAAAAGTTGAATTAAATTTAAATGAAATTAATGAAGCAATTAATATTAAAATAAAAGAATTAACCTTAACAGAAACAATGAATATATTAAAGGAAGATGAAACTACAATTGATATTACAAGTAATGATATAAAGGAAGATGAAATTAATATAAATGATACTGAAAATAATAAAATAAAAATATCAGATACAATTACTACTTCTGATGTAGATACGTCGAATGAAGAAACTGAATCTGAAATGATAGTATTAATGGAATTAAAACAAGAAATTGAACAATATAAACAAGATATTATAACATTAAAAAATGAATGCGATTTACAAAAAAAGGTTATTAAGTCATTAGTTTCAAATAATTATAAATTAAATGAAACAAATACTTTATTACAACAAGATAATACAAAAATAAACGAATCTTATATTAAAGTTCAAACCAATCGCAAGCAGGCAATAAAACAATTAGTAAATTTTAAAAATGAAAATAAATTGTTACATGATAAATTATCAGCAGTAAATGAAAAATATACTCGTTTACAAAATGTTAATAATGAATTATCAACAATTACGTTAGATAATTCTAAATCATTTAAACAATTACAAATTGAAAATAATAAATTATCAGCAAGAAATAATAATTTATTAATTAAAGTTGAGTCATTATCACAAATGAATCAAAAATTACAAGAAAAACAAAAATCATTAAATGAATCATCAAATAAACAATTTACAAAAAAAATAGAAACATTAACTGAAAAAAATAATATTCATTTAAATGAAATTAAAGCATTAACAAAAGTAAATGCAGAAATAACAACTAAATTAAATAATATAAAAACAGAAAATGTAACTATTAAAAATCAATACAATGATTCATTGAAAAAATATATTAATGAAGTATGCATCAAATATGATTTAAAGGAATCTACATTATTAAAACTATTAGGTAATCAATATACTATACAAGATATTGATAATGTAGCTCACGATTTAATTGAAAATCAAAATAAAATTAACTCATTACCTTTTAATAAATTAATACCAGAACGAAAAGTAATTATAGAGAATGTTGGATTAGATGATACTAATGCAAAGTCTTATATAACTGAGCAATTAGATACATTTAGTTTTAGCATAAATAGTAAAAAATCATAATATCAAAAAATGAAAGGATTGAATATATATTATGGCAAATACATATTTAGAAAATCATAAGAGTAATAAATTGTTACATAAGTTTGCAACACGTATTAGAGTGTCAGAATTAACAGAAGCAGTTGAACGTGGTTTGTTAGATTCTGATGAAGTTGAAAGAGCTATAAAATCTGGTAAATTAGAATCTGTTAAATGTCCTGTTTCATTTTCACCTGAAAAGAAAATTTATATGGCTCAGATGTTAGAAAACGTTAGTGATAAGTTAGCTTATATGGAAGCAACAAATCCAATGGCATTAGGTGCTTATCGCAGACATGCATTAGATATTACAAATGTTGTTACTGCAAATACCATTTCTCCTGAATTATTTGGTGTTTATCCTTTAGAAGGACGTAATGGTATAATTCGTTATTTTAACTTCAACTATGGTCGTGATAAAGGTCAGGTAAAAGCAGGTGATTCTTTCAATAGTTCAATTAATTTACCAATGAATGACCCAAATTATGTTACAGATTTAGTTGATGCAGAAGAAATCCTTCCAAAGGGTACACCTGCTACAGCAACTCCTATTAGATTAAAATGGCCTGGTATTCGTTTAAATACATTCTCTATTGCTATGGGTTCAGTTATTGGTGTATCTGATAATTTTGGCCAGATTACTATTAATGACGGTTCTAATACATTGGGCGGTACAGTTGTTCCAAGTGGTGTATTAACATTAGACCCTGCAGTATTTGATGGTACAGACGCAGTAACAGTTACATATCGGTATAATAATGAATTTGTTCGTGATGATGGTACTCACTTCTATCCTGAATCTGCTGGTTTTACAAATATTCCTACAGCTAATGTTGAAATGCCTGCAATTCCTGTATTTGCTGAAGTAATTGCAATGAATGCAACGTGGAGCAAGATGGCTGAATATGATATGATGAAAGAAACAAAAATGTCTCTGAAAGATATTCTTCAGTCTCAGATTGTTGGTGAACTTGAACGTTCAATTGATAATCGTAATATTCAAGCAGTTCATGGCGCAGCAGACGCATCTAATCCAATTACTTGGAGTGAAACGCCTGGTGTAGGTGTATCACAGGATGCTCATTATAATGGTTTGCGTATTGAATTAACAAAAGCATCTAAGCGTATTCGTCAGGCAACTGGTAAATATTCTGCAAACTATGTTGTTGCTGGTACTCAGGCATCTGCTGATATTGAATGTATCAATGGATTTAAATCTGCTAATACACAACAGGTTCCAGGTTCACGTTTAGTTGGTGAAACTGCATCTGGTATTAAGCTATATGAAACAACTGCATTAGATGAATATAACTTATTCTTAGGTTATAAAGCTTCTAATACTCTTGACAATGGTGCATTTTACTGTCCGTATTTGACAGGTGTTTCATTAGGTATGATTGAATCAGGTGATATGAGAGCTCGTGAAGGTTGGGCATCATCCTTTGCATTTGCAGTTGTGAATAGCAAACTCTATCAGCGTGGTGTTATTACTCCTGCGTAAGCAATTTAAACTAAGTATTTACTTGCCTTAATAATTCTCATCCTGTAATAACTATTAATATGTTATAATGGAATAAAACATTATTAAGGCAGGTGATTTTAAATATTTACTTTAATAGATTTTAAACAACTAAGTATTAATGAACAAAAGGAATTGATTGATAATATTAAACATGATTATTTAGATTTAAATATGCATAGGTCTTTGGTTGCTGAAAAATATAATTGTTCAATAGCTAGTTTTAAAGCTATATTACAATTTAACAAAATAACTAAAGATAGAAAAAATGTTCATAAATTGATATCTAAATCATTGTTAGAAATTCCACCTGATAAATTAGATATTATTGTTAAACAAAGAAAGAAAACAAGATTAGAAAAATATGGTGATGAAAATTATGTTAATCGCGAAAAAGCTAAACAAACTAGTTTAAAACGATATGGCGTAGAGGTACCATCACAATCTGAACAAGTAAAAGAAGAAGTAAGACAACGTAATATTGTCAAATATGGTGTAGACAGTCCAAATAAATTAGAATTGTATAAACAGCGTGTTAGAGATTCTAATTTAAAAAAATATGGGTTAGTTTCACCAATGCAAACAGAAAAAGTAAAACAAAAAATATCAAATACACAAATGAGTAAATCTCCAGAGATTAAAAAATTAATTAGACAGAAATTTACTAAAACTTGTTTAGATAGATATGGAGTAACAAATCCATTTGCTGCTTATTCTGTTAAAAAGAAAATTAAACAAACTTGTTTAGAACGTTACGGTGTACCATATTACTGTATGAGTAATAACTTTTATTCCCATCATTATGTTATTTCAAAAATTAATTTACGTTTTGCTTCTTTATTAGAATCTAATGATATTCAATATGAACATGAATTTAAATTAAACAATTATATTTATGATTTCAAAATTGATAAATATTTAATTGAAATTAATCCAACATATACTCATAATTCTATTAAAGGTCCATTTTATTATGGAAAAAGAGTAAAAGCAAAAGATAAAAATTATCATTATGATAAATCAGTTAATGCTACAAAGAATGGTTTCCATTGTATTCATGTTTTTGATTGGGATGATTGGAATCAAATAATTGATTTGATTAATTCTAATAAACAAAAAATATATGCTCGTAATTGTAAATTAAAAGAAATAAACAAAAATGATACTGATTATTTTTTAAATCAATTTCATTTACAAAATACTTGCAGAAATCAAACATATAGATATGGTTTATATTTTAATGATGAGTTAATTCAAATCATGACTTTCGGAAAACCAAGATATAATAAAAATTATGAATACGAATTATTGAGATTATGTAGTAAGTCAGATGTAAAAGTAATTGGTGGTTCACAACGTCTCTTTAAACACTTTTTAAAGGAGTTAAATCCTAAGAGTATTATATCATATTGCGACTACTCAAAGTTCTCTGGTGAGGTCTACAATACATTAAACTTTAAACAAATCAATCATAGTATAAATGCAATTTGGTATAAAGATAAACATACTAAAATTATTTATGATTCTTTATTACGACAAAGAGGATTCGACCAATTATTTAATACATCTTATGGTAAAAATACATCAAATGAAAATTTGATGATTGAATATAACTGGTTAAAAGTACATACAGCTGGACAAAAAACGTATGTAATTACGTTTACAAATTAAAATAAAAATAAGATAAATAAATAAAGAATTATCTTATGATTTTTTGGAAAATAAGAAAGGATGAATACATAATGGCGCATCAGTTTGATTATACAACTAATCCGGTTGAAATTATAGTTACAAATATTATAGACCCACGTTGTGCAACAACTTGTGACCCAGGTAATTTTGGTGTTCGTAAGGTTGTTGAATATAATACTATTAAAGATTGTCCTAATGTTGTTTTTGAATATTTATTTGATGAAGCAGGCCAGTTTTTAACAAATGGTAAATCTGGAACAGATAAAGATTTTCTTGTTGCTGTTCGTTTAAAATTCAAAAATACAGATAGATTAGTTCCTGCATATAAGACATTTAATGCTAAAACATTAAAAGCAGGAGAAGTACAGGATGATGGTACTATTGAATTTTATAGCATGAAGTTTAATACTAACAATAAAGATGAAGTTGTTTTCTATGAAAAAGTTGCTTTAGCATTTAAAGGTGAACTAAAAGTAGAAATCGATGGTGTTGATATTCTTACTCTTCTATAAGAAAAAATATTAAAGTTTAATAATTAACAAAAACACGTTTTTAGAGTGTGAGAGTAGTATCTTCATGACAACACTCTCACACTCTTTGTTAAGTAAATAGTAAAATTAATACAATATGAGGTACACTATGTTTGTTAAAGTTAAAAATACTTTAAAAAAGAAAATATCTATAAGACAGTTTAACAATGAATCAATTATACTTCAAGTAGGAGAAGAAAAAATATTAGGCGAATATGACGATAAGTATAGACCTAATATTTATAAATTATTACTTCAAGGATTATATGTTAGTAAAATTGATTCAATTGATAATGTAAATACAAACATAGACATTAAAGATGAAAAAGTAAAACAAAAGAAACGTGGTAGACCAAAAAAAGTGAGGTGATAACATTTTTGAAAAAAGGTTGGGAATTACAAGATTATGTAAATTTTGTTAAATTACAATTAGGTGGTTCTTTATTACAACTTGCTATTGAAAAAGAAATACCATTCATTATTGAAAAAATGGCATTAGTTGAATTAATGAATTATATGAAAATGTCATTTACAATGACGCTACCTTTTGCACCTATGTATGATTTATCTGATAAAAAAGTAGAAAATGTTAAATATGTCTTACGTGGACAAAATGCAAATAATATGGCAACTGGCATTAATGGTACTATGATTTCAAGAAGCAATGGAAATATTGGTTTAAATCAAGTAGTATCCGATTTTATGGTTAGTAGTTTATTAGTAAGTCAAATACAAAATACAATATCAACAGATATGGATTTTCAATTTGATAAACCAAATCAAACATTATATTTATTTGCACAACCTCCATTACCATTTTCAATAACAATTGGATATACACCTGTTATTGAAGATGTAAATGAAATTTATTCTCCACATTGGATTAATTATTTACGTAGACTATCAGTTGCTTATGCAAAAGAACAAGAAGGTAGGATACGTTCTAAATATACTTTAAATTCTGCCACTTATACTCTCGATGGTGCAACACTATTAAGTGAAGGACAATCAGAGTTAGCTCAAATACGTACAGAATTAAATTCAAATGTAAATGCAAGTCATACAATATCTTAATAAGTGTAAATAATAATTTTGATTAAATTATTAGAACAATTAGAATATGATGTTACTAAAAGTAACGATTATCTATAAGTAAATAAAAACAATTATATAGGAGTGAAATGTAATAATGAGTAAAAATCTTTTATTTGAAAATTTAATGGCACTAAAAGATACAAAGAAAGTAAATACATCAAAGAAACCTGTAAAAGAAAGTGATGAAACTGTATTAAATGTCAATATTGAGTTACCATCTGATAAAGATGTTGAAGAGCTTGAACCTGATGATGTTGATGTTAATGTTGGTATTACTTATCTTGATGAAATTGAAAATGAAGAAACAGATGAAGAATTAAACACTGATAGTATTGATGAAGCAGAATTAGAAGATGCAGAAGTTGATATATTAGAAGATAGCTTGGAAATTGATATTGATATTACAGAAGATGTTGAAGAAGATGAAGAACCAACAGATATCGTTATAGATATTAACGATGATGTTTTAGAACTTCAGCCAGAAATAATGGAAGAAAAAATAAAAGCTACACGTGTTAAAAAAGCTCTTGAAAATGCTAAACGTCGTAGAGCTTTAGAAGCAAAACGTAAAGCAATGAAAACAAAAAAAGAAGCATTAATGAATATGGATACCAATTCATTAAATAAATTAGTATCTAGTTTCGTAAAAGATAACTATAAAAATATTGATAAAGTAGTATTTAGTCGCGCTATCTTAGAAAAGACTGGTTTAACAGTAAAAGGTACTATTATTGCTAAATCTGGTAAAACAGAAAATATTGCATTGCGTAACATAGGTTTTAATAAAACAAAGTTAGAAGGTAAAAGATTTTTAATAGACTTTAAAGATGCTACGAACACCTTTAAAAGTGTTAAAGAATCTGCTAATAAATCACCATTTGTTTTTGAAGCAACACTTAAAAACAATACTTTAAACTTTAATAAACTTAAATATAACTTCATAACCAAAACTCTTGAAAATAAACAAGCTAAAGTATTTGGTGCTATAAAGTTAAATGAAAATAGAAAACGTAAATAATATTATTTTTAGAATTATAAAGGTAATAGGTGAAAATTAATGGGGTTACTCACACAAGAAGACTCAACACTTTATCGGGAATATTTTAAAGAAATGGCTAAATTATTAGGTATTTCTATTGAATATATTTATCCAATGCCTGATAGTAATGAATATTCTATACATGGTGAGATACAACCAAAGTTTTCACCTATTATTCCTTTAAACATTATTTTTGAATCAAATCCTAAAATTAAAACATTAAAAAATGTTGGATGGATTAGTGAAGATTCAAGTGATAAACCATATATTGCTTATTTACCATATGATACTCCTTATATAGCTACAAAAGCTAGAATAAAGATTCCACCAATAGGTGTAAATAAAGAAGGTCGTTGGTTTGAAATAAATGATATTACTGAGGGTATTGAGTATCCTGATGCATATATGTGTAAATTATCTCCTATATATAATAGTGATACTGAAATGTTAGATTATTCTGAAACAAATCATAACTATATTGAAGGAGATAATCAACCAGACCAAAATACTACACATAATCAATTATTAAATGAAAATTTAGAAGAACATATTAAAGATACTTTAAAACAACAATTAGATGATAATATTAATAAAAATTTCAAATATCTTGACATTTGAAATATCATATAAGGAGGGTAAATAAGTATAATGAATTTATTTGAAAATTTAACATTAGCAAAAGAATCAAAACAATTAAATAAAAAGAAACAATTGAATGAAGATGTGGTGATACCTGTTAATATATTTAATGAACTTAAATATAAAATTCCGCAAGGTATTACTTTAAAAGATATAGCATATATACCTAGCGTAGCAACTATATATGAAAACGATTATAATGTAACATTAGATATAAATGCAAAATTCCAACATATGCGTAAAGGTTTAAATATTTTACGATGTAATATTAATTTTATAACAAATGAAGTTAACATTAATGAAGAGTCATATTATATAAATCATTTTAAATCAATGATAGAAGATGAAGAAGTTAATATTAATGTTAGTGATTGGTTAAATGATGTTGAAATTATTAAAGAAAATATAAAGAAATTATTAACACCTAAATTTTTACAAAAGTGGAATGGTACAAAATCAAACACAAGCGCATATAGTTCAGCTTATAAAACAGAAGCATTATCTGATTCAACACCAAGTTGGCTAAAAACGGTTATAAATAATAAAAGTGCAAATTATAATACCGCAGGTAATTCACTATTACCATTAGATACAATTAAATGGACTGAAGCACCATTTCCAGAAAAAGGTAAATTAAATCCAAATCAAATTCATGCATTTTTAATAGATTCATCAGGTGATGAAGGATTAGGAACATATTTTGCATTTATACCTTATTTAAACATTGGAAATAATAAAACTATTTATATTAATGGTCGTGACCGTAAGGTTGAAAATATGTCAATAGTTGCATTACAACCATATGTAAAACAATATGCATATGCTGATAAATCCGAAGTAGATGTTGTTAGGAATAAACGTAATGATAGACGCGATGCTAAAAGTGGAATGGTTCAACGATTTAATAATAAAACAAAACCATGGGCAGCAATTCTTGATAAATCAGGTTATATAGTAGACCCAACTAAATATGTTAGGCAATTAGCCGAATTAAATAAAGATGAATATGCTGAACGTTTAGAAGATGTTTATGTTTTATTAAGTAATGCTCGTGAAAATTTACAACTTATATTAAGTGATGAGTCTTTTATTCCTGATGCAAAAACTACTAATACCTCAAATTTCCATACATTTGATAAATTATTTAAAGTATATAAGTCAGCAATAGTATATTATGATATGGCTCTTAATAATATTGATAAATTAGGTGATGTATCTGTTTATGGCGGTGATGTATTAGATAGGTTTAATGATTATTTACAAGATGCAGAAACAAAAGCAGTTTCTATTATTCAGGATACAACTGAATTACTTAAATAAATGATATATCTTTGAAAGGAGTGATAATATATGTCTATCTATAAGTATGAAGAAGCTATAATAGCCAAAATAAGGCAGATTACAGGTGATGATAGAATTATTATCACTCCTACAGATAATATGTTAAATGTCATTCCAAGGATAGATAATGATGAAATAAAATTACCATTAATACATCTTATAAGAAATGATTGGAAATTACTAAACCAACGACATTTTGGAAAGAAAATGAATGGACATATTAATAATGCATTTCCAATGTTTCAAACTCATAAAGATGAAAATATAAATAGTATCACTGGTAGAATCAATCGTTTGCATTTGATACCAATGCAATTTACACATACGTTTGAAGTATGGTCTAGAACTAGAGAAGAAAATGATGAAATGATTCGTGAATTATTATGGTTCTTTAGTACATTACCTACATTTGAAGTTGATATACCTTACGGTGTTGATATTAAACATAATTTTAATTTAGTACCAACAGGTGAGATTATTGATAATAGTGCAATTGCTAATCAATTAGTAACAGGAAAGTTATTCTTACAAGCCATTATGACAACTTGTGATGATGCTTATCTTTGGAAATCTAGTGAACACAATCCTACATGTATATCTATTAGTACAGAATTAAAAGATTTAGCAGAAAGACCAATTATTGGAAAAGATTATAATGATATGAATATTGAAACAGCAGGACAAAAAACAAATACAGGTAACAAGTATTATGTTAGGAGTGATTGTTAATGTATACAGATTTTTTAGAATTAGAAGATACTTCTAATAATATTGTTATATTTGATGATGTTGAAATATTAATTGACCCTGAGTTAGAAGATGAATCTACAATTGATATTAATAAATATATGGATAAATATGTGTTACAATGTAGAATATGCGGTAATCAATTTCCATCGGCTGAAATATTAGCAGATGATGAAGCATGTATTATTTGTGATGAACGTTCAGCTAATGGTTTTATATATAAAGGTAAAATTGCTCATAAAGATAAAACTATTACGGATGATGATATAAATAATGACATTGAGCAAGATGAATCAATCAATGCTGATATAAATTGGGAAAATAATGAAACAATAGAAACAGAAATTGAAGAAATAGATGATAATTCAGCAGATGAAATAATGACTTTTGATAATTTTGATGAAGAATAAAATAGTGTGTCATTTTTTAAAATATAAATATATAAACAAATGAGGTGATACATATATGTTAAAACTTACAAATCTTACAAATCGTGATATAGAAATAAGTAAAAATTTAATCTTAAAAGCGTTTTCATATTTAGAAATGAATGGTAATATATCGAAAAAAATGCAACAATTGCAATCTATGAATTTAATTAAAATTCAAGAAAACACAAATGAACAGCTTAATTATAATACAAAACTAATGAGTGGTAATAGATTAAAACGAAAAGATATTATTGCTAAAATTAAACAAGGATATACAACACCTGGTGTTGTATTGAACCATATAAATACAAAAGAAATAAAAAATAACAAAGAAACTGATAATGAAAAAACAGTAAATACTCAAAATAAAAAACCAATGAAAAAACGGAAATAATATAGAAAGTTGGTGAGATATATATGGCATTTATTAATATAAATGAATATGACCAAACAATAAGTGGCCCAACAGGTCTAGCAAATAATAATATTGTAGCTGTACCAATTAATGCAACTGATGGACCGTCAGATAGATGGGTAACTGTTCCAACGTATGATACTTTTATTCAATTATATGGTCCAAATCCAAATCCATTATCTCCATTTGGTAATTCATGGGAATATGCTGCAAATATGTTATTACGAGACATGCCTGTTTGTGTTAGACGTATTACTCATTTTCTTGATGCTGATGGTGAAAATTCTATTAAACTTTTACCTGATGTAGCAAATGCCAAAACGGCAATTAAAGTAAGAGATGTTACTGGAAATAATGTTACTAATTTAAATTTAGTGGAAACTGAATTAAACGTAACAGATGCAATTTATCAAAGTGTATTACGTCCATCAGATAGAGGAACTGAGATTCCAAATCCAAATTATAAAGGTTCATTTACAACAGTCTATGATTTACAAACTGATGCAACTATTCGTGACGCAAATGCTTTTGCCGATGTTACTGATACAAATAGTGAATGGTCGTTTGTTGGAGAACATGTTAATCCAAATTATAGAGGTACTAAAGCATTAGATGATATACTTACTGCAAATGATACAGGCGTATCAGGTGATTTCTTTATTGAATCAACAACAAATACAAGAATTGATTTTACAGCAACACCTTTGTTAAATCAAAATTGGAGACAACCTCAAAGATTAAATCCTGGTGATTTACGATTAATTAATAATCCAGTTGCTGGTAATTTTGTTGATGTTACATTAGATGCTAATAATGAAACTGCAATTAATCAGGTTTGGAAATATCAAGCAGGTGCAAACACTGAAGTTAGAAATCATCGTTATGTATTTAATGGTGTTTTTGGTACACCGTTTGCTACAAATACTGATTTACCTGTTAATTCACAAACAACAACTGTCGGTGTTGATTTTTGGGCAGAAGTAACGTCTACTAATACTATTTGGAAATTTAATGGTACTACATGGGTAAATACTGGTGCACCTATTGCTATTTTTGCTCCAGGAGATGAAGCTGGTGCAGAACCATATTTGAGAATATTCAAAATAGATTGGGTAAATACTAACACTGCTATTAATTCAGGTTTATATAGACACCATTTTAATTGGGTTGATTCAGGTAGTACTCAACATTTAGAAAGATTATTCTGGCAAAATTCAAATAATCCAATTGGTACAAGACCACATACTATCTTAGATGGCTCAGTTATTAATATTAACAATGTTGTTATTAATACAATAAGTGATATTTCAACAACATCCATTAAACCAATTATAAATGGTGGCTTAGATATTCAAGTTGAAGAAGATTTTGGTGAAACAAGAATAGTATCAGGTACGTATGGATTTACCAATATATCAACATCACCAATACATATATATTCATTGAGATTAACACAAAGAAGTCCACAAGGTGAAGTACATGTAGTTTATGATGCTAAATTGGAATCTATTCTTGATAATTCAGGTCGTATTACATTAGACCCATTACTCCAATTTAAAAATGTTCATGGTGAATTTTTCAATGACCCAACTCCAATGTATGATGGTGTTTCTGATAGATGGTATATTGAATTACAACCTGGAGCAACATTAACATATAGTAGAAATATGTCAAACATTATACTTGAAACTCAAATAGCTGGTTTTGGTGATTTTGATATTACTTATAACTTGTTTACAAGTGCAAATGGTCGATATGAATTGAATTTATCTTCTGAATTAAATACAATATTAGATGTTACTAAATTTGCATTACCTCCTATTAATACAGATGAAGTTGAAGACTTTGATGATTTACCAATTATAGATTCACGCGGTAATTTCAATTTATTTAAAGCTGAATATTTGTATCCTGGTACAAATGGTAACTTCCTAAATCTAAGTATTAAAACAACTATTGGACAAGGTATTTATATTTATGTATATCGTAATAAACAATATCTTGAAAAAATAGAATTAGCAACATTCAGATTTAGAGATACTGTGGCCGGTAGAATTAATACATTAGACCCTGAGTTAAATAAAGATGATATTTGGAGAATTATTCTTTTAAAATTTGGTATTATGTTACCATATGATGGTTTTACAATTCCTCAATCAATTTATGGTAATAATATTAAAATTGATTTAAATCCAAATATTTCTAACTTTGAATCATTAGATTATATTAACTCATTATTTGCTCAAACTGGTTTACAAATATCATCATTACAAAATGGTATCAATCCATCAGATGAACATGTTGTACATGAAGTACAAAAATGTTATACGCCATTAAAAGACAAATATAGATATGATGTTAAATTTATATCAAATGGTGGTTATGTTGATAAGATTACATATCCACGTGATATTATTTCTCCAATACGACTTGATAGAAGATATATAGAAGATGCAATGCTTGATTTAGTTAATGATAGACGTGACTGTATTGCATATTTAGATATACCATTTGATTTAACAATAG
>JGI994J12354_10000523_pt1 | contig 38137 bp, 33 predicted proteins | sample IntmicLarv3ML3BL_FD_12354 | JGI IMG/M metagenome (IMG submission 12354) | reverse complement strand
CCGTATCTCAGTCCCAATGTGGCCGTTCAACCTCTCAGTCCGGCTACTGATCGAAGCCTTGGTGAGCCATTACCTCACCAACTAGCTAATCAGACGCGAGCTCATCTTTCGGCGATAAATCTTTGGTATCAAAGTGATGCCACCTCGATACATTATGCGGTATTAGCAGCCGTTTCCAGCTGTTGTCCCCCTCCGAAAGGCAGATTGCTCACGCGTTACTCACCCGTTCGCCACTAGATATTCCATCCGCTTGGCCGAAGCCTCGTTTCAGGGTATCCCGTTCGACTTGCATGTGTTAGGCACGCCGCCAGCGTTCGTCCTGAGCCAGGATCAAACTCTCAATAAATGTTATCTTAGCAACCTCACGGTTGGTAAAATCGCCATTCGTTGATTCGCTTATCTTAGCTTCTCAAAGAATAATTTTTATACTTACCGATACGGTCGCTGACAACGCCGTTCGGCAAGTTCATAGTTCCATTTTTCCGGTCCGCACCCTAAAGGTAAGGTGCGATCCCAGGTGTTCATGTGTTCTCACATTGTTTAATTTACAAGGTACGCATCCGCTTCATTTTGCCGCCTTTTTGTCGGCCGCCGTCCGAAGCAGGAACATCATATTAACACGCCATAAATCATTTGTCAACACTTTTTTCGATATTTTTTAAAAAAGTTTTTGAAAACCTTAAAACGACCTCAAAACGGACTGTTTTTGCCCTATATACATTATATTAAGAATCCCGCGATGGTATTGATTCCGCAAATCGTCAAATATATCTCTTACCCGACATTCTTCGAAAAAGTTTTTTGAAAAAACCGAAAATTCCTCGCGCGTGTTTTTCATCCTTCGAGCCAAATCGACGGCGCTCGCCCGGCGCGGACATTCCGCTCCGTTTTGCGTCATTTTCGAATTGACAGGTTCCCGGCAGAGCGCATGTAACACTCTGTTACATTATAAATAGGATTCTCTCGCAATTTCTCTTGACATTGGGTGGTGCGTGTTATAAAATGAAAGGACTGAATGAACACAGGTTATACCTCCCGTTCATATCTAATCTTGAAGGAAACGGAGGTGTATTCTTTACTATGTTGCCATATATTTTAACTGCAGTCGTTTCGCTGGTTGTGGGAGCCGGCGGCGTTTTATTGTTAATGCTCAGTAAAAACCGCGAAGCTTTGAACACATTGAAAGCGGCTGAGGATCGTGCAAAAGGCCTTGTAAATGATGCGATAAAGCAATCAGAAGCAAAAAAACGCGAGGCACTGCTTGAGGCAAAGGAAGAGATACACAAAAACAGAAGTGAGTACGAGCGCGAGGTCAAAGAACGCCGCGCCGAAATCACAAAGCAGGAGAATCGCCTGCGTCAAAAAGAGGAAACTCTCGACAAAAAGACAGATGCGATTGAGAAGAAGGCAGAGCTCGCGGCTGAGAAGCTCGCGGATCTGGACAAGCAGAATGAGGAAATTGCGTTAGTAAAGCGCTCTCAGCTTGAAATGCTTGAGAAGATTTCCGGCTACACGGCTGAGGAGGCAAAGGCGTACCTAATCCGCAACCTTGAGTCTGAGGTCACTCACGAAGCCGCGATGAAAATCAAGGACATTGAGGAACGCCTGAAGGACGAAGCCGACGAAAAGGCGCGTGAGTATATCTCGCTTGCGATTCAGCGTGTCGCCGCCGACCACGTTGTGGAGGCGACGGTGTCCGTTGTTCCTCTGCCGAATGACGAGATGAAGGGTCGTATAATCGGTCGTGAGGGACGCAATATCCGCACGATTGAGACGCTGACCGGCGTTGATCTAATCATCGACGACACGCCTGAGGCAATTACGCTTTCAAGCTTCGACCCTGTTCGCCGCGAAATCGCGCGACTGTCGCTTGAGAAGCTTATTCTTGATGGTCGAATTCACCCCGCGCGCATTGAAGAGATGGTCGAAAAGGCGAAGCGCGAGGTTAACGCAACAATCAAGGCGGAGGGTGACCGCGCCACGTTTGAGACGGGTGTCCACGGTCTGAATCCGGAGATTGTCAAGCTACTCGGTCGCATGCGCTATCGGACAAGCTATGGGCAGAATGTGCTCGCGCACTCGATTGAGGTTTCGCACGTTGCAGGACTGCTCGCGGCGGAGCTCGGCGTTGATGTAATGACGGCGAAACGTGCCGGACTTCTGCACGATATCGGAAAGTCCATCGACCATGAGGTTGAGGGGAGCCACGTCACAATCGGTGTCGACATCGCGAAGAAGTATAAGGAGAGCGAGGCGGTTATCCACGCAATCCACGCTCACCACGGCGACGTTGAGGCAACTACGGTCATCGCGTGTATCGTACAGGCGGCAGATACAATCTCCGCGGCTCGCCCCGGCGCACGGCGCGAGAATATCGAAAACTATATCAAGCGTCTTGAGAAGCTTGAGGAGCTCACGAATTCGTTCACGGGTGTTGACTCTTCATATGCGATTCAGGCAGGGCGTGAGATACGAATTATGGTCAAGCCCGAGGTTATTTCCGAGGATCAGATGGTTCTGCTCGCGCGGGAAATCGCAAAGCGTATCGAGAACGAGCTTGAGTACCCCGGTCAAATCAAGGTCAATCTGCTGCGCGAGACGAAAGCGATTGAATACGCAAAATAGAGGCGGAAATACTATATGCAGCTAACCGGGGCGGGATTTTCCCGCCCCATTTTTCAAACAGGCTGAAATAAGCGCACACTATATATAAAGAGTATGAGAAGTTAACTAAGAGGAGAAACGTATGTCAAAGATTAAATTTACGCCGGACGCAACGCGCACAGTCTCGTTCTCGCTGATGGGTCCCGAGAGTGGCGGCCCGTGCTCCGTCGATGTCACGGACGACAAAATCACGCGAATCCGCCCGTATCATTATCCGGAGGGGACGCGAGAAGTCTCGAACCCGTGGGAGATTAAGTCGCGCGGCTCGTCCTTTTCCGCACCGGACCGCGTCACAATTTCTCCGTTCGGGCTCGGATATAAGTCGCGCGTTTACTCGCGCAACCGAGTCCGCTATCCGCTAAAACGCGTCGACTGGGACCCGAATGGTGAGCGTAATCCGCAAAACCGCGGCAAATCCGGTTACGTGCGCATATCGTGGGACGAGGCGGCGCAGATTGTCGCGGACGAGATAAATCGTCAGCGCGAAAAATACGGTATGGAGTCAATTTTCTGCCAGTCCGACATGCATGGTGAAGGTAAGCGCGTCGCACCGAGTCACGGCTGCCCGAACCGCCTGCTGTCAATTTTAGGCGGGTACACGTTGCAAATGCGCAACATGGACTCATGGGAGGGTTGGAACTGGGGCGCAAAGCACGTCTGGGGCTGCGAGCCGGTTGGCGAGATGATGCCGATGGCAAACCTGTTCCCCGACATCGCAACTCACTCTGAAATGCTTCTCTATTGGGGTTGCGATCCGGAGACAACTCCGCTCGGCGTTGTCGGTCAGATTACGAGCCGCCTCTGCTATTGGCTCAGCTCGCTCGGTCTGCGCAGTATCTTCATCTGCCCTGATTTGAACTACGGCGCGGCTGTCCACGCCGACAAATGGATTCCCGTCCTGCCGAATACAGACGTTGCGTTGCAGCTCGCAATCGCGTACGAATGGATTACGAAGGACATGTACGAAAAAGAGTACATTGACACACACTCTTACGGGTTCGAGAAGTTTGAGCATTATGTTCTCGGCGGTGAGGACGGTATTCCGAAAACGCCGGAATGGGCGTCCGAAAAATGCGGAGTTCCGATTTATACGATTAAGGCTCTCGCCCGCTCGTGGGCGAAGCAAGTCACGTCGATTTTGCACGGCAACGGCGGAAGCTTCATCCGCGGTCCCTACGCGACAGAGCCGGCAAGGCTTGAGGCAATGCTACTCGGCATGCGTGCGCTCGGCTCGCCCGGTGTCCATCAGGCGAAGATTTTAGAGTTCAACCTGTGGAACAAGGACTTCCCGCTCCCGTATCAGGGTGAGTTCATGCCGGCACTTCCGACAATCGGTGACCCGTTGCGCCCGATTGACGGTGATGTCGACCCGTCGATAAATATGAACCGCTATACGCTAAGCGAGGCGCAGAAAGCTCGCGCGCCGGAGCTTATTGAGCTGTTTAAGCAATATCCCGCGCCGAAGCAATTTATCCCGCGCTGTTTAGTACACCGTGCGATAATCGACGGCAAGGCGGAGTGGTACGGATTACAGTGCTTCTCATCAAGTCAGCAGCCGGACAAGGACAACAACCGTAAATCGACAAGCGAGTATCAGTTTGAAAAAATGATTTATCCGCGCCCCGGTCTGTCGCAGATTCACATGCTTTGGACTGACGCACCGTGCCAGACGACGTGCTGGAACGACGGCAATCTGTCCATTCGGGCAATGCAGCATGAGTCGATTGAGTTTATGGTCGCCCAGCACCCGTGGTTAGAAAATGACTGTTACTTCGCCGATATAATCCTGCCCGTCTCAACAAAGCATGAGATGAACGATATCGGAAATGACTTATCCTCCGGCGCGTACGTGTCAATTTACCTTGCAAAGCAGTGCGTACCCCCGATTGGCGAGTCACTGACCGACTTCGACGTGTGCGCAAAAATCGCCGAGAAGCTCGGGCAGGACGTGTATGACGCTTATACGTGTAACATGTCCGAAAAGGACCGCGTCCGTTACTTCTATAAGGTAACGGGGTGTGAGGACTTTATGACGTGGGAGGAGTTCCAGAAAAAGGAGATTTTCGTGCTTCCTTGTAAGGAGGGCGCGCTTGATATCCCCGCCGGTCTTGCAAAATTTGCGGCGGATCCGGCGAACAACCCTCTGACAACGCCGACGGGATTGCTTGAATTCTCCTCAACGCATATTGAGCAGTTTATGCCCGACGATCAGGAGCGTCCGCCCGTCCCGCACTGGATTGAGGCCGGCGAAACGCACGACGAGCGTATCAGCTCTGACCGCGCAAAGGAATACCCTTTGCTTTTGATGTCAAACCACGGACGCTGGCGCATGCACGCGCAGTGCGACGATATCATCTGGAACCGCGAAACGCCGACGATGAAAATCCGCGGCTTCGACGGATACCAGTACGAGCCGCTGTGGCTCCACCCGACTGAGGCGGATAAACGCGGAATAAAGCACGGCGACATTGTAAAGTGCTACAACCAGCGCGGAATCGTGCTCTGCGGCGCTTATATTACAGAGCGTCTAATGCCCGGCGTTTGCTATATCGACCACGGCGCGCGGCTCGACCCGATAATCCCGGGCGTGCTCGACCGCGGCGGCGCGATTAACACAATTTCGCCGGAGGGGCTGACCTCAAAGCATGCAACAGGCATGGCAACAAGCGGCTTCCTTGCAGAAGTTTCACTCGTCACGGACGAGGAATGGGCAGATTGGCGGCGCGACTATCCGGAGGCATTTGCCAGAAAGATTGACTATGCAACCGGCGTGTGCCTTGACGGCTGGCTGATTGGCTAATCGCCTATTATTGTAATGTATAAATAACGCGCTTCTTTCGTTGAAGCGCGTTATTGTCTTTATTTCGACCTCTTGACAACATTCCCACGCGTGTTATACTATCCATAAAAATACAAAGGAGGCACACCAATGCCGCATAAAAATCTTGATTTAGACCTTTTTATGATGTGCCGCAGTCTCAATTCCTCCGCATTTTCGCGCCTTCCGGACGGCTATCGGTTTCGGCATTGCCGTCGTGCAGAGCTTGACACGTGGCTCGTTTTCCCGTTCGACGATGCGGAGACGGCGGCGGCTCACCGCGAGTTTATGGAGCAATATTATGAAAGAGTTTACGCCGCGCGCTCCGGCGAGTTCTTTGCGCGTTGCATTTTCGTTGTCGACGCGGCTGATACGCCTATCGCAACGGCATTTTTGTGGACGGCGCACGGAAATATCACGACGCTCCATTGGTTCAAGGTCAAAAAATCGCATGAGGGACTCGGTATCGGACGCGCTCTGCTAACATACATATTAAATGCCGCCGCGCCAATGGATTTTCCGGTTTTTCTGCACACTCAATCGGGGAGTCACCGTGCGATAAAGCTCTATAGCGATTTCGGGTTCGAGCTTCTCGTCGACCCGCAAATCGGGCCACGCAAAAACGCGTTGCAGGACGCGCTTCCGGTGCTTGAAAATGCAATGTCGCCTGAGCATTTTGCGGCTCTGAAAACGAGCTCCGCGCCGGAGGATTTTATCGCCGCCGTCGCAAAGGCGGAAACGCTCGAGTTTTAGAAACTCGCACACCGTCTGCCAACATAAATTTACGATAACTGAGACAATCCGACAAATCGGATTGTCTCAGTTTTTTTGTTGCCCGAATCCGCGAGGCGCGGGAGCAAAAGCCCTGCAAACAAAGCGCTTATCGCGGGCCCGCGCCCTTTTCTGTGCGAGGGATTACCTCGCCGTCCACAAAACGCGTCGGAAGCTTTTGAAGCTCTGTTAAAACCTTCGCCGCCTCGGCTCGCGTTATTCCATTCCTCGGACGGAATGTGCCGTCGCCGTAACCGCCGAGAACGCCGTTCACGGACAATTTTATAATCGCCGCGTTGCTCCACGTATTGTCCGCGGGTGAAACGTCGGAGTAAATCCGCTCGGTCAAATCGAGCGTATCCTCAATATTAAGGTAGCGGTCGGCGATGACGGCAAATTCCTCGCGCGTGACGGCGCGATTCGGTTCAAACCGTTGCGCCCCCGTGCCGGATACGAGCCCGACCTCACGCGCCGCGGCGACGATCCCCGCCGCCCAGTGACCGTGCATATCCTCAAAAACCGTGCCTCCGCCGACCTTCACCCCCGCGAGCCGCACGAGCAGAGCCGCCGCCTCAGCGCGCGTCAGCGAATCGTTCGGGGCGAAAAGCCGCTCCGTTTTTCCGTTAATAATCCCCTGCTCGTGTAGCGCGACGATATAGCTCTGCGCCCAGTGGTTTTCGATGTCCGAAAATGGCAAGCCGTTCAGCCACGCGGCGTAGTTTTCCCACATCCATTGCGGCTCTTGCCCAAGCGCCCAGCTGCCGACACCGCGCAACCCGAATTCGCGAACGAGGGCGAGCTTTTTTTCATAACTCTGCGCGTTGTCGTACCACACGTCATACGTGCCGGCGGCGACGCGGCGGCCGCCCCACGTATAGACCTCGGCTCCGTCGGGAACTGTGATTGTCGCTCTGGCGCAGTCCTTTTCGGCATCGTACCATGTCTCGCCTCCGGTCACGGAAATCAGGTGCTCGATATCATTCAGCGTCCACGCCGCGCCGCGCAAGCCGGGCGATGACCAGTAGCGTCCGTAGAACGGAAGCCCAATCATCAGCTTCTCCGGCGGGACGTGTTGCAACCCGTACTGAATCGACTTTTTTATGAAGCCGTAGCTTGCGACGGGTCCCGGGTCGCCGCCATCATAGGACTCGTCGTACGTCATCATAAACACGTGGTCGCAGTGCTTTGCGAGCTCTGCGTAGTCGTATCCGCCCTGCCAACCGACGTTTGTAAAATACGGGTTCGGCGCGACGCAAACGGTCAGCGATTTGTCCGCGGGCAACGCCTCGCGCAGGATTTTTATGAAGTCCACAAACGCCTCGCGGTCGTTTTCATTGATGTTCTGAATGTCGATGTCAAGTCCGTCTAACCCATACGCCGCAACGCTTTCCGCTATCCAGCGCGCATTCGCCTCACGATTTTCCAGCATTGCGCGAGCCTTTGCCCTGTCCCAGTGGTTCGACAGAAACGGCGTGACGAATATTCGGCGGCTGTGCATTGAGGCGACCAGTAACGGGTCGGGCAGTTTTGTGTAGATAATTGAGCCGTCCGCGCCGCACTCGTAGTAGTCGGGCGAGACGATATCTATGCAGTTTCCCGTCTTGTCGACGCGCCGTAAATACGTGTCTGTCGTGCCTCCGTAAAGGTACGTTATGCTCTGAAACTGCTTGTTCGGCGTCTCGTCCAAAGCGCGGCAAAAAGTCGTCAAAAAAGTGCAAATTAATAATAAGTTCACAAATAATCGTAATTTTTTCATTTTGCTCTCCTGTATACAATTGTTTCCGCTGATATTTTCTCACCAACACGGAAAAATAAAACCGTTAAACTTTGTCAAAGGAGATTTCCTGCAAATGAAATTTTTACGAAAATTCGGCGGCGGCGTTTTGGCGCTCGCGCTGATATTATCCGCGGCGGTTATTCCCGCCTCGGCAACGGCGACAACCTATAAAGTCCAGCTCGGCGATTCGCTGTGGACGATATCGCGAAAATTCGCCACAACAATTGACGAGCTTCGGCGGCTGAATAACCTTTCAAGCTCGCTCATTCTTGCGGGGGCGATAATCAAGGTCGCAGAGCCCGCCGCTCCGCACGGTGAGATTTATGAGACGTACCGTATTCAAAAAGGTGATACTCTCGGTAAAATCGCGGAGGCGTACGGCACGAAAATTGAATTCATCCGCTCGCTAAACGGTATCGTCGGCGATATGATTTACGCCGACGACACTATCAAAGTGCCAAAGCGCACCACGCCCGCGCCGACACCCACTCCGGCTCCGGTTGTCACCGCGCCGACTAAGACGTATATCACGTACACCGTCAAATCCGGCGACACCGTCTGGAATGTCGCAATTGCGCACGGGATTCCGATGCAGGAGCTGCTTTCGGATAATGGGCTGAACTCGAGCTCGCAACTGAACCTCGGTCAGAGGCTTCGGGTTGCAAAATACACGATTCCCGTCAAGGCGACTGCAAGCGCAAAACACGGCGAATACCTTGACTGGTGGACGGAGGCGCAGTACGTCGTGCCGATTAACAAGGTCATGCGTATTGTCGATTTTGACACCGGCAAGTCCTTTAACATTCAGCGCACCGTCGGCGCGGGGCATGCAGACTGCGAGCCGCGAACAGCCGCCGACACCGCCGCGGCTAAAGCCGTTTTCGGCGGCTTCACCTGGAACCCGCGCGCCGTAATCGTCGAGTGTGACGGGCGCAGAATCGCCGCGTCAATGTCGTTCTATCCGCACGATATTGCGTATATATCCGGCAACGGATTTAACGGGCATTTTGACCTATACTTTGCGAACTGTATCCGTCATGTCGACGGCAAGCCCGACGCGAATCATCAGCGTATGGTAGAAAAGGCGGCAGGTATCCAGCGGTAACCGCTCCGTTGATGTGCAAATAGCTTTAATCCGACCAAAAGAGGCCTGTTTTAGAGGTCACTTTTGGTCGGAACGCATTATTGACAATCATTCGCAAAAATGATAAAATTAGTGTAGAAGAACTTATACATTAAACGATTCAGACGTAAAACAAAAGCATGCTATTATAGGAGGAATGCTAAATGTACCAATACAGACCCGTTAGCGACAGAATTGAGCTTATGCACCAACTTATCCGTGACCGTGTTATCCAGACGGACGCGGGCTTGGCTGTTATAGCAACTCAGTGCGCTAAGGAAAACGAAAATCTTATACCCTATCTACTGCGTCCCCGTACGCTGAAGGCTATCTGTGAGCAGATGGTCGTTCGTGTCGAGGATTTTGAGGTCATTGTCGGTAACACCAGCAAGGCTTTCTGCGGTACGAGCACCACGCCCGACTGGGGCGGTGCAGGTATTATGCCGTGGCTTGTTGACAGCGGCTCGTGGACGCTGCGCGACGACGGTCTGTACCACAATCCCGACGATGAGGAGCTTCGTATGTCCGTCGCGCCGGAGGATGTTGAGGCTCTGCGTGAGGTCGCAGCCTACTGGCACGGCAAAACGTACAACGATATCGCAATGGCGTGGCAGCCGCGCGGCTATGACGAGCTTGCGCGTATGAACGTCTCTGCGACGAAGGTCGGCGCGCCGCTTATGATGATGGCGAGCGGACATCTGACCCCCGGATACAAGAAAATTATCGACGGCGGTTACGCCGTTATCCGCCAAGAGGCGCAGGATTGGCTAGATTCGCACGTCAACGACCTGATGGGCGACGACGCGCAGAAGGTCCTGTTCTACACCGCGATTGTCGACGTTTGCGACGGCGCGACAACTCTGCTGAAGCGCTATGGCGCAAAGTGCCTCGAAAAGGCTAACGAGTGCGCTGACCCCGCTCGTAAGGCGGAGCTTCTTGAGATGGCGGACGGTCTTAACTGGATTAGTGAGAATCCCTGCCGCTCGTTCCGAGAGGCTTGTCAAGCGGCAATCTCCTACCAATATATTCTGCGTATCTCCGGCGTTGGCGCGAACGGCTCGTTCGGGCGCGTTGACCAGTACACCTGGCCGTACCTTAAAAAGGATCTTGACGCAGGTAAGCTTACAATGGCGCAGGCGCAGGAGATTATGGACTGCTTCTACCTTAAAATTAACTCTATGTACGGCGGCGGCGCAGGTGGCGGCGACCTTATCAAGATTATCGGTATCGGCAACACCTACCTGCACAACACTATCGGAGGCGTTGACCCGAAAACCGGTGAGGACGCAACGAATCCTGTCACGTATATGGTTCTTGAGAGTGTTGCGCGCCTTAGCTTGCACGACCCGTCAATCTCGCTTCGTATTAACAAGAACACGCCCGATGAGCTCTGGGCGCTGGCGCTTGAAACGTCTACGAAAGTCGGCGGATTGCCCCTGCTTCAGAACGATGACGTTATCATTCCCGGTATGATTGCCGAGATGGGCTTCTCGCTTGAGGATGCGCGCGATTACGCAATCATCGGTTGCCAGGAAATTACCGGCTCCGGTAACGATTACTCGGCGGCGAACGGTATTGCGCCTCCGCATTCGTCGATTCACTACAGCACTCTGCTCTGCACCGCGCTCAACGATGGTAAGAACCCGTTTAATGGCGAGCAGAGCTCTATCCACACCGGATATCTCTACGAAATGGAGTCGTTTGAGCAGGTTCGTGAGGCGTGGGCGAAGCTTGCGCGCTATTACCTGAAGGCGCAGGTCAGTATCAACAACTACATTGAATATCTTGTTCAGTATCACACGCCGTACGCCTTCCTGTCGCTGTCGATTGACGGTTGTATGGAGTCCGGCAAGGACTGCACCTCGGGCGGCGCGAAGTATAACTCCTACGGCGGTACGGCGACCGGCCTTGCGACCGTTGCGGACTCGCTGACGACTATTAAATATATGTGCTTCGATAAAAAGCTGTGCACAACGCGCGAGCTTTACGACGCGATTATGGCTAACTGGGATGGTTATGAGACTCTGCGCCAGCGCATTATTGCCGAGGTTCCGCACTTCGGAAACGCCGACCCGTACGCCGATGAGCAGATGACGTGGGTCATCAACACGTACTATAACGCGTGCCGGCAGTGCTATTCCTCGCGCACGAAGATTTTCAAAGCCGGTCTTTACGGCGCGGCGGATCACGTCGGTCAGGGCTATACGACTTGGGCGACGCCGGACGGTCGCCTCGCCGGTACGCCTATCGCAGACGCCGCTTCCCCCGTGCAGAGCCGCGATGTTAACGGTCCGACTGCCGTATTTACCTCGTCGCTGTGCTACGATCATTCGAAGTTTATGGACGGCGTTTGCCTTAACATTCGCCTACACCCGACAACGCTCAGCAACGAGAGCGGCATCGCAAAGCTTCGCGATATGGTCAAGGCGTATATGTCTAACGGCGGCGCAGAGGCGCAGTTTAACGTCGTCTCGACCGAAAAGTTGCGTGCCGCGCAAGCGAATCCGGACGAGTATCGCAATCTTGTCGTGCGTATCGCGGGTTATTCCGCTTACTTTGTCGAGCTGACGCGCGATTGCCAAGACGACCTTATCTCTCGCCACGAGAATATCATCTAAAACATAGGTTACAAGCCCGAATCCGTTTTACGGATTCGGGCTTGTTTTTGTCTTTGCGGGGAGTGGCAATTTTATGGCAATCTTCTGTTGCATTTTTCTGACAGCGGGTGTATTATAAGAAAAAAAGAATAAGGTGTGTGAACTATGACTGAGGATGCAAAATTTCTAAAAATGACAACTGAGCCCGTTGAAAAACTCATTGTCAAGCTCGCGATTCCGACGATTTTAATTATGCTCGTCACCGCGCTGTACAATTCGGCGGATATGTACTTCGTCGGTAAGCTCGGCAACTCGGCGACCGCCGCCGTCGGAATAAGCCTGTCCATTATGGCGATTATTCAGGCGACCGGCTTCTTCTTCGGGCAGGGCGCGGGAAACTATGTCTCTCGCGCGCTCGGCGCAAAGCAAATGAAAGAGGCCGAGCAAATGGCCGCTACCGGTTTTTTCCTCGCTTTCGCGGGCGGCATTCTGATTGCCGTGCTTGGTACGATTTTTATCAAGCCTCTTTCACTCGCACTCGGCGCTACGGAGACGAGCCTCGACTATACCGTCGATTACATTCGATACATACTGATTGCGGCGCCGTTTATGGTGTCCTCGACTATGCTGAACAACCTGCTGCGATTCCAAGGCAGCGCCGTGTTCTCCGCTGTCGGTATGATATCCGGAGCGGTGCTGAACGTCGTTCTTGACCCCATTCTGATCTCTGTTGTCGGGTGGGGCGTTGCGGGCGCCGCGATTGCTACCGCATTCTCGCAGTTTGTCGCGTTTTTGCTTCTGCTTGCCGGCTGTCAGCGCAAGGGTAATGTTCGAATATCAATCAAAAACTTTAAGCTTACGCGTGCGCGTTTCTATGAAATCTTCAAGGGCGGTCTGCCGAGCCTTCTGCGGCAGGCGCTTATGTCGCTTGCTACGATTGCGCTGAATAACTCCGCAAAGCCTTACGGTGACGCAGTTATCGCCGCAGTTGCCGTCGTTAACCGTATCGTTATGATGGCAAACTCGACTATGCTTGGTCTTGGGCAGGGCTTCCAGCCCGTTTGCGGCTTTAACTACGGCGCGCGGCGCTATGACCGCGTGAAAAAAGGTTTCAAGTTCTGTGTTACAATATCCGCAATATTGCTTGCTGTTTGCAGTGTTATCCTGTTTATATTCGCACCGACTGTTATCAGTTTCTTCCGCAACGATCCCGAGGTCATATCAATCGCTACTCCGATTTTGCGGGTTTCCGCTTGCATTATGCCGTGTATGAGCTGGATTGTGCTTTCAACCACGACTCTGCAAACAACCGGCCAGGCTCTGCCGGCGAGCGTACTAAGCTTTGCGCGGCAAGGGTTTTTCCAGATTCCCTTTGTCTTGATTTTTGTTCCGATTCTCGGCGTGCGCGGGATTCAATTTGCAAATCCAATCGCGGATTTTTGCACGTTCCTCGTCTCGCTTCCGATTGGAATTCGCGCTCTGCGACGGATGAGCGGTCCGGCTGACGGTAAAATTACGATATACAACGAAAACGAGTTTGACCTTGAATAATTCAATCCCCCTCGCCCGCGAAAGCGGGCGAGGGGGATTTTTGCGCGGCTTGGCTCGCGCTCCGGACGTGTTTGCGGCGAATTGGCTATTGACAAAAACTCGCGGGTGGGATATAATTACCGTCGCGTTAAATGTGCATACGGAGAGGTATCGAAGTGGTCATAACGGGGCTGACTCGAAATCAGTTTGGGGGGCAACTCCCACGTGGGTTCGAATCCCACCCTCTCCGCCAAAAGAGGGCGTTTTACAACATTCAAATGTTGCAAAACGCCCTCTTTCAATGCTCAAATGTATACAAGAGTTTTGCCAGCTGCTTATTGCCTCAGTGAGCCTATAAGCAACCCCGCAATACCCAAACAGCGCGATGAAATGCCGACGGTCTTAAAATAACCCCAGTGCGCTTAGCAAATATATGATTCCAATAAGTACCACAAACCCTATTATGAAACGTAATGCATATGTCACTATGTATCCTAAGATTGATTTAATCCAGTCCTTCATTTTTCTTCCCCCATGCATTTTATTTAGATGCTTTCAAAAAACATTTTAACACATTCTCTTTTGCATGCAAGTCCTTTGTTAAATAAAATTGCAAGGCAAGGGGTAACGTGCGCTAGCGCACGTTACCCCTTGTTTGTTTTTCGTATTTTACTGATTTACCAGCTTAACCATTTGCCTTGACGGGGACGCAGACCTTTGTGACCTCGCCATGGTAGAACTCGAAGCACACATTTGCCTCGTCAAACGCATACGCGCTCGCGTCGAGCCACTCCTTGAACACATAGCGCCACGTATTGCGGACATTCGTCGCGAGCTCCTCTCCGCCGTTTGTGAACGTCTTTGCCGCCGGAACCTCGAAAACAGCGTACTCCGCCGCGGGGATATCCGCTTTGACGAATCCTGCCGGTGCGTCGTCGCTCGAAATGTATCCGAAGAAATATTTTAGCGCGCCGTTAACCTCGTCGGGCTGTGTCCACATGCCGACCTCGCCATTTACAGAGCTGTCTGTCGGATACTGCGGGCAACCGCTGAAGTCCGCGCCGAACCAATATGCGCCGGACTCCTTAACATCCACGTTTTCGCTCGTCGAGGGGAGATAGTAGCCGATTGCCGAAAATGCGCCCTTTTTCTCAATTGTAAATTCCATAATATTTTCGCTCCTCTTCAAATTTTGTTTGCGGTATTCTGTCGCGCTGACGCCGAACTGGCGCCGGAACGCCTTCGAAAAGCCCGCCGCGGTGTCGAAGCCCGCCTCAAGCGCTGCCTCAATAACAGGTTTGCCGCCGAGAATGTCCGAAGCCGCCTTATTCAGCGCGGCCCTGCGGATATACTCGCCGACTGACACGTCGAAGTGCGCACGGAACACATGGCAAAAGTGATACAACGAATAGCCCGCCATATCCGCAAGCTCACGCGCTGTCACTATCTCGCCGGGGCGCTGTGCTATATACGTTTTGCATAGCTCCATTGTGTCATGATAACTCAACCGTTTCACCGCCTTGTTTGACCATTATATCAGAAGTATCCCGCGTTTTCTTTTCCGCGATTGCGGAGTTTTCCGAAAAAATGCGAAAAAACGGATATATCTCAATGAGATATATCCGTTTTGTGTGAATTGGATTTACTGGTCGCGCTGCGGGCGCGGAGCCGGTGCGTTGAAGTCGACATAATCCTTGAAAAGTGTGTTCGGGGCTGTCTCAATAACAGACTCCATCGTCCAACCTTCAGGATTCATCATCATCGCGACAGGTGTCGGGTTCGAGTAGCGCGAGATGAAGCCGCCCATTGTCATAAACACGCCGCCGGTAACGTGCGCCGCCTCCTGCGTTGCAAGATACGCGATGAACGCCGTAAATGCCTCCGGGGGCGGGGTGTCATCATACTCGATAAACTTCTTGCCGGAGGTCGTGGACTTCTCGTCCGCGTTAACGACCTTGTCAAAGAGCTCCATGTCAATCGAGGAACGCGTCTTTGCCGCCGGTGCAAAGGCGTTAGAGGTGATGTTATACGGTGCGAGCTCTGAAGCCATCGACCATGTCAGACCGAGAACGCCCGCGTTTGCCGTTGCATACGCAATCTGGCGCAGGTCGCCGCCGAGGAATGCGCTGGATGTGCAGTTGATGATACGTCCCCACTTCTTCTCCATCATATACGGTACGCAGTGACGAATCATGTTGAAGTAGCCCTTCGGCTTTACGAGGTTGACGCGATCCCACGTCTCCTCAGTCGTTTTTTCGACCGGTCCGAATGCAAACGCGCCCGCGACGTTGACGAGAATGTCAACAGAGCCGTACTTTTCAACTGTCTTGTCGACAATCTTCTTTGCCTCGTCAAAGTCCGTGATGTCGCCGAAGCACGCAATCGCGTCGCCGCCGGCATCGCGGATTGACTGTGCCGTTGTCTCCGCATCGCCCGCATAGACTGCGAGCTCGCGCTCGACCCATGCAAGCTGCTCCGGAGAGAGCTTTGCAAGGCGGTCTGCGCCGAGCTGGTTCGTGACGTTGGAGTCCGCTGACGGCTTGCGGTTATTCGTGACAACCTTTGCGCCGTGCTTTGCAAGCTCCTGTGCGATTGAGCGTCCGATACCCTGACCGGAACCGGTTACGAGTGCTACTTTTCCATCTAAAAGTCCCATGATAGTATTCTCCTTCTTAATAAATTATTAGCTTTAGTCCGCCGAATTTGCGACATCATAATAACGACGGAGGATTTGCGGTAAACTTTGCCTAATGTGAACAATAATATCACATTAAAGACGATTCTTCAATACATTAAATACAAAAATCCAATCTTTTTCACAATTTGTGCAATTTGCGCAGACATACGTCAACAGGGAGCGCTAACTAATGGCGCAAGGCTTGGCAAAGCAGGCGCTTTTATGGTACAATAAAAGTATGGAACAGACGATTATACATGTGGATATGGACGCGTTCTTTGCCGCGGTTGAGGTTCGGGATAACCCCGAGCTGCGCGGCAAGCCGCTGATAATCGGCGCGCTGCCGAGTGAGCGCGGCGTCGTTGCGACGTGCAGTTATGAGGCGCGTAAATTCGGCGTGCGCTCTGCGATGAATATTAAAGAGGCATATCGCCTGTGCCCGCACGGTATCTACATGCACCCTAGCCGCCATAAATACAAGGAATCCTCTGACCGGATTCGTGAGATTTGGAACACGTACACCGATCTTATTGAATATATATCGCTCGATGAGGGGTTCCTTGATGTGACAAAATCTGCCCGCGTTTTCGGCGGGGCGCGTGCCGTTGCGATGCAGATTAAAAAGCGCACTTTGGAAAAGATTGGGCTGACCTGCTCCGTTGGTATCGGTTACTCGATGACCGCGGCGAAGCTCGCCAGTGAGGAGAAAAAGCCCGACGGCTTTTTTGAAATTCTCACTCCGCAGGCTCTTGTTGAGCTTATTATCGACCGCCCGGTGCGTATCGTATACGGCGTGGGTCCGAAAACGGCGGAGACTCTTCAGGCGATTGGCATTAAAACCGTGCGCGATATTCTTGCTAACAAGCCTGCCGTTATCCAGCTTCTGGGTAATATGGGACACCACATTATCGACCTTGCCGAGGGGATTGACCCGCGGCAGGTGACTCCGCATTTTGAATCTGAATCGAAATCGCAAGGGCGCGAGCATACGTTCCAGCACGACACCGACGATTTTGAATATCTGAAAGACGTTTTGCGCCTGATTGCCAAAGACCTCAGCCTTAAAATCCGCCTTGAGGGGATATTCGCGCGCACCGTCACACTTAAAGTCAAGTACACCGATATGCGCCAGATTACGCGCGCGAAAAGCGGCGACACCGTATACCGCGCGCGCGATATTTACAACATTGCCGCCGCTCTTTTGGACGGGATTGAGCATCGCCCCGTGCGGCTTGTCGGAATCACGTTGAGCGGTTTTTCCGACTCCGATATGAAGCAGTTCACGCTTGAGGATGTCGCAAACCCGCACGAGGATGAGCGCCGCGCCGCGCTCGACGACGCTCTGCTAAAGCTTCAGCGGAAATTCGGCAGCAGTATCATAAAAACGGGCGATGAGCTTATTGCGGAACAGCGGTTTGGCTCTGACGATATACGCGATGAGTGATTTGCCTTGAAATTAATGCGGTAAATGTGATAGAATGTCTGTAGTTGTAGATTAGGAGGAGTATTATGCCAAAACTGTTATATCAAGGACACGGGAGCTATCGTCTGACCTCTGAAGACGGGCGCGTAATCTACGTCGACCCCTACGTCGGTGAGGGGTATGATGTGCCCGCCGACCTCATACTCGTCTCGCACCAGCACCACGACCACAACAAGATTGAGCTCTGTGCACAAAAGCCCTCGTGCCGCGTTATATCGAACGCTGAGGCTCTTGCGGGCGGGGTGCACAACAATTTTGATGTCGACGAAATTCTCATCGAAGCCGTTGAGGCGAAGAATCTTATGCACAATCCAAAGGAGTGCGTCGGGTTTATCATTACGATTGATGGCGTGAAGCTCTATGCCTCGGGCGATACGTCGAAAACCGCGCAGATGGAGACTTTTGCGGAGCGCGGGCTTGACTATGCAATTCTCTGCGGCGACGGGATTTTTAATATGGGACTGAAGGAGGCCGCCGAGTGCGCCCATATTATCGGCGCGAAGCACAATATTATTATTCATCTTGCGCCGAAGGCTCTGTTTGACCGCAAAAAAGCCGATAAATGGAAGGCTCCGAACAAGATTGTTATCGAGCCGGGGCAGGAGATTGAATTGGTAGCCGGTTAGGGTAAAATAGAATCTAGAGAAGGAGTTATTTCAATGGGTTTTGGGGCTAATTTTATGTTCACGATTATGCCGTTTATTGTCGGTATCATATTTTGCTTCGTTATCGGTATGTTTATCGTTCACGGAGTTCGCTCTGCACGGCAGTGGAGCCGCAACAACGACTCGCCGGTGCTTACCGTAACGGCAAAGGTCGTTGCAAAACGCCTTGATGTCCGCCATCACAACCACACGGGCGATAATATGCACAACGCTCACTCGTCTACCACGTATTTTGCGACGTTTGAGGTCGAGAGCGGTGACCGTATGGAGCTCCGCATTCCAAACAACGAGTACGGTATGCTTGTCGAGGGTGATAACGGCCGCCTTACATTCCAAGGCACGCGCTACAAGGGATTTGAGCGCGGCTAATCGGCTCTGTACTAACGCACTGTGGCACAGTCTATGCGGCGCAGACAGCCCGCGAAAATAAGGAGAGACATATGAATTTTAAGAAAACACCCCTCGTTTGGGGGATTCCCGCGCTGATTGCCGGTATTATCCTCTGCGTTGCCGTCGGTGGGCTTGCTCCCGGGGCTCTGCAAACGGCTCTGTACCTCGTGGGCGCGATTATAATTGTCGCCGGCTTGACCGCGCTTATGCTCTATCTGCGATTTTATCGCACGACGGAGGATTCCTCGAACGATGATGACAGTCCGCGACTGAAATAACTCCCTCGAAAGGAGCGCTAATGCCGTTTTTGATGACGCACCTGCTTGTCGCGCAAAACATCGCCGACGAGCTTCGCCGCAATATTGACGATGTTCCGCAGTTTTTCCTCGGTAACGCTGCGCCGGACGCTGTGCATAACCGCGAAAATTACATATCGGACTTTAAGAAAGCCTCGCACCTGCGCGTTGATGACGAGCCGTGGAGCGTGCGCTCGTCCCCCGACCCCGCGGAGTGGGCGGCGAGCGCTCTGCGATTTTTGCGGGAGCACCGCGCCGCGCCCAAATTCGAGCTTATTCTAGGCTATTGCACGCACGTGCTTGTCGATATCTACAACGGCATGACCGTCGTGCGGGAGTTTCAGCGGCTCTATCCGGACGAGCTTGCGCTCGGTTACGGGGGGCTGTACCACCGTGAGAGCAATCTTGTTGACATCGCGCTCGCGCTGACGCACCCGAAGGCGGCGGAGCTGCTGCGGCACATTGAAAATTCACACTCTGCCGATATTGAATCGCTCGTCTCCGCCGCAGAGCTTGACGCGCAAAAACGCATAATTTTGAAAGAGTGGTATGTCGGCAAGGAGGCGCCCGATACGACGGAGCACAAGCTGGTGACGCTTGAGAGCACCGCGAAATTCATTGACGGTGCAACGAATTTCGTTTTGGATAAACAACGTGGGATTTTGGGGTAATATGTGGATTGTAATAAGCCCCCCGGCATAAGGGGCTATGAGATAAGAAAACATTTAACGGTGAAGGTTTTACCCTCACCGTTAAATGTTTTGGAGTTCAGTAGCTCTGTGTCGGAAAGCTTCCGGGCTGAAATTTACATGTCCGACTGCACAGTAAATGAGGTCCATTCTATATGGTTATATTGCATTACATCATCTGCCTTTTTCATTCCAAGCTTTTCATAGAAGGGAATAGCCTTTTCATTTGCTATTAAATACACAGCAATATCATTTTCACCGCCCGCTTTATCATGTGCAATTTTCATAAGCCGTCTTCCTATTCCTTGCCCTTCATAATCCCTGTCAACACCTAAATCTGTCACATAAAGCCAATACACATAATCTGTCAATCCGAATAGGACGCCAACAATTGAACCGTTCTCATTTCTTGCAACAAGACTAATTGATACATTATCAACAAGTTTGGATATTCTTTCTTTAAACCGTTCTTTTGGGTATTGCGACCCTAAATCGGTTCGTTTCAGAAAATCTATATATTCTTTTGCAGAAATGCGCTCAATTTCAATTTTTATTTCTGTATTCAATAAATGACACTCCTCTTAAGAATCAATTTTACAGCTTACCACCTAATTTGCTTGCAATAATCTGTGGCCACAACAACAGAATAAGTATTAGGGTCTGGGAATTTCCCAACAAGCTATTTCCGGAATTGTGGCTACACTTCCTATGCTTGCTATTCCGCTTTTTATTATAGCAAAGAAGGATACATCATGCAAAAGATATGTCTCTCTTTGTTTTCCTATGTCACCACACTCTAAGCCGGGGGGCTTTTCATTTCCATGTCAATTCCACGTTTTTTTGCCGAAGCCGTGGGTTTCCATAACCTCATTGATTTTCAGCCGATCTGACGGCGAAAAGTTGAACATCCGCAATGCCTCGCGTCCGCTAAGCTTGCGAAACTCCGATAGTGTCGGAATCTCTGCTTTGCGGATTGCCTCTGCCGCTTCGGGAGAGAGGTGCGGGAGCAATACCTCTATCGCCGCCATCACCGGCGGCTCGCGCGGTGGGAGTGTTGCATTTAGCGCCTCGACTTCTGCGAGTGGGAGGTCGTCAAAAACTTCGGACTCAATTAGCTCGCCCGATATGCCGTCGAGCGCGCCCTCATACAACGGATACACCATCAGCGCATCAAATGTCTTGCCCTGCATGACCGTTAAGCCGCAGTCGCCGCCGCGCAGAAACCCGACACTCGGATAATAATCCGGCTCGCCGAGGATTGCGACGGCGCTGTGCCCCTGTGCGCAAGCCTCGTCCAAACTGCGGCGCAACAACGCCTTTCCGACCCCGATATTTCGGTACTGCGGCAACACGGACAGCGGTCCGAAGGAGACTATTGCCGTCTCGCTCCCGTCGGGTGCGACGATTTTGCTTCGCGAATACAGAATATGTCCCGCGAGGATTCCGTCCACCTCTGCCGCGAAGTGCAGCTCCGGCATATAGTCCGCCGAGTCGAGCATTTTATGCGTCACGAGCGGAACATCGCACGGGTCGTCAATGCCCCAAAATGTGTCGCGGTCGATTAAAATCAACGCCTCTCGCTCGTCGCGGCGCGCAAGGCGTATTTGGATTTCTGCCATTGAATCCTCCTAAAATTAGGGGGACGGTTTTCGCCGTCCCCCTTTGCGTTTATTTTGGCAAGTCGTTGCCCTTGTACTCAAATCCCTTATCAGTCTTTACAACCTTGCCGTAATTTCCGTTCGGATAGAACGGCATAAAGTTAATCGGTGCGCCGAGACGCTTCACATTCACCGGGCCGTGCCACATTCCCGCCGGAATTCGGATGACCGTCGGCTCGGTTATCGTATATGTCTCCATATTGTTCGGGTCTTCGCCAATCTGAATCTCAATTTCGGTGTCGAACTCGAAGAAGTGCGTCACGTCAACCCCCGTGAAGAACAGATATTCCTCGACGGCGTGGTGCATATGCGTCTCGCCGATTATGCACTCCTTTTGGACGAGGTTTATTAGCGTCCACAGGCGCGATTCCGCCATCTCTTCAACGCCGCGGAAGCCCGTCCGCGGCGACTGGAAGCGGTCGTCGGCGTGCTCTTCCTTCTTGAATTTGTACACGTATTTGTCGAATTTGCCCGTGCGCGGAAGCTCGTTCATCTTATAGAACGGTGCGAGCAACGCCTCGTTCGGGTCGCCGACATCCTCGTCGTCCTTTTTCTTCTCCTCGAAGTCAACCATGCGCTCTGAGAAGCATTGTCCGCAGTAAATGCACTCCTTGGAGCGGTCCTTGACGCAACGGCGCACGCCCGCGCCGTCGTAGCGGAACGCCTGCTCGCCGTTCGGTCCGACCTCTGGCGTGATTTTTGACCAGTCGCCGTCGCAGTACATCGCCGAGAACAGAACCGGCTTGCCGATACGGCGGAAATTGATTGGACAGTGGTAGAGTTTCGGCGGAATGCGGATTATTACGGGCTCGGTTATCGTGAACATCTCTAAATGCTCCGGATCCTCGCCGAGCCAGATGTCGATTTCCGCGTCGAAGCCGTCATAGAAATTCTCGAAATCCGCCGTCGCGAGTACTATGTACTCGTCAACCGCGTGGTGCGTGTGCGGAACCTCCATAACAAGCTCTTTCGTAATCGAGGTGAAGTCAAGATATATCTTCGCCTTATCCATCATCGTCGTGCCGCGGAAAAAGCCGCGCGGCGTTGCAAATCCATACCAGCTGTGGAACTCCTGCGGGATTTTGAACACAAGATCATCATACTTACCCATTTTTCAAACCACCTATTCATTGTTATTTTTGCTTAGTTTTATGCCTGATATTCTATCATGCTCTGTGCGTTTTGGCAATAGGAATCTTTCGCAAAATCATAAAAAGGTGAGTTTGAGCCTTGCAGGAGTGCGCTTTGTGTGCGTTCTACTCGTCTTTGAGCTCGATTGCGCCGTTTTGAGCCTCGTACCCCTCAAGGTATTTTAACACGGCGAGCTCGATTAAGTTTGTCAAGCTGCGGTGCTCTTCCTTTGCAACAAGCTCTAGCTTGTCGAAATATTCGTCCTTTAAACGCAGGGTGAATACGCGTTTTAATGATGCCATATTATTTCTCCTTATTGTTTTGTTATATCATATGACAAATGTTACCTGTTTTATACAGTCTTTTGACATTTAAGTGATGTCTTATCATAAAATGCGGAGGTGCGCACTTTTCATGCGCACCTCCGTGTCGTTAATCTCTGAAAGAGAACAGAGCCTCCAGCGTCGTTCCGAGAGCGTCAGCTATGTCGAACAAGACCTCCAGCGACATACCCGATTTGCCGTTCGGCGCCTCTATGTTGCTCATATGCGTTCTGCTGATTCCGATTCTGTCTGCGAGCTCCATTTGAGTCATCCCCTGCATCTTTCGCGTGTAGGTTATGTTGAATTTGAGCTTCCTGTATAGCTCTGTGTACCTGTTCCCACTCATGCGCCTCACCCCCTACCTTAATTTTACTCGAAATGGCAACTAAAATTAAACAACCTTTAAGTAAACTATGCACATTGCTATATTGCAATTTTCTGTTTTACATAATATAATTGAGTAAAACCTGAAGGGAAGTGCTTTTATATGCCCGATTATAAGTCCATGTACTTTAAACTGTTTAATAAAATCACCGATACGATTGAATCTCTCAAGGAGGCGCAGCAGGAGGCAGAGGAGCAATACCTCGCCGCGGAGGAGAACGCTGAAAAGAAAGATGAGACGCCAAACTCTTAATTTAACACAAAACAACGGACGTGTGCAGTTTCCTGCGCACGTCCGTTATATATTTAGATGTTATTTGTTGCTGAGAAGCTCCTTGAGCTCTGCAACTGCGTCGAGGTTGCCGACCTTGTGCTTGACATCCTCAAACGTATTGTAAATGCCCGCCTCGTGCCACGCCGCCATCGTCGCGGTGTCGTAGCCGAGCTCTTTGAGGATTTCCTCAGTATGCTCGCCGAGCATCGGAGCCTTGCCATACGGGCGCTTGTCGGACTCGGTAAGCTCAATCGGCTGGCGAATCATCGCGCGTTTACCCGTCGGATAGTCGACGGACTCGAATGCGTTGATTGCCCAAGCCTGCTCGTCCTCAAGCACTTCTTCCCACACGGCGCAGACGGCGAAAGGCACGTCAGCCGCGGTCAGAATCTGCGCCCACTCAGCGGCGGTTTTCTTCGCAAACGCCTCCTCAACAATCGCGATGAATTCGCTGTTGAGGTTGTTCTTGATGATTGAGGACATCAGATAACGCTCGTTACCGACGAGGTCCTCGCGCCCGATGAGCGGCATGAATTTCGGATAGAACAGGTCGAACGGAGGCATTGAAATCTGAATGTACTTGCCGTCCGCTGATTTGTATGTGTTGTTGAACGGATTCTCCGCCTCTTTACGGGAAATCGGGTACTGCTTGCCCATGCCCTTATACTGCGCGGCTTGAATCGAAATCGCCTGCGCAAAGATTGCGCTGTGTAGCAGGTTGACAAGAACCTTATCGCCAACGCCCGTCTCGCGAGCCTTATGAAGCGCGACCATACAACCCGCCGCGAGGTTCATGCCGGCGGTGTGGTCACCGATTCCGGGGATGAGGTTATTCGGCTCAGAATCCTTTTGGTACATCGTGCCGAGCATGCCGGAGCGCGCCCAGAACGCCGTAAAGTCATAGCCGGGCAGATCCTGATCGGGTCCGACCTCACCATAACCGGTCAGCGAGCCGTAGACGAGCTTCGGGAACTTGTCCTTTAACTGCTCATACGTCAGACCGAGCTTAGCAAGAGCCTGCGGACGCCAGTTTGTAAGAAACACGTCTGCCGTCTCAAGCAGTTTGAAGAGGACTTCGCGTCCCTCCTCCGCCTTGAGGTTGAGGATAATGCCCTTCTTATGCGCGTTTTCAAGGTCGAACGTCGTGTTCTCATACGGGGAGCCGAGACGTCCCTCAGAAACACCGTTGAAGCGAACCGCGTCGCCGCCCTTCGGCTCAATCTTGATGACCTCTGCACCGAACTCGGCGAAGAAACGCGCCGTTGCGGGAACTGCGATAAAGGTGGACATTTCGATTACGCGAACGCCCTCTAAAGGTTTTTTGACACTCATTTGATTTCTCCTATCCTAAAATTATATTGTATGGGGAATTATTTATTGATTTTTTCGATTAGCATTTTTGCACAGTCAATCTGGTTCGGAATCGTGCCGTCCGGTGCGCGCACACGCCAGATGTCCGGCGTTATTTCGTCTACGACATACATTTTTCCGCTTTCGTCATAGCCAATCTCAATCTTGAAGTCCACAAGCGTAAGGTCGAGCTTTTTAAGCTCTGCACGCAGAACCTCACCAACTTTTACGAGGATTCCGAGCGCCTCGTCATACTGACCGGGGCGCAACAAGCCCTTAATCTGGCACAGACGATCCGTTATCAGCGGGTCGCCCTGATCATCGTCTTTCAGCGTAACCTCAAGATACGGGGGATCGAACACGATACCCTCCTCAAGGCTGAAGCGGCGGCACATGCTGCCGGCGGTGAAGTAGCGCAGGACAAACTCAAGCTTCGGAACGGTCAAATCGCGAATCTGCATTAAGCATTTGTCAACGTCCGCGCCGAGGTACGTCGTCGGGATTCCGTTTTTCTCCATTAGCTCGAAGAAATACTTTGAAATCGTCAGACCGATTTTGCCCTTACCCTCAACACTTCCGCCGACGGTATTGTAGCCCGGGTCGAACATTCCGTTTTCACCAGTCGCGCTGTCCTTGAAGAACAGGAACTGATTCCCCTGCTCGTCCGCCAGAATTTGTTTAGTCTTGCCATCGTAGAGCTGTTTCAATAGTAAATACCCCTTTCAGGTTAATCTCATAACGATATATTTTATCACGCCCGGAATAAATGTTCAAGATGTTTCGGAAATTTTTTCACGCAAACGCGAAAATGCAATAAACGCAAACAGACAAGCCTCTACCAAGGGCTTGTCTGTTACGTATTTTCCGATTTGACATATTATATTGTATACATTAAGCGTTCCCATTGTCGTCACCGTTGCCGGAGCCCTTTGAACGGCGATGCTTTTTAACCGCCTCGTTCAGCAGATACTCAATCTGACCGTTGAGCGAGCGGAATTCATCCTCCGCCCACGTGGCGAGCTCGGCGGCGAGCTTCGCATTCAGCCTCAGCGGAACCTGCTTCTTATCGGTCTCCGCCATGATTAATAAATACTTCCGCTGTTGACAATCGGCTGTGCGTCACGGTTGCCGCACAACACCACAAGCAGGTTCGACACCATCGCCGCCTTGCGCTCCTCATCGAGGGCGACCGTATTATTCTCCTGCAATCTGTCAAGAGCCATTTCGACCATTCCGACCGCTCCGTCAACTATCAGCTTACGTGCGTCGATAATCGCGCTCGCCTGCTGGCGCTGGAGCATCGCCGACGCAATCTCCGGCGCGTACGCTAAGTGCGTTATGCGCGCTTCGAGAATCTCGAGCCCTGCAAACGCCGTCTTTTCGGCAATCTCGGTGCGAAGCTTCTCTGCTATCTCCGCGCTTGAGGAGCGCAACGTCTTCTCATCATCGTCGTCCGCGACATCATACGGGTACATACGGACGATATTGCGCAGTGCGGAATCCGTCTGAATTGAGAGGAACTCCTTATAATTGTCGACGTTGAACACCGCCATCGCCGCGTTCACAACGCGCCATACGACGATTACGCCGATTATGACAGGGTTTCCGAGCTGGTCGTTAATCTTCTGCTTATCGTTGTTCAGCGTCATCGCCTTTAGCGAGACTTTCTTCGCCGCCGCGCCCGCTGTTGCGGCTTTACCCGCCGCGACAAGTGCAGCCGCTGTCGGGTCGACGGACGAGACGACTCCGCTTGAAAATGAGTCAATCGGCGGAATGTGAATCGCCGTCACAAACGGATTTACGAAGTAAAATCCCGAGCCGCGCAGCGTTCCGTAATACTTGCCGAAAAGCGTGAACACATACGCCTCGTTCGGCTTGAGCACCTTCAATCCGGCACAGATAACCGGTCCGATGATTGTCGAATAGAGCAGTCCAACGACGACGATGAGAATATTCAGCGCGCCGAATGCTCCGCCGTTCTCGTAGCGGATACCGCCGGTCACCGCGAATAAAATCGCAACGCCTAAGGTTGCCGCCATAAGCAGAATGTTTAAAATCAAAATTGCCATTCCACTGCGGTGCGGAGGCGTGATTTCCGTGAAAACTACGGGCTCTTTCATTTTTTCATTCATTATATTTCCTTCTTTCTCTCAGAATTTATGATATCAAATTGATATCATAAAGATATTATCACAGAAAACCGTTCCTGTCAACACCTGTTTTCACGCTATTGCGCCGCAAATTATAATTGCACTCAAATAAAAGCTCATTTTTCAGGCTTTTTTTCATCGACAGAACTCGACAGAAAATTGAAAAGACTCTGAAAAGCACCGTAAATTGCGGAGTATATGCGCAATCCTACACAATATGCTGGGCTTTTGTCAATTATTACCAAACTTGACATGAGGGGTTGACAAACGAGGAACAATCTGTTACAATTCAGTTACAAATTCGCTCGGAGCTCTATCCGAATGGTTTTATATGCCCGTCGAACGGTTCGGCAACAATCCTTGGAGGTAATTATGGCAACTACTGTGGACGAAAAAGTGGCGGAAACTATACCGCTTGAGTATAAGGGACGCCCGCTTCGCCGTCGTGATAACTTAATCTATTACGGCTCGATGGCTGATGAATACATCATTATGATGCAAATTACAGATACAAATAAGGTCAATGATCTTGAAGTTCCATCCCGTGTCTCCGTTCAGCTTCAGCTGACGGACCCCGACCTGAAATCACGCGACCGCGTTGTCAAAGACGCAGTGAAAAACGGATTTTATGAGGCGATTGACGTCGCCGCTGTCTGGTTAGACCGCGCTCTTGCGGGAAAGATGAGGTAAGGACATTTGAAAAAGTTATTTAGAATATTAGCGGTGATTCTGATTCTTTCCACCGCCTGCGCCACGCTTGCAGTCTCCGCCGGTGCATCAGGATCAATCGCCTACGGCGCAGCTACTGTTAATGCTACTCTTTTGAACATTCGCTCCGGTCCGGGTTTTGATTACAAGGTCGATTTCACAATCGGTAACGAGACAATCGTCGTAATCCTTGATAACTCTAACCCCGAATGGTACTACATTAATTACGAGGGTAAAATCGGCTACGCAAAGTCGGAATACTTCGTTGATGTGCTAAGAGCCGAAAACTTCTCCGCCACCGGAGAGGTCACGGCGACGGACGTGCGTATGCGCGCAAAGCCCGATACGTCCTCTGAAGTTATTACTACATACAGCGCCGGCACTAAGCTCGCCGTAATCGGTATCAACAACGGCTGGTACAAGATTAAAGACGGCGGCAAGACAGGTTATATGCGCTCGGACTTTATGAATATCGTCTCCGGCTATAACCCCTCTGCAAACTCTAACAACAAATCGGGATCCTCGAACGCTCCGGCGCCCTCCCCGACCGGGAACGAGCTCGTTGATTATGCGCTCCAGTTTGTCGGATATAGTTATAGATACGGCGGTATGTCCCCCGTAACGGGCTTTGATTGCTCCGGGTTTGTCTCGTATGTCTACAAAGAGTTTGGTGTGACATTAACCCGCAACTCTGCGGGTCAGTATAAGAACGACGGCGTTAGCGTCTCGAAAGATGAGCTTGCGCCCGGTGACCTCGTATTCTTCGGAAGCAGCAGCGGAAACGTCAATCACGTCGGTCTTTATATGGGCGATAACGAGTTCGTTCATGCCTCCGGTGAGCGCGTTGGTGTCGTTATCAGCCGCCTCGATAGTACGCACTACACAAACCGTTATATCGGTGCAAAGCGTATCAGTATCTAACCGGAAAATCCTTAATTCAAAATTTCGCAACCCGCCTGATGAAAATCAGGCGGGTTTTTGTTCTGCCCCTTTTCGCAAAACGGCTTCAGAGGGGCGGAGGGATAGCTCACCGCGCCTTGTTCTTGCAATTTCGCATATAATGTGATAAACTATTACTATTATAAAAAGTTCGACAGCAACTTCACCGCTTTTTTATATGATATTATGTGATTTGGGAGGAAGATTGAATGGAACAAACTCACTTAGAGCCTGTATATTCGCCGGGTCATAGCTTCTGGCGCGCGATTTATCCGACAATTCTGTACTTCGTCGTGACGACTGCCGTCACCGTCATCGGAGCGCTCTTTTATGTTGCGGCCGCGCTTGCGGCAACAGGTGCCACCATAACGGATTCAAATGTCATTATTGATCTCGTCTTTCAGGTTATGAATGACCAGCTCATGCCTTTAATGCTTATCGGGCAGATTGGCGGATTAATAATCTTCGTTCCGATGTGGGCGCGCACCCGGCGGCGCTATCGTCTCTGGAACGGTGGGCGGCTTGATATCGGTAACATTTTGCTGATTATTGTATTCGCTGTTGCGTCGTATTTTGCGATTTCGTACACCATCGGCTTGCTAAGCCTTGACAAGGTTTTCGAGAGCTACAGCAATGTTGAAGTCACGCTTTCAAGCGGCACTTTTCTAATGCAAGCCCTTGCAATCGGTATTACAGGTCCGATTCTTGAAGAGCTCTGCTTCCGCGGTGTTACTCTAAATCGCTTGAGCAACAACAAAATGTGGGTCGCAATCATAATTCAAGCCTTGATGTTCGGCGTTGCACACGGCAACATGCTGCAGGGAATGTACGCCACGGTTCTCGGTCTGATTTTCGGGCGCTTGTATGTGTTGACAAAAACGATTTGGGCTCCGATTATTGCACATATCGCTTTTAATATGACGAACGTTGTGCTGGTCGAAATTGCGAACAGAAGCTCGACCGCTGCCGCCGCCGCGGAGGATATCGGCGCGTACGATGCCGCAACATACGTTGCTATCTCGATTTTGATTCTTGTCGCCGCCGGAATTGCCACTGCATGTTACTTTATCATCAAGCGCAGAACGCTCGGCAAGAATCATAACGACGACGACCACCACGACGGAAGTGTTCCGAAATTCAGCCGAATTAATGCCGAGCATGACGAGGGCAGAATCTCAGACGATTTGTGGTAATATAGAATTCATACAAGTAAAAAGCCTCTGCACCGGTGGTGCAGAGGCTCTGTTTTTGAGTGCACTAAACGCCGAGGAGGGCGCTTGCCAGACTGAAGTATATCAGCATTGACAGGATATCGACAATCGTTGCAATCATCGGCGTCGCCATCAGCGCGGGGTCAATTTTCAGCTTGCGCGCAAAGACCGGGAAAAATACGCCCAGCGTGTTCGCCATTATAATCGTACACAGCAATGCAATCGAAATCGTAAGCGCGACAAGCGGCGCTCCGTTTGCGAAGCAGACGCGCAGAAAGTTTATGATTCCAAGCGGAATTCCGACGAAAAGGCTGACCATAAGCTCCTTAACGAAAAGCTTTATCGTGCTTTTATTGTCAACCTCGTCAAGCGCCATACCGCGGATTACAAGCGTCGAGACCTGACTTCCCGCGTCGCCGCCCATATCGCTTAGCATCGGAATGAACGCGACAAGCAACGGCACGGCGGAAATTGCAAGCTCAAAACGTCCGACAACAAACTCGCTCACGATACCGCTTAGCATTAGGACAAGCAACCACAGAAAACGGTTCTTCGCAAGCGTCATAATGCCGGTCTTTAAATACGGCTTGTCACTCGGTGTCATAGCCGCCATTCGCTCAAGGTCTTCCGTCGTCTCTTCCTGCAAAACCTCGGCGGCATCGTCGATTGTGATTAAGCCGACAAGACGGTTATCGTCATCGACGACCGGTAACGAGATAAAGCTGTATCGGCTTAAAAGCTTCGATGCCTCCTCACTGCTGTCCGTCGTGTGGACGGATATCGGGTTCGTCAGCATTAAATCCTCGACGAGCGCGTCGTCCTGCGCGACAAGCAGGTCGCGCACCGTGATAACACCGAGTAGCAGGCGCGACGGGCTCACGACGTAGCAGTTGTAAATCGTCTCCTTATCCTGCCCGAACTTGCGGATGTGCGCGACGGCATCCGCCGCGGTCATGTCGGGGCGCAGGTCGGTGAACTCCGCCGTCATGACGCTTCCGACGGAATCCTCCGGATAATGTAAATATTGATTCAGCAGGTCGCGCGTGTCCTTTGACGCGTTCTGTAAAATGCGCTTGACGAGCTCTGCCGGCATTTCCTCAAGCATATCAACCGCGTCGTCGATTGCAAGCTCGTCGAAAAGCGTCGCAACCTCGCGGTCATTTATCGCCTCGACAAGGCGCTGTTGGATATCATTATCAAGCTCTGAAAACACATCTGCCGCAATCGGTTTTTGCAACAGACGGAATATGATAACGGCTTCCTCAATAGGAAGGTCGTTTATAAACGCCGCAATATCAACCTCGTTCATCGCGGCGAGTATACTGCGCAGCTCGCGATAGTTGCGCTGTCCGACAAGCAAGCCGAGGCGCGCCTGCGTAATTTGTTCTGTCATACGATATTCTCCTTTCCCTTTGAGTTATGCGAGTGAAAATATCACCCTTGAAAGGCTGAAAAATACTGCCACGGCAAAGACATCGACGATAGTTGTAATCAGCGGCGACGCCATAAGCGCGGGGTCGATTTTTATCTTCTTCGCGAGCATGGGAAGTGCCGCACCCGTGATTTTTCCGACGAGCATACCGCAAATAAGAGAAATTGAGACGACAAACGCAAGACCGAGGTTTCCGCCGCCAAAAAGCGCGATACGTCCGAAATTGACAACGCCGAGTACAAGCCCGAGCGCGAGGCACACGCGCATTTCCTTCCACAGCACGCGCCAGAAGTCGTTGAACGCAATCTCGCCGACCGCCATACCGCGGATTATCAGCGTACTCGTCTGACTTCCGGCGTTGCCGCCCGTGCCCATAAGCATTGGCATAAAGCTTACAAGAATCGGCATTGCGACATAGACCGGCTCGTAAAGGTCAACAACGAAGCTGATTAAAATATTCGTCAGAAGCGAGATTATAAGCCACGGCAGGCGGTTCCGCGCGAGTGCAAATGCGCTCGTTTTCGTATACGGAGTTTCACTCGGTCGGATAGCCGCCATACGCTCAAAGTCCTCGGTTTCCTCTTCAATGAGGACGTCGACCGCGTCGTCAACCGTGAAAATTCCGACGAGCCGCTTTTCCCCATCTACGACGGGCAGTGAAATCAAGTTGTATTTCAGCATTAAGCGCGCCGCGTCTTCCTGATCCATCGTCGTCGTCGTGTATATCGGGTCGGCGGATATCAGCTCGCCGACGAGCTGATCGTCGCGCGCGAACAGTAAATCCTTTAGCGGCAATGATGACTCTAAAACACGCGCCTCGTCAGTGACGAAGCATGTATAAACCGTCTCGGCATGCTGCCCGAGCTGTTTTACGCGCCGAAGTGCGTCGGCGACGGTCATGTTCTTCTTTAAGTCGATGTACTCCGCCGTCATTACACGCCCGGCGGACGATTCGGGATAGTTTAGGTACTCGTTAATACGCTCGCGCACCTCCGGCGAGGAGTTGCGCAGTACCTTTTTGACGAGGGTCGCCGGCATCTCCTCAAGCATTTCGACCGTGTCGTCCATCCAGAGGTTCTTCATCAGCGACGCAACCTCATAATCGGTTATCGCGTTGATGATTGCATGTTGCATATCGTCGTCAAAGTGCGAAAAGGCATGCAACGCCGTATCCTTATTCAATATGCGGAACACTACGAGCGCTTTTTCTATCGGAAGCTCCGCCATAAATTCAGCAATGTCAACGGCGTTAAGCTCTTGGAATATGTCGCGCAGCATGGGGAAGTGCTTGCCGTCAAGCGCCTCATGGAGCTTTGCAAAATCTTCGTGTTGATTCATATTTTCACCTGCCTGAAGTATAGTTTTTGAGAACAAAAAAGCACCCACAATTACGCATAAAAGCGCAAATTTGTGAATGCAAACACTTTGTCAAACCCCGACGCGCCCCTGCAAATATGCAGAAAAGCGGTCGTGAAATGACAGCCTAAAAAGACCCTATACTACAATATCTTCGTAAAGGAGGGTCGCATTCAACGGTTCTACTTCGACTATTAGGGTCCATTAATGCATCCTCCCTTCAAATTAACAATACAAACTATTATACACGCTAATTTTTAAAATAGCAAGCATTGATTGCGTTTCGGTGAAAATTTTTCTCACTTATGCCCCTGCACCTCGTCAAGGCGGCGCAAAATGCACCCGCACTCGCACGGCTCTGTGAGAATCCGTGAAAAATCGCCCGTGCGGTAGCGGATTAGCGGCATTACGCGCCGTGTGAGCGTCGTTAGGACAATCTCACCGCGCGCGCCGTCGGGTAGCTGTTCGCCCGTGGCGAGGTCGATAATCTCGAAAATCATGTCGGGCTCGCGAATGTGCATTCCCGAGCCGCCAGAGCAATCAACGGCTCCGCCAAATGCCGTTTCCGTCATTCCATAGTGGCGAAAGACCTCGCAATTCCAGCGTTTTGAGAGTTCTTCAACTGCGTCGCGCGGCGTGTTATCCGCGCTGAGGAGCACTGTGCGCAGTTGCGGTTGCGCTCCGGGAAACCTTGCGATTTCAAGCATTTGCGAGGCAATACCGACCGCACAGCTCGCGCCGGAGCTTATCAGCGCCGCACGGGCGTGGTCGGGGTCCGAAACCTCGCCGTAGGCAATCGCCTCCGCACCGAAACACGGGAGTGCCCGCGCGAGCAGGTCGCAAACTCCGCCCGGAACGGCAGAGCCGTCGGGGCTTCCGCCGCGCATAAAAACCATCGTGCGCTCGCGCGGGCGCGTGATGTTCTGCATTCCGAATTCGAAAAAATCAGCCGTAAGCTGAAGCTCGCGCTCCGCGAAGAATACCCGTTTAGGGTTGCCCGTAGTGCCGGAGGTCGGCAGTGTAACGATACGCTCAACCTCGGACGGGGAGGCGCATAAAAACGCCTGCGGCTCTGCTCGGAGCTCCTGCGGGTACGAAAACGGTAGTATTTGCAACGCTTCAAGTGGTGTTCCACCTGCGAGCTCGCACCCGCGCAGGCGCTCGCTATAGTGGCGTGATGCTTGCGCGCACGCGAAAGTCTCGCGCAATAGCGCAAGTTGGTGCGCCTCAAGCGCGCACCGCGACGGAGGCTCGCCAAGGCGCGATGTTATCCACTTTGTGAGCGGATTCACTACGCCCACCCCTTTTTCTTCTTTCGCGGCTTCGGTTTCCGCGCCTCTTGTGCGCCTTTCGGCGCATTCGGCGATTGCCTTGCCGTGCCCTGCGATTTTGCTTTGGCGGGCTTGCCGTCGGAGCTCTTATTCGCACCGTCCGTGCGGCGGGCGGCTCCGTCGGGGCGGACTAAATGCTGTTTTCCGAAGCCGATTAAATCCTCGCGTCCGGCGGCTCGCAACGCCTCGATAACGAGGCGGCGCTTATCCGGCCGCCGCCACTGGAGCAACGCCCGCTGTTGCGCCTTTTCGCGCGGCGAGACAGGGACGTAGACCTCTTCCATTGTACGCGGGTCAATGCCCGTGTGATACATACACGTCGACAGCGTACCGGGCGTCGGGTAGAAATCCTGCACCTGTTCCGGCTGTCGCCCTGTGCGGTTCAGATACTCCGCGAGCGCGACCGCGTCCGCCAGCGACGAGCCGGGATGCGACGAAATCAGATACGGCACAAGGAATTGCTGTTTGCTGTATCGTTCATTGATTTTTGCATATTTATCCGCAAATTTGTTATAAACCGCATTTGGCGGCTTACCCATATAGTCGAGAACGCTGTCGATACAATGCTCCGGCGCGACCTTTAGCTGACCGGAGATATGATTTTTTACAAGCTCTGAGAAAAACTCACCGTTTTTGTCGAGCAGGAGATAGTCGAAACGGATTCCGCTTCGCACGAACACTTTTTTTACGCCATTTACGGCGGAGAGCTTTCGCAAAAGCTTCAGATAATCGGTGTGGTCCGCGTCGAGATTTTTGCATGGCGTTGGTGTCAGGCAATTTTTGCCGACACACATTCCGTCACACAGCTGCTTTTCGCACGACGGACGGCGAAAGTTCGCCGTCGGTCCGCCGACATCGTGTATATACCCCTTAAAGTCCGGCATTGTAACGATTTCCTCGACCTCTCGGAGCAGTGAGTCGTGACTGCGTGACGTGACCATGCGCCCCTGATGGAACGCAAGCGAGCAGAAATTACACGCCCCGAAACAGCCTCGGTTGTGGATTAGCGAGAAGCGAACCTCCTCGATTGATGGCACTCCGCCGAGCTCGTTGTATTTCGGGTGCGGCTCACGCATGTACGGAAGCTCGGAAATACGGTCGAACTCCGCCGTCGTGAGCGGCATTGCAGGCGGATTGACAATCAGCACACGCTCCGCAACTTTTTGCGCGACGGCGCGGCCGCGAACTGGGTCGTGCTCGTCATATTGAAGCATATTTGCCGAAGCGTACGCACGCTTGTCGGCGACTACATCCTCATAAGACTCGCACTCGACAAGCGGAAATGCAGATTCCGCCGTCTTGGATATATATGCAGTTCCGCGAATATTCATTAAGCTTTCAACCGGCTCGCCTTTTGTGATTCTGCGGACGATTTCGCGCGTTGCCGTCTCGCCCATTCCGTATACAAGCAGGTCCGCCTTAGCGTCGAAAAGGACAGGGCGGCGAACCTTATCCTCCCAATAATCGTAATGTGCAAAGCGGCGCAGAGATGCCTCCAACCCGCCGACGATTACTGGAAGCCCCGCAAATGCCTCACGCGCACGGAGTGCATACGTTATACTCGCGCGGTCGGGACGAAGCCCCGCCGCCTTGCCGGGCGAGTAAAAATCCTCACTTCTGGTTTTCTTGGCGGCGGTATATTTTGCGACCATCGAGTCGAGGTTGCCCGCTCCGACAAGGACGGCATATCGCGGTCTGCCCATCGCCAAAAAGTCCTCTGTATCCGTCCAGCTCGGCTGTGCGAGAACCGCGACGCGATAGCCGTCCGCCTCCAAAACACGCGCAATGACCGCCGCGCCGAAGCTCGGATGGTCAACGTACGCGTCGCCGGTGACGACTAAAACGTCATAGTAATACCAGCCTCGCGCAACCATTTCGTCGCGCGAGGTCGGTAAAAATTCTCGAAATTTCATATGTGATCCCTCAGTTTCGGCTTAATCTGCGCGTCCGACACAGATACCGTTCAGTTAATTGTGAAATGCGCAAAACCCACTGCAATTGTGAACTTTATGTCCGCCACCGCTACGAGAGCGCGTCCATTATCGTGCCGAAAATGCTCTCAGCACGGTCACGGAAATTTTGCTCAATCGCCTCCGCCTGAGCGAGGTTTGCCGCAAGCACGCGCAGGCTCATAAGCTCCTCACGTCCGTCGGACAACGACAGCTCAAGCATATAACTGCCGCGGCGCATAATCGTGCGCGAGGTGCGAATCAGCTCACGCCGCAACGCCTGCGTCCGAAGCGGAGTCGCCGCATTTTCCGTATGATGGCGCACGGAATACGGCAAATCGCCTTCCGTCAGTTCGAGGTTGCGAGCGCCCTTTTCCGTAATTTTATATAAGCCGTCAGTCAGCGCCACATGCGCCGTTGCAACGAGCGAGTTTAACGCTGACGAGACCTCAAAATACGTTATTGTATCAGTTCCCGGTGCGGCTGTTACAAGCTCAAACACGGTTTCTGTCGCCGCGCCTGCTCCGACCTTTTGCAAGGCAAACAAAATCAACACTAAAAGCTCGGCTCCGCCGTCAATAAGTCCCGCCATATCCAGTCTCCTGCCCTGAAAATTTGTAATGAATCCCTACCCATTAGTATACCATGACATGTCCGCAAATACAAGCCGATTGACAACCCCTGTCGAAGCGTGTAAAATAGACGGATAAACAAAAGCGATTAAGGAGCCTTAAAATGAAACGATTTTTCACATTTGCGGCAGTCGCCGTGTTGAGTTTTTTGCTCATCTCCTGCGCCAAAGACGCAGAGGTCGAGCCCACGTCGGAGCCCACACTGCCTCCCGTTATTGAGATTACACCAACTCCCGAATCAACGCCGGAACCGACACCCACTCCGCCACCGTACGACGGTCAGTACAGCCCGCTCTCCGGTCTGCCGATTGCGGACGAATATGTCAGCTCGCGTCCGCTTGCAATTATGATTAACAACCGAAAAATCGCTCAGCCGCAGCACGGAATCGGCTCTGCCGATATCGTGTTCGAGATTCCGGCAGAGGCGGATATCACCCGCATGCTCGCGATTTTTCAGAATCCGTATGATGCGGGAGTTATCGGCTCGGTGCGCTCATCGCGCCCGTATTACATCGAGTTTGCGGAGGGTTTTGACGCAATCTACGTCTGCGCCGGCGGCAGTGACGACGCATATGTCACGCTGAAAAATCACGGCGTTACATACCTTGACGGCGTTAACGGCTCGCGCCAACAGGTCTTTTTCCGCGATACGGACCGCCAGAGAACAAAGGGGTACGAGCACTCGCTCATGACCTCCGGCGAGTTGTTGGCAAAGCACTTGCCGACATACAGCAACTTCCGCCTTGAGCACAACGATGATTACAGCGTTCCATATGCCTTTGAGCCGGATACCGCACTTAGCTCCGCGACGGCAGGCGGCTCTGTAACGATTGATTTCTTCGGGAAAAAGTCGACGCTGAAGTACGATGCCGCAACGGATTTGTACGCGTTGAGTCAGCACGGAACCGACTCAAAGGACGGAAACACGGGCGAGGCGATTGCGTTCACGAATGTGATTGTTATGAAAACCGCAATCAACGCGATTCGAGGCGATACGGAGGGGCGGCGCACCATGAAAACGACGGGCTCCGGCGAGGCTCTGTATTTCCTCGGCGGTCAGTACATCGAAATCACGTGGGAGAAGGCATCTGCGTCCGCGCCGCTGATATTCAAAACAGCGGACGGCGAGGTTCTGACAATGCGCAGTGGGCGCACGTACATCGCCGTTATGTCCACTGATGGAAAGCTTGTCATCGAGTAAGAATTACGGAGGGCGCGATACATGGCACAATCTGCCCGAGGCGGACAAGCTCGCCCTACGGGCGTTTTATAAGGAAAATAAGGAGCCAAAATCATGAGAATTATCCCCGCCGCCGCAATTGAAGATGTCGTCGCGCGCCTCGTAATCGAGGCGAATGTCACTCTGCCCGTCGACATCCGCGAGGCAGTTCGCACGGCAATCCCGACGGAAACGGGCGCGGCTCGCGCCGCGTTGGAGGCGATTGACGAAAATTCAGAGCTTGCGGAAACACTGCAAATGCCCGTCTGTCAGGACACGGGTATGGCGGCGGTGTTCCTTGAAATCGGCTGTGACGCGCACATCGGCGGAAACGTTACAGACGCGGTAAATCGCGGGGTCGCGCGGGGTTATGCGGACGGTTTTCTTCGCAAATCTATCGTCGCCGACCCTCTGCGGCGCACCAACACGGGCGATAACCGCCCCGCCGCGCTGACGATTGACATCACGGACGGCGACGCGGTGCGGATAACCGTCGCGCCGAAGGGCTTCGGGAGCGAAAATATGTCGCGCGTTAAGATGCTTCGTCCCTCGGACGGGCTAGCGGGCGTTGTCGACTTCGTTTTAGAGACCGTCGAGCTTGCCGGCGGGA
>JGI994J12354_10000522_pt1 | contig 38138 bp, 34 predicted proteins | sample IntmicLarv3ML3BL_FD_12354 | JGI IMG/M metagenome (IMG submission 12354) | reverse complement strand
GGGCGGGAGCCGGCCACCAGGGCGAAGGTACCGGCTCCGCCGCCCGAATCGGGCGTATGGGTATAAACCGGGATATTGTTATCACTGGTGGGTATGATGCAGGGGTTGGGCAGCGACGTGACGACGGCGCCAGTGACGCGAGAGATGCACGCGTCGGGCACCAGGTAGGCAATCTGGTCGCTCTTGATAGATAGCGAGCCGGCGGTGGGGATGCCCTCGGTGCCATCGGGATTGGCGGCAATATAGCTTCGCCCGGCCAGGCCCAGGCTGTTAAGGCTTTGAAGATTGAGGCTCGAGCCCTGGCCGCTGATGAGAATGGCGCTGCTCTCAAGGCCGGTAGCACCGGTGCCAAAGCCGAAATAACTGCCCTTGAGGGTGGCCGAGCCGCCCTGGTTGCCCACAAGCTCCAAATCGTCGGCCACCTGGGCGTTGCCGCTCAGCTCGATGGCCGAGGCCCTCGTCGTGCTGTCCACCGTGATGCGGGACGCCCAAACCGAGGCACTGTCGCCGATTTTCAGGGTCGCGCCGTCCTTCACGGTGTAGGGGCCCGGACTGATGACCCGGCCCGAGTTCATGGTGAGGGTTTGCCCCGGGCCGCTCACGTCGAGCGCGCCGGCGAAGACATTACCGCTCAAGGTGGCATCGCCGGCTAAGTTGGCCTTCAGGGGCCCGTTGGCCACGATAACATAGCTGTCCAGCCGGGATTGATATCCGGCGGCCACGGCCACAAAGGGCGGGCAATGGATGGTAAAATCGGTGAAGATACTGGTCTCGTAGCCCTCAACCGTCTTGGTCACCTTAAAGCCCTGTAGCTCGATGTATCGGGGCGTTTTCTCGTCCGCCACCAGGGTGAGGGTGGCCAAGCCCAGCCCGCTGTCGCCGGCGATTTCCAGGCCGTAGGCCTTGGCCTCGACAGCCGTCACGGCGCTCATAGAGGTGTAGGCGCACAGGTTTTCGATGAGGAGGTCGATGTTAAACTTATACACACCCTCCGGCATGTCGACGACCGGCATAGTGCTGATGCCCACCCGCTTGGCAAGCTCGGAGATAAAGCTTTGTGAGAAGGCGGTCTGCGCCTTGGAGAAATCGGACTCGCTGACCAAATTACTGTAGTCGAGCAGCGTCTGGGCGTAGGAGTCACGAATCGAGTCGGACACGATGACCTGCATGGCGGCCCGCACTTGATCTAACGTCTCTTCGGCGCTGTAGAAGGTGCGCTGGGCCGCACGGCTCGAGATTTTCATTTGGTAGTTCATATAGGTCATAAAGAGCAGGGCAGTGGAAAGGGCGCTGATGAAGGCAATGGTGATGATCACCGACACAATGCCGGAGCCCCGATTGTCTCTCTTGCTGCGACCCATGCCATCACCACCTTTCTGATTTGCTTGCTAACTGTAGTTTGCCTCCGGCGGCCACGGGGTATTTTTGAAAAAATACACCGTGGATTCCCAAAAACTTCTGGAAATTGTGTTATCACACAATTTCAGAATAGTAATAATAAAAAATCGTGTGCAACACGCTATTGCATTAATAAGTAAGTTTTTGCTCAAGCTTTTTTTCAAAAAGCTTGTTCGGGTGCTCGCCTCCTACGGAGGCGGGTGGCAAAGCCCCACGGTTATCAAACACGCTACTCCCGGAACACATCAGGAAAGTCCAGCGCGGTGGCTGTAATTTGCACGGTATTGTCGGGGTTGTCGGTCTCAATCAACTCAACCACCAGCTCGTAGATGCGGTCGACCTTGCGCAGCAGCACCGGGTCACTGCTCAGGCGCAGCCGCTCACTCCACACGTTGTTGCCGGCAATGACGGTGTACTGCACGTTATCCACCGGCTTGTTGTCGGCCACATTGACCGCCATGTTGGAAAAAACCGATGCTCCTGTCACCGCGCTGCTCGGCTGGCGCAGGGTCAAATATCCGTTGGCGTTGGTTGTGTAGGGCACATCACGGGTCTTCATCCAGGCCATGAGGGCGGCTGTCTCGGGCATGATGTTGGTATCAACCGTCTTGGCCATCTCCATGGGCCACTGCTTGATGAGGAAAATCGACAGGGGGAAGTTTTCGCCCTTAATCTCGATGTCAATCTTCTCGCCGCCCACATACATGGGGAAATAGAAGAAGTAGAGCACCGGGTCCTTGGGGTCAAAGGGCCCGTGATACTGTTGCTCGAGAGGGGCGGCGCTGACATTGATGTCGTAGGCCCCTTCGCGGTAGGTGAAGGTGTAATTGCATCGGGCCAGGATTTGCAGCTTTTCGCCGGTCTCGTCCGAGCCTCGGGTGATTTCAATGGTCAAGGTGCGCTTGAGGGTGGTGCCAATGGCTAAAATATCATCCCTTACCGAGAAGGAGGGCGGGTCGGCAATGCCCGGATACCCATTGGGGTCGTCCGGGTGGTTTTCCAGCCAGGCTTCCCGGGCCTGGGCATCGAGGACGCTGTACCGCTCCAGGGCCGAGGCCGTGGCCCGTGTGGCTAGGTCGTTGGCGGCGATGACATCGAAATCGGCCATCTCAGTGCCGCAGCGCAGGCCGTTGAAGGAGTACTCAATCATGGCCTGGTCGTTGTTGAGGTAGGTGGTGTTCGCATCCTTATAGGTCATGGCGTCCAGCTTGAGGGTGCCGTTGTATGTACGGCCATTGTAGACATAGTCGGAGATGTCAAAGACATAGGTGCCCGCCTCGGGGTTGGAATCCCCGGTCAACTGAGCCGGCGCCGAGAAGAGGGTAAAATCCGATTCGCCCGCCCGGGTCAGCACGGTGTCCAAATTGCTGCCCTTGATGCTCTCGATGAGAAAAGCGGCGGCATTGGTGGCGTCGGCATGGCGCCGCGCTTTGAGCGAGGTCTGGGCCGACACCACAAAGCCCCGAAGCAGAGGGGCAACCAGCAGGCCGAGAATCAAAACAGCGATGATGAGTTCAATCAAAGTCAAGCCGCGGTTGTCACGACGCCTGTTATCCATGTTGCCCCTCCTTTCTCAGGTGTGATGGAGCCGATTAATTGATGGTGTGGAAGGGATTGGTCGTGCCGACCTTGCCCAGGGGCACATCCACCGGCACATATTCATAGAAGCCGTTGTTAATGACCATCTGGCTGATGGTCAAGGTGGCGCTCAGTAGTCCTGACTCCTGGTTGTAGGTGACGGTGCACTCGTCCACCGACAGGCGCTCGGGCTGGCTCAAAACCTCGTGCAGGGTGCTCTTGAGGGCACCATAGCCTAGGTTGGCCGTCATGGCGCAGCTTTGCAGATAGGCGCTGAAGGGGACGGGATAGCCCTCCTCGTCGGGTAACCGGAAGCTGTCCAGGGGCGCAGGGTCGTTGACCGCGAGGCTGACGATGTCGGCCCCCTGGCGGGCCTCGATGCCCACGGCGAACTGGATGAAGGTCTCGGGCAGCACCATCTCGGGGTAGAAGGCGCGCACCTGGGCGATGGTCTCCTTGGAGGCCTCAATCTCGGTGCGGTAGAAATCGAGCTGGCTCTGGTACCGCTGCAGCTCCGCAAGCGCCGGCTCCATGGCCGCCGTCTCGGCGGTGATGCGCCGGGTCTCCTCGGAAAAATGGCTATAACCCAGGAAATAGGCGGCAATTAGGATAATCACGCCAAAGAAAATCAACAGTACATTGACATCACGCTTCGATACTGTCATAGCTTAAACCCCTCCTTCTTCCAGGGCGGCAAGGCCGTCGTCGGTCATCTCTCCCTCATAGTAGGTGGCGATGAGCGGCTCGGGCGGCGCGCCCACCGGCATGTAGGCACAGGTGAGCGAGACCGTCACATAAGAGGCCCCGGTCTCGTCCACCACCTCGGCGATGGGTGAGACCGTGATGATCGAAATGCTCTCAAAGGTGCGCAGCTGCACCAGCACCCGGGAGACATCCTGCATGGTGGGCACCGTGCAGTTGAAGCTGACGCTTTCGGGGGTGAAGGCGGCCGACAGCGTCACAATCTCGCTGGGCAGCTTGAGCTCGAGCTCGGCCAAAAGCGGAATCAGATAATCGTTGGGGGTCGTGCGCCCGTTGTGGAGGTTCATCATGGATATGGCGCCATTTTTGTAGACGACATACTCGTCATAGGCCGCGCGGGCCGGCTCGAGGGCGGAAATCTCGGCCGCCATGGCGTTGTTGGCCAGCTTGGCCAGGCCAAGGCCCATATAGGACCAATAGCACAGCCCGGCGGCCGCACCCATGAACAAGAGCAGAATGAGGATTCCCGGCACCACCGTGCGCTCCAGCAGCCGTTTTTCGGCCTTCTTCTTTTTCTTTTGGGTCAGGCTGGCCGGGCGCAAATCCAGCGGCTCCAGGAGGGCGGCCACGCAGTTCATGAAGGGGAGAAGCTCCTCCATATTGCTCTGGTAGGCCACCGCCTCGGGCATGTTGTCCATGGTGATGGCCCGGTGCCCGGTGGCGTCGGCCACCGTCTTTGCCAAATCAATGAGCGCGGCATAGGGGCCGGTGAGAATGATATTCTCGATGGTGATGTGGGCGAAGTTGGAGGTAAAAAAGTCCAGCGTGCGTGCCACGCCCATGGCCAGACGGGTGAGCACGTTGCGGATGTCCTCACTGCTGGCGCTGACATAGACCTGGTCGGCCTGCTTGGGGTCGGTCAGCAGCCGGAAGGCCTCGGGGTATCGGCTCATCTCCATGCCGGTGGCCGAGAGGAAATCCTCCACCAGCTCGCCGCCGCCAAAAGGCAGCGTCCGCTGCAGCACAAGCTGTCCGCTGTTCATGAAGGAGAGGTAGGACGAATTGTCGTTGAGATAGACAAACAAGGTGCCCGTCTCGGGAGGGTTAACCGTTTTGTAAAGGTTGCGCTGGGCATTGCCGGCGTACTGGATGCACAGCAGCTTGAGGCCCATGGCCTCGGCCAGGGCGGTATAATCTTTAAGCAGCGAAAGGGGAGCGGCGTACACCATCACCTTGTGCTGGCCGTTGTCGGCATCGCCCAGGCGTGCGTGGGAGACATGGTAGGCCGACATATCCACCGGAAAATAGTCGGGCGCGTTTACGCTGACGACCTCGCCGATTCGGCTCAGCCGCACGGCGGGAAGCACCACCTCGCGGGTGGCAATACGGCTTGAGGTGATAACGAACCGCGCTTGCTTGGCCGTGATGCCCTCCACCTTGAGCTGCTCGGCCAGATAGGCCCCCAGTGCTGGCACATCGGAGATGACGCCGTCGGTGTAGGCGCCCTCCTCCATGGGAATCATAATCGAACGGTCGGGGCGCAGCTTCTTTCCCCGGCCGGATAGGCACTGGACAAAGGTGATACGCTCTCCCAGCTCAATGCTTAACTGCGTAATGGCCATCTTGTCGCTCTCCTCGCTTGCAGAATGCACGATAAATCAACAGAAAAAGCCCGGATATCTCCGAGTCTTTGCTCTTGATTTGTCCGTCTTGCCTCCGGCGGCCAAGGATGTTTTTGTAAAAACACCCTTGGAACCCCAAAAACTTTTTGGAAATTGTACTTTGTACAATTTCTGAATAGTAAATTCTAAAGTAAGTTTTTGCTCAAGCTTTTTTCCAAAAAGCTTGTCGGGACGCTCGCCTCCTGCGGAGGCGGGTGGTGAAACCCCACGGTTATAATACAAACAGCTGTAAATACCAATTGATGATAGGCTCGCCCCAAAAGAGCGCGAGGGTCAGCCCGGCGGCCAGATAGGGCCCCAGCGCCAGCACACGCCCGGCCTTGGAGACCCGCATCCGCACAATGTGGATGACGCTCCCCAAAAAGCAGCCCATGAAAAACCCCAGCACAGCCAGCTGCCAGCCGAGGAAAAGCCCGGCCACCAGCATGAGCTTGACATCCCCGCCGCCAATGGCCCGGCGGCCCGACAGCAGATAGAGCGCCAGCAGCGGCAAAAAGACAGCCACAGCGCCAATCAGGTGGGGGATTGCCCCGGTAATACCGCTTTCGTAGACAGCCAGCGCCACCCGCAGCCCGCCCAGCACCCCGATGCAGACATTGAACCCGAAGGGGATCTCCTGAGTCCGCGCGTCAATCACCGAAAGCCCCAACAGCGCCGTGACAAAAAGGCATTGCAGCGGCAGCGCAAGGGTCAGCCCGCACAGCCGCACGCACAGCATCCAAAGCGCCGCCGTGGCCGCCTCAATGATGGGATACTGCGCCGAAATAGGGGTCTTGCAGCCCCGGCAGCGGCCCCCCTGGAGGAGCCACGAAAAAACCGGAATCAGCTCGTGGGGCCCCAGCTTTTTCCCGCATTTGGGGCAGTGCGAGGCCCCGTGAACAATGCTTTCTCCCGCCGGAATACGCAAAATGCACACGTTGAGAAAGCTGCCGAACACCAGCCCCAATATGGCCGCGTAGCTATAGGCAATGATGGTTTCCATGGCGGGCCTCCGGGGGCGTAAAATAGACTTTGAGCCATCCGAGGGCGAACCCTCGGATGGCTTGGAAGGTTAGGGGAGTGTGGGGTTTATTTCGGGTGGGTGTAGGAGACTTTAGCGCCATCAGTAATTTGAATGGTGCGGAAACTAGCTGCTGCATTTTTGTATGTATTTGAAACGAGCGCAGGCAGCTTTGTAAGGTCGCCAAGGGTCACAGTAAGTTCATCTTTCATTTTGTCGGTTAAGCCAGCACCGGTCAAAGTACCTCCCGCTGTTGTATAGACAATATCAACAGTACCTGTACTGTAGGTGCCAGAAACCGTTTCACTTGTCAGCGCAAGCTCAATGGCACGAACAGTCTCATCCATAGTCACAGCATCCTTCGCCACGCGCGACTGCTCAACATACCTCAGCAGCTGGGGGGCCAGCAGGGCGGTCAGGATGACCATGATGGTGATGACGATGACCAGCTCGATGAGGGAGAAGCCCTTGTTGTTCTTCTTGTTCATGATACACATATCCTCTCTGATTTTGTTTTATAAGTCACACGCCGTCTTGCGGCGCGATGGCTTTCGGTTAGGGAATGGTCGGGTGGACATAGCCAACGCCTTGCTTTGTGATGTCGGTTTTATTCGTGCCGCCATAGATAAAAATGCCTTGATTCAGAACATTTCCGTTAGCGCTCCCGGTGGGGTTTGCCAGAATATTCTTGGCTGCATAGGCCTTGGAAACCAAAGGGGTCAGGCCGGTAATACGAGAACCGCTGCTGACATATGTGCCGCCGAGGATTTTTTGAAGCTCGGGCCCCAACGTGGTGCCAACATTTCGCAATTCGCCAGTGGTGGTATACCAAATGAAGCTTTGCCCGATGCTCATGTTGCCGCTGGCCAGCGCCAGATTACAGGCATTAACCACGGTGTCCATGGTGTTTCTGTCCTTGGCCTCCCGCGCCTTCTCCACATAGCGCAGCAGCTGGGGGGCCAGCAGGGCGGTCAACACCACCATAATGGTAATGACAATGACCAACTCAATGAGGGAGAAGCCCCTGTTGTGCTCTTTTTTTCTCTTCGCTCGGCTCTGCATGTCCTTCACACACCTTTATTTATCATCTGTAATTATAATACTATCATTTATTGACCGCTTAGTCAGGCGGGCGTGTGCCTCAACCCTGTTTCTATGATATTATACATCGGTTGCATATTGGTGATTTTTCGGCTACATATTTCCGATAGAACCAAAAAGCTGAAACATCGGCAGCATGACAGCCATGATAATCGTGCCCACAAAGACGGCCATGATGACGATGATGGCCGGCTCGAGCAGCGCCATAAGCTGCTGCATCGACTGCTCGGCCTCTTCCTCGAAGTAGTCGGCAATCTTCACCAGCATCTGCTCCGAGCTGCCCGATTCCTCGCCGATGTTGAGCATCTGATAGACCAGGGCGGGGAAGAGCTTGCCGCTGCGCAGGCTCTCCGAGAGCGGCGTACCCATGGCAACGTCCGACTTGGCGTTCTCCAGCTCATCCAAAAAGCGCAGGTTGGTCATGGTGTTGGCCGTGATTTCCAGCGCCTCGATGAGGGGGATGCCCGAGCCCATGAGGGTTGAGAGGGTGCGGCCCATCTTGGCCGAGGAGGTTTTGACAACAAACTTCTTGAACACCGGCAGCCGCAGGGTGAGGGCGCTGAAGAATTTCTTGCCCAAGGGCTGCTTGCTGAAGGCCTTGAGGCCGAGCACCGCCGCGATGGCCACGGCAAAGACGATGTACCAATAGGAGGTCATGAAGTTGCTCAGTGTCACGATAAACTGGGTCAGGGCGGGCAGGGAGGTGCCGAGCTCGTCGAAAATCGACTGGAAGGTAGGCACCACAAAAACCAGCATGGCGGCCACAACGACGATGGTAACCACCAAAATGACCATGGGGTAGATGGTGGCTTTTTTCATCATACCGCGGATGCGGGCGTCCTTCTCGTATTGGTCGGCCATCCGGGAGAAGGAGTTGGGCAGGCTGCCCGAGGCCTCGCCGGCGGCCACAAGGGAAATGAGCATCGAGCCGAAAATCTCCACATGGACATCCATGGCCGAGGTGAGCGAGTCGCCGATTTCAACAGCCAGACGGATTTCGGTGATGGCGCCGGCCAGGATTTTGTTCTCGGTCTGCTCGGCCAGCATCTCCAGCGCGGCCACCACCGGCACGCCGGCGTTGAGGATGCTGACGAACTGGCGGCAGAAAACCGAGAGGTCGCGCGGCTTGGGCTTCTTTTTAAGGAAGCCGATCTCCATGTCACGGGTGAGGATGCTGGGCGCCGTGATGCGCAAGGGCGTCAGGCCCCGGCTCTTGAGCTCGGCGGCCACCTGCTCGGGGCTGAGGGCGTTGAGCGTGCCCTTCTGCTCGACGCCGTTGGCGCCCACGGCGATATAGCTGTAATCCTGCATAGCGGGGCTTCACCTGCTTTCTGTACCTGGCCGATTGTATGCCTCCAGAGACCGTGGGGTTTCACCCCACACCCGACAAGCTTTTTGGAAAAAAGCTTGAGCAAAAACTTACACAAAAATCATGTTTCACATGATTTTTTGATTATTTACTATTCAGAAATTGTATGTGAACACATGCTTTTCGCGCAAAGCGAACGAAAAGCGTCGAGTTGCGCTTCGCACAACATCGCATTTCCAAAAGTTTTTGGGATTCCAAAGGGTATTTTTCAAAAATACCCTTTGGCCGCCGGAGGCAAGCCTAAATAATCTTCTTGCCAAGACTGGCGCGGTCTTGGGCGAACAGCATGGCGGCCTCGGGCGTGACAGTGCCGTTTAGATAGAGGTCATAAATGGCATCGTCCATGGTCACCATGCCCAGCTTGCGGCTCGTCTGGATGGTCGAGGTAATCTGGAAGGTCTTTCCCTCACGGATATGGTTGCGGATGGCGGCGTTGGCCAGCATAATCTCCATGGCCGCCACGCGGCCCTTCCCGGCGGCCCGGGGGAGCAGCTGCTGGGAGATAACGCACTCGAGCACGTCGGCCAGCTGTGTGCGAATTTGCTGCTGCTGATAGGGGGGGAATACATCAATGATACGGTCAATGGTGTTGGCCGCGCCGATGGTGTGCAGGGTCGAGAAGACAAGGTGTCCGGTCTCAGCCGCTGTGATGGCGGTCGAGATGGTCTCAAGGTCGCGCATCTCGCCCACCAGAATGACATCGGGGTCCTGCCGCAGGGCGGCACGGAGTGCGGTGGCGTAGGACTCGGTGTCGTTGCCAATCTCCCGCTGGTTGACGATGGAGCGCTTGTGGGTGTGCACATATTCGATGGGGTCTTCAAGGGTAATGATATGCCCCGCCATGTTGGTGTTGATGATGTTGAGCATGGTGGCCAGGGTGGTCGATTTACCCGAGCCGGTGGCACCGGTCACCAGCACCAGCCCGCGCCGCTTGTCAGTCAGGCGGATGACAGCCTCGGGCAGGCCAATGTCCTTGGGCTCGGGGATGGTGACATTGAGCAAGCGCGCCACAATGGTGGGCGATTGCCGCTGCCGGAAAATGTTGATACGAAAACGTCCGACGCCGTCTAGTGAATAGGCAAAGTCAACCTCGCCGCCGCCGTCGAAGGTTTCCTGCAAGGAAGGCTTCATCAGGCTGGAGGACAGCATAACGCAGTCCTCATGGGTCAGGGGCTCATCGCCCAGGTTGACGATTTCGCCGTCTACACGGCAGGAGGGAACACGGCCCCGGCTGAGATGGATATCGGAGGCCCGCATCTGGGCCGCCTGGGTAATCAGGGCATCAAAGGTAAGCATATAACGTTGACCCCTCTCTTAAATTACTACTCTACCGCGATTTTCAGCATCTCCGCCACAGAGGTCATGCCCTCGAGGACATACTCAATGGTGCTTTGGGTGAGGGTGCTCATGCCCTGCTCGACACCCAGGTCGCGGATGGTCTCGGTCGACTCCTTGGCGGTGACCGCCCGGCGGATTTGCGGGGTGATTTCCATGGTCTCAAACACACCGATACGGTCGAAGTAGCCGGTATCGTCGCACAGGCGGCAGCCCACCGGCCTGTAGAGGGTGAGGGGCTGGTCGTGTGGCACATGGAGGATATCCTTCTCCTCGTCGCTGGCCTCGTAGGGATGGCGGCAGCTGGTGCACAGCCGCCGCACCAGGCGCTGGGCCACAATGCCGGTTAGCGAGTCGGCCAGCAGGAAGGACTCGATGCCCATGTCGATGAGGCGCGTCACTGTGGCCGCCGAGCTGTTGGTGTGCAGGGTCGACACCACCAGGTGGCCGGTGATGGACGCCTGAACGGCGATGTTGGCCGTCTCGGCGTCGCGGATTTCGCCAATCATGATGATATCGGGATCCTGACGCAAGATGGAGCGCAGGGCGGTGGCAAAGGTCAAGTCGGCCTTGGGATTGACATGCACCTGGTTGATGCCGGCGATGGAGGCCTCCACCGGGTCCTCAACGGTGATGATATTGATGTCCTCGCGGTTGAGGGTCGACAGGGCCGAGTAGAGGGTGGTCGATTTACCGCTGCCCGTAGGGCCGGTGACCAGGATGATGCCGTTGGGCTTGGCCAAAATGCGGCGGAAGGTAGCCAGCTCGCGGTCGCGCATGCCCAGCTCATTGAGCGAGCGGGTCAGGCCGCTGGCCATCTGAAGGCGCAACACCAGCTTTTCGCCGTAGAAGGTGGGCAGGCAGGAGACACGAATATCGTATTCATGGCGGTCGACCACCATGGTCATACGGCCATCCTGAGGGCGACGCTTTTCCGAGATATCCATGCCGGCCAGAATCTTGATGCGGGTGGTGATGGCGGGCAGCAGCGCGATGTCGTAGAGCATTTTGTCCACCAGCGAGCCGTCGATGCGGAAGCGGATGCGCACCTGCTTCTCAAGGGCGTCGATGTGAATATCACTGGCGCGCAGGCGCACGCTCTGCTCGATGATGGAGCGTACCAGCTGCACCATGGGGGCGTTGTTGAGGGTGTTTTCCTCGGCCATGGCGGCCTCGGCGGCGGCGGCGAACTGCGACTCGCGCTCTCTTGAATACTGCTCGGCGGCCGTCATGGCCTCGTCTGAGCCGAAGTGGCGGTCAAGCAGGCCGTGAATCTCGCTCTCGGTGGCGATACGGGGCTCAACCCGCAGGTTGGTGATGATGGAGATATCGTCCTGGGCCGTGATGTCGAGGGGGTCGGCCATGGCCAGCAGCAGGACATTGGAATCGACGGGGTCAAAGCTGATGGGCACCACCCGATGCTTACGCAGGATGCTGCCGCTGACAAGGCCGATAACCTCGGGCGAGATGCGGATGCCGCGCAAATCGACACGCTCGATATTGAGCTGAACATGGAGGGCGTTGGCGATTTCCGAATCGGTGATGATGCCGTTGGTCACCAAATACTGGCCCAGCTTGAGGCGGCTCTTCTTTTGCTCTACAAGGGCTTGCTCCAGCTGCTCGGCTGTGAGAAGCTCCTGGCTGACCAGAATATCGCCAAGGCGCAGTTTTCTTTTTTGCACAGCGCATGTTCCTCTCTGATAAAGGATTGACGGGGCCACCGCATCAAAAACGGCAAAGCCCCGGTATGTTTTGACAGAAGGAGGCGGGTGCCCGTTGGCCCGAAGCGACACCTGTGCGTCATTTTATTCATTCTAACATATATAACCGCCTGTTTCAACAAAAACGGACAAATATTGACGAATTATCCATAACAATTTCAAGGCCTACAGGGCTTTTGGCGGCAGAGAGAGGAAAAGGCCGGCCAAGAACTTCGGGCACTGGCCGGCCGATGGGGCGAAGGCGTGAATGCTCATTTGACAATCGGCGGCCCGTCAGGAACCTTGCTGCCTGCGCCGAACTCATACCCGTTGCTGTTATACTTAATCCAGTTGTTGCCGCACTTAATGTAAACATGGCTCAGAGTGGTATAAAAGCCCTCACTGTTTTTTTCAAAGACTATGCGAACATCTCCGATGTATGCCGGGTCGGGATGGAGCATTTTTCGCAGGTCGGTGGTAATATTAACCGAAACGGGCTTGCCATCCGCGCCAGTATGGCGAATCTCTCCTGAGCTGGTTCCGTCAATATTGACGATTCCGGAACCGCTAACCAAGCGAAAACCGGGCTTGGTGGATAAATCCGCAAAATAGCTGGAGACAACGGAATAGAAGTACTCGGCGTTTTCAACAGCATTTGCCTCAACAACGGCCATGTCCTTTGTCTCAATACCATCCGGGCCCAGGAGGAACCTGTAAAGCTGGGTAATGCCTCCTCCGCCATGCACGCTGCACGCGATGATGAGCACATTATCTTTATTAATGGAAAAGCTGCACGCGCCGCCGCCGGGGCAAATCTTACCCGCCGTGTCCAGCCCGTGGGAGAGGGAAAAGGCCTTGTAATCGGCCAGGTTGGCGTCGCCCTCGTGGGCAATGCGGTACAAATCATACACGCGCAGGAACTCGTCCCGGTTGCTCAGGCAGGCGGCCTCCCGGGATTTCGACAGATACCGCAGCAGACTGGGCGCCAAAAGGGAGGTCAAAACCACCATGATGGTGATGACAATGACCAGCTCGATGAGGGAGAAACCTCTGTTTTTATTCGACATAAGGCATCAGCTCTTTTACAACAATTGTGCGCTGGGAAGCCTATTTCGACAGGGAGGGATCGGGTGGGTCCTTGTATGCACCCTTATCCCCAACACCATATTGGACAGCGCTGGGGCTGTATTTAATCCAAAAGCTCTTGTAGTGGAAGAACACATGGGAAATCTGGGTGTAATTCCCCTTGTCATCCGCTGTAAACATAATCTGGACATCGCCAAACACCACCTTCTGCCCGGGGTTGTCCGGGTCGTCGGGGAGAATGACGTCGCCATACAGCTTGTTTTCAACACCATTTCCCTTGACATTAACCTGGGCGATGCCCTTATAACTCGCGTTGTTGGCAATTTGCTCGGCCAGGATTCTGCTGGCCTGATTATAGAGGATTTTGGCGTTCATCAGGGCGTCGGGCTTGAGCTTGTCAAGCATTTCCTGGGTTGCCGCGCCAAGCCAGGGGGTGTCGTAGATGTAGAGCTGGGTCGGGATGGCGTCATCATGGACACTGCATGTGATATACAGTGCTCGATGGTCAATTTCAAAGAAGCACGTGCCGTGGGAGGGGCAGATGAGCGTCCGGTCGGCCAGATTGTTCTTGGCCGCAAAGGCATAAAAGCTCTCCAACGTGGGATCTCCCTCGGGCTCCTCGAAGAACAAAAAGAGGTTATACACCCGATAATATTCACCCTTGTTGCTGGCACAGGCCTCCTTGCGGGAATCGGTGAGGTAGCGCAGCAGATTGGGTGCCAAAATGCCGACCAGAACCATCATGATGGTGACAATGATGACCAGCTCGATGAGGGAGAAGCCCCTGTTTTTCTTTGCCACAAAGCATCAGCCCTTTATCCTGGAGTACAAACAACGTTCGCTATGCAAAGCTGCATAAAGATGATATCGTGTCAAGCATAGCATGCCATGAGTACATTTCGATGACAAATTTGANTATTTTCACTTTTTTCTTGAAAAAATCTTCAAATTGGTCTATCATNTAGTGGTTTGCGGCAAAAATGTCCGAAAACAGAAAGGTAAGGATAGATATCTTATGAAAAAACTGGCAGTGCTTTTGGCCCTCATGATCTTCGTGCTCTGCGGCTGCGACGCCGTCACCGGCCTCATCGATCAGGCGGTGGAAACCGTCAACCCCACCATGCCCCAGGAGAAGGTTTACGAAAACCTCGACCGCCTCATCGGCTACACCAAGGGCCTTGAGAACACCGATTTGACCGGCTCCTTCACCTTTGTCTGCATGGTCTATGACGAGGGCGAGGAAATCTATTTTGAAGATGAGGACTACAAAGGCTACTACTACGCCGCCGGCATCTCCCGCAACTGGGATGACTATTTTATGCTGGACACCATCGGCCTGGATGGCAGCTTCGAGCCGGGCGACATCGTCAAGGTGACCGGCGAGACCGACGGCACCATCTACTGGACCGAGGACAATAACCGTGTCGAGGTTCTGTGCGTCAAGGCGAGCGCCATTGAGGCCTATGAGCCCGAGGACATCTCGGAAAAAACCGGTGCCACCATCACTTTGGATGACGGCAACGAAATCGAGTTTGTGGGCGCCCACCTGACCGAGGACAGCTTTGGCGATGCCATCGTCGTCTACTTCAGCTTCAAGAACAACGGCAGCAAGGAGGCCGCCCCCAACCTGAGCGCCTTCTACATCGAGTACGCCGGCTCGGAGGCCGAGAAGACCATCTTCTCCCTGGACGAGGTGGACAGCAACGCCCTGGGCATGAGCATCGGCATCGTCGACAAAACCTATGCCGGCAAGAGCCAGGTTTATTACCTGGCCTACAGCGCCGAGGACGGCGTGGCCGACGGCGAGCCCATCTACTTCGAGCTCTACGATGACGAGTTCCGCTGCACCTACAGCCACGGCGTGGCCATCGACGAGTCCCTGGCCGCCATGAAGGGCGAGTAATCTCAGCATTCAAGCCATCCCCTCGGGGATGGCTTTTTTTGTGGGTAGGGGAGTGGTGTCAGCCCTTCCACTCGGCATCGGCCTGGGGCTGAATGCGCCCGAAGGAGGGGCTCTTGTCATCAGCGCCCAGCTCGACATAGCCCTTGGTCAAATCCTGGGTGGTCGTCTCGAGCACCTCCATGAACTGGTCGTAGGCAAAGGAAAACTGCGGCGTGCTCTCATCGTCGCCGTAGACAGCGTGGAGCAGCGACTCAATCATCTGATCCATGCCCCACAGCTTGATGTGCAGCAGCTCGTGAATCAAGATGGCCTCGATGTTGGTCTGCTTGGGATTGCAGGTGTTGATGAGCACGATGGCCGTCCGGTCGGTCTGGTCGATTTTCACATCGCCCGTCTTGCGCCATTCTCTTGTGACGCACTCGAGCTTGATGTCCCAGTCGCTCAGGCGCAGAATCTTCTGCCAGCGGTTTAAAATGGTTTGCATTTCGGATTGAGTCAGCATAGGGCATTACCTCGGCTTTTTTCATCATTATAAGCCCAAGACGCCCAAAAATCCAGCGCCAATTTAGTACAACTTGAGAGCAGTATACCAAAACCCAATTTATTGCGGCCAAGCGGTTGAAAAATATTCAGGGATAGTATATACTGACTTTATATGTTTCAAAATTGATTTTTCGGAGGAAAACACCATGGTTAAACAGAATATGGACTTCATTTCCCAGTTCGATCCCGAGGTGGGCGCGGCCATCGGGGCCGAGTTCGGCCGCCAGCGCCGCAATATCGAGCTCATCGCCTCGGAAAACTTCGTCAGCCCGGCCGTCATGGCGGCCATGGGCACCTGCCTCACCAACAAGTACGCCGAGGGCTACCCCGGCAAGCGCTACTACGGCGGCTGCGAGTGCGTCGACGTGGTGGAGGACATCGCCCGCAAGCGTGCCTGTGAGCTCTTCGGGGCCGACCATGCCAATGTGCAGCCCCACTCGGGTGCCAGCGCCAACAACGCCGTCTATTTCGCCACCGTCAAGCCGGGCGAGACCGTGCTCGGCCTCAACCTGGCCCACGGCGGACACCTCTCCCACGGCAGCCCGGTCAACATCTCGGGCATGTACTACAACGTGGTGCCCTACAGCCTGGACGACAGCACCGAGCGCATCGACTACGATCAGGTGTGGAAGACGGCCAAGGAGTGCAAGCCCAAGCTCATCATCGCCGGCGCCTCGGCCTACCCCCGTGAGATCGACTTTGCCCGCTTTGGCGAGATTGCTAAGGATGTCGGCGCCCTTTTGATGGTCGACATGGCCCACATCGCCGGCCTGGTTGCCACCGGCCTGCACATGAGCCCGGTGCCCTATGCCGACATCGTCACCTCCACCACCCACAAGACCCTGCGCGGCCCCCGCGGCGGCCTCATCCTGTGCCGCAAGGAGCTCGCCAAGGACATTGACAAGGCCATCTTCCCCGGCACCCAGGGAGGCCCTCTGGAGCACATCATCGCCGCCAAGGCTGTCTGCTTCGGCGAGGCCATGAAGCCCGAGTTCAAGACCTATCAGCAGCAGGTGGTGAGCAACGCCAAGGTGCTGGCCGAGGCCCTCATGGCCGAGGGCTTCAAGCTGGTGTCGGGCGGCACCGACAATCACCTCATGCTGGTTGATGTCCGCAGTTTCGGCATCACCGGCAAGGAATTGCAGCATCGTCTGGACGAGGTGTACATCACCCTCAACAAGAACAGCATTCCCAACGACCCGGCCAGCCCCTTTGTCACCAGCGGCGTGCGCATCGGCACCCCAGCGGCCACCACCCGCGGCCTTGTGGAGGCCGACATGGTCGAAATCGCCAAGTTCATCCGCATGGCGGCCAGCGAGTTCGAGACCAAGGCCGACGAAATCCGCGCCGGCGTCACCGCCCTGTGCGACAAGTATCCGCTCTACGATTAATAGCCGAATCTGATGGCAAAGGGTGGAGGGAGTCTCCACCCTTTGTCTGTGTGTATGGTTTTTTGCGCTACGCGAACAAAAAACGTCAAGTTGCACTGCGCGCAACATTGTATTGGGAGGGCGAAATGGAGCACAAGAAGGTCATAACCGTGCTGCTGCAAGTGCTGGGATGGTTTGCGCTCCAGCCGCTTTTGAGCGTTTTTGTCTCGCTGGCAGTAGCTTTGGCCATAGGCATTGCGCGCGCCGGTAACGGACAGCCCTATGTGCCCCTGTCCGCCGGGATGCTCAACCTGCTGCTCATCGTCACCAACACTTTGGTGCTGCTCGTCATCTGGTATGCCGTTCGGCAAGGCAGGCCGGATTTTGGGGCCGCCATCGGCCTTTCGACACCGGTGGGCGGCCTGTGGCCAGTCTTTTTGTGCGTTGCGGGCGGCGTTGCGGCCAACATTTGGTTCTCGCTGGTGCTCGGCTCGGGCCTCGTGCCCGAAGCGGTGCTTGAGCGGTATACTGATTCCTACGCGCTCATGGAGGGCGGCCCGCCGTGGCTGCGGTTTGTGGCCATTGTCATCCTGGCTGCGGTGGCAGAGGAGCTGCTTTTCCGGGGCATCATTCTGGGCAAGCTGAGGGCCATTTTGCCGGTTTGGGCCGCGGTGCTCATGCAGGCATTTCTGTTTGGCTTGCTCCACGGAGAGCCCCTTTGGATACTCTACGCCGGCCTTTTGGGTGCTGTCTTCGGCTATATCCGGGTGCGCACCAGCAGTCTGCTCGCCACCATCGTCTTCCACATGGCCTTCAACGTGGGCAGCTACCTCTACAGCGCCGCATGGCCGTGGCTTGAGGGCAACGCCACCCTGGGCCTCCTCGCCAGCGGAGCCCTTTTCGTGGCCGCTATAGCCGTGCTCACGGGCCGCCGAGACGGGGTTGTCTCCTGAACAAAACTATGGTATCATAATAAGATAGCCCACACAGAAGGGGATGATTCCATCCGCAAGCAAATCATGGCCCTGGCCATCGATGGCATCACGGTCGACCAAGCCGTCGAGACGGCCATGACCTGTATCGAGGCCGGCGAGCTCTGCCGGGTGGTCACCCCCAATGGAGAGTTCGCCCTGGCGGCCGATAAAAACCCCGCCTTCCTGAACGCCATCAACAGTGCCCGGATTATCCTGCCCGACGGCATCAGCGTCGTGCTGGCCGCCAAGATTATCGGGCGGCCTCTGGGCGGCAAGGTGGCCGGCATCCACTTCGCAGGCGAGCTGTGCGCCGCCATGGGTCGTAAAGGCAAACGCCTTTACATCCTTGGCGCCAAGCCCGGTGTAGCCGAAAAGGCTGCCGAAAACCTGGCCGCCAAGCATCCCGGCCTGGTTATCGCCGGCACTCAGGATGGCTACTACAAGCCCGAGGACGAGCCTGCGATTGTACAGGCCATCGCGGAAGCTAGGGCCGATGCCCTGTTCATTGCCATGGGGGCCCCGCGCTCCGAGCTGTTCGCCGTCCAGTATGGCGAGCGCATGGGAGTCAGCGTCATGGCTGGCATCGGTGGCTCGGTGGACATCTTCGCCGGCGTCAGTAAACGGGCCCCCGCCATCTTCATCAAGCTGGGCCTCGAGTGGTTTTACCGCCTGTGTAAGGAGCCGTGGCGCTTCAAGCGCATGATGCGGCTGCCGCTCTATCTGCTCAAGGCCGTCAGCTGGCGCCTGCGCCACGGCAAGGTCAAGGATTAGGAGTGATTGAATGCTCAAGGTCAAGCTCATAGCCCACAGCCCCGACCCCCAGCAGGTGGTGGCCTCGGCCTATAAAATCTGCTATTCGGCCAGCGGCGTCGATGAGCTGGTGGACAATCTAACCCCCGAAAAAACCGCCGATTTTCTGGAAAAAGTGTCGGCCTTCGGCCACGAGAGCCCCATCGAGCACGTCACATTCACCTTCGGCATCGAAGGGGTGTCACGGGCGCTCATGGCCCAGATGACGAGGCATCGCATTGCCTCCTTCAGCGTGCAATCTCAGCGATATGTAAAGGCAGATAGCTTTACATTCGTGACCCCGCCCGAGATTGCCGCCGACCCCGATTCCGAGGCCCTCTTCCTCGCGGCCATGGCCGCCGCCCAGGAGGCCTACGACAAGCTGGAGGCCGCTCTTGAAAAAAGCCACACAGCCCGCATGGTGGAACAGGGAATCTCCTTGAAACAAGCGCGCAGTAAAGCTCAAAAGCTTGCCGGTGAGGACGCCCGTTTTGTGCTCCCCAACGCCTGCGAAACCAAGATGATTGCCACCTTCAACGCACGTTCGCTGCAAAACTTCTTCCGCATCCGCTGCTGCAACCGCGCCCAATGGGAAATCCGCGAGCTCGCCTGGCAGATGCTGACCCTGTGCCGCCAGGCCGCGCCGCTGCTTTTTAACCGCGCCGGCCCCTCCTGCCTCTTTGGCCCGTGCTCCGAGGGGGCCATGAGCTGCGGCGACCCGAAATCAGCCCGACAGCGCCACCAAAACACCAAATAGAGGTATCCTTTATGCTGAGCTTTTCAGCCATCACGCTAGAAGACCGAGAAACCCTAGAACCCCTGATGCAGCAGGACGGCGTCATCGCCAGCATCCGCACCTTCGCATCTCTTTTCATCTGGGGAGAGCACTATCAAACCTGTTTTTGCATGGAAAACGGCACGTTGTTCTTCAAGGATTGCAACAGCCTCAACCGACTGACCTATCACATGCCCCTGGGTGGCGACCTAGAAGCCGCACTGAGCCTTATCGAGCAGGACGCTGCCATGCAGGGCCTGCCTTACGAGATCACCTGGGTCACCGAGGAGGGCCGCGCCACCATGGAGCAGGCAGCCCCAGGCCGCTTCCGTTTTGAGGAGCTACGGGCTGATTTTGAATACATCTACAACGCCGAGGATATGATTGGCCTGCGGGGCAAAAAATACCACGGAAAGCGCAACTTCATCAATCGCTTTTTGATGGCCTACGGCGGGCGCTGGGAATATACCCCTGTCGACCCGGTGGCCGATTACGACGCCATCCTGGCCTTTGTATGCAAGTGGTGTGAGGAGCAGGAGGGCGACACCGAGGACTACCGCTACGAATACTCGGCCATCGTCCGGGCCCTCAAGCACTATGAGGCGCTGGGAATCCGCGGCGGCGTGCTCCGTTTGGATGACAAGCTCATCGCCTTTACACTGGCCGTGCCGCAGAATGATACGGCCATGGACATCCTCATCGAGAAGGCCGAGTACGACATCGATGGCGCCTATCCCATGATTAACCAGCAATTTGCCACCTTGGAGTGCCGGGGCTTCCGATACATCAACCGGGAGGAGGACATGGGCATTGAGGGCCTGCGCCAGGCCAAAATGTCCTACCACCCGGCCTTCCTCACCGCCAAGTACCGGGCGGTGCCCCTCTCGTGATTCGCCGGGCACGAATGTCCGACCGGGCGGCCCTGGAGGCCGTCTACGCCGACTGCTTCCCCGGGGAGCCGGCCTTTATGACATGGTTCTTCGACCGCGTCTGGCGGCCCGAGGATACCTTGGTGTGGCAGGAAGGGGACGCCATCCTGGCCGATGTGCTGGCCATACCGGTCACCCTTGCGCTGGACGGCGAGCGCTGGCCCGCCCACTACATCTATGCCGCCGGAACGCTGCCCGAGGCCCGTGGACGGGGCATCATGGGTGCGCTGCTCAATCAAGCCTTCGAGGATGGTCGCGCTGCCGGCCAGCAATTGTCGGTGCTCATCACCCAAAACGACAGCCTGTTCGACTTCTATCGTCCCTTCGGCTATGCCACGTTGAGTGAAATTGCACGCCGCGAGGCCGCCTCCGAGGCCCTGTCCGAGGGTTACCGCCTTCGCCCCGCCGAGGCGGGGGATTTCCCGGCTCTGGAAGCCCTCTACCGGGCCGAGATGGCGGGCCGTCTGGCCCTCGAGCGGGACGCCGTCCATTTCGCCAACATGATGGCCCTCTTCGGCCCCGATTTTACCGTGCTTGAGGATTCTTCTGGCCGCATCGAGGCCTGGGCCTGCGCCGTTCTGGAAGGGGAGTCGCCCTTTATCCAAGAGTGCGGCGGCCCCAAAAAGGCCGCCCTGGCGGCGGTGCTGTGCAACCGGCTGGGCCGCGCCCTCGTCTATGAAGGTGTCGGGGAGGGCCCCCGAAACGGCTGCCTCAAGGCCCTGACGCCCCGGGCCGAGGCGCTGCTGCAGGGCCTTGACAAGGCACCCTATATCAATTTAATGTACAACTGAGGTCATGATGAAACGAGACCGTCTCTCCTTTATCGTCAGCTTCATGCCGGCCCTGTGTATGGCCTTCATGCTGGGGTTCGAGCTGCTGGTGGACAACCGAATCATTGACAGGGTCGAATACATGGTGGCCTTGGCCGAGGTGCTGCCCTTTTTGATTCCGCTGCTGCTCATCCGGCTCTTTCAAAGGATGACCGGCGGCGAGCAGGAGCGCCGCTTCGGCGGCTTCACCCGCCACGCTGTGCCCTTTGTGGTGCTCATCTCGCTGACCACGGCGGTGCTCTCCTTTTTGCTCAACGCCGGCGTCTCCATGCTTGTGGGCGGCGCGCCCGAATCCCATGTGCCCTATGCCGACAGCATCGGAAATTGGGGCATTGCCCTCCTTTTGGTGGCCGTGCTGCCCTCGATTTTTGAGGAATTTTTCTTCCGGGGCGGCGTTCTGCCTGCCTTTGAGGGTCACGGCACCGCGACGGCCATCTTTGTCTCGGCACTCACCTTTGCCCTCATCCACGGCAACGCCTACAATCTGGTGGGGCCGCTGGCGGCCGGCATGGTTTACGGCTATCTCACCTATACCCTTGGCTCGGTGTGGCCGGCTGTCTTCGCCCATATGCTCAACAACGGACTCTATCTGCTGTTGGGGCATGTGACGCGATCCTATAGCACCCTTGGCATCTGGCCCTACTTTTTGCTGGCCATGGTCTTTCTGATGGGGCTGCTGTTGTGGCTCAGCATGGGCAGCCTCAAAAGCCTGCTGAGTCGCGGTAAGGTCAAACGCCTCAAGGCGGGCGGAATTAAGGGCCTCATGTCGTGCCTCCTGTTCTCGCCGGGGCTGTGGTTGCTGGCCCTGATGTACATCATAAAGATTGCTTACCTGTAATTCAGATTCCCCACGCTAGTTCTTCCGAGGAGGCGTTTATGGATCAAGAAGTCAAGCGCCGCAAGCGTCGGCGCCGGGTGCGCCGCATCAGCAAGGCGGTCAATTCGTTAAGCTATGTCATCATGATTTTGGGGGTATCCCTCATTTTGTCGACCCTTGGCATCTTGGTGGCCAACGATATGTTCGCCCTCATCAAGGATGAACAGCCCATCATTCTCGACCTGGACACCGCCATGGACTCGGGCGAGCTGGCAGGCCTGCTGGTGGAGAGCGAGGTCATCGAATACGACTGGGCCTTCAAGCTCTATGCCTGGCTCAAGGGGGAGGAAGAGTTCAAGCCGGGCACCTTCGAGGTGAGCCCTGGCATGGACTACGGCCAGATTATCGACACCCTGACCCGGGATGTCAAAATCCGCGAGGAGGTCACGGTCACCATCCCCGAGGGCTTTAACCTGCGCCAGATTGCCCAGCTTCTGGAGGAAGAGGGCGTGTGCCGGGTGTCCGACTTTATGGAGACCGCCGACAACTACAAGTTCGCCCACTCGGTGCTCAAAACGGTGCCCATGGTGGACAATCGCCTGGAGGGATACCTTTTCCCCGACACCTACAACTTTTATAAAGTCGACCTCAAGGACGTCAACGTCAACCAGTCGGTCAGCGTTATCAACAAGATGCTCAACAACTTCGTCAACAAAATCACGCCTGAGATGAAGGCCATGATGAACACCCGCAGCCTGGATTTGCAAAATGTCCTCATCGTCGCCTCCCTCATCGAGCGCGAGGCCAAGGTGCCCGCCGAGCGCACCACCATCTCGGGCGTGCTCTACAACCGCCTGGGCAGTGATGATTTCTCCTATCTGGAAATCGACGCCACCATCCTCTACGCCCTGCCCGAGCACAAGGATCGCCTGTCCACCGAGGATTTGGAGATTGATTCCCCCTATAACACCTACAGGGTCAAGGGCCTGCCGCCCACCGCCATCTGCAACCCCGGCCTGAGCGCCATTCTGGCCGCCATCCAGCCCGAGCAGCACAAGTTCTATTACTACGTGGTGGATGACTTGGAGACCGGCAGCCACGCCTTTGCCCAGACCTATAAGCAGCATCAGGCCAACGTGGCCGCCTACCAGAAAAAGCTGGCCGAGCAGGGTTCCTGATGAAAAAAGTCGAGCTTTTAGCCCCCGCCGGAGACCTCGAGAAGCTGCGCTACGCCGTGGCCTACGGGGCCGATGCCGTCTATCTGGCCGGGCGGCAATACGGCATGCGCACCGCCTCGGGCAACTTCGATGCGCAAGCACTGCGCGTCGCCATCGCCCACTGTCACCTGAACGGCGTCAAGGCATTTGTCACGGTCAACACCCTCCCACGGGATGATGAAATGGCCGCGTTGCCCGATTATCTGGCCTGTTTGCAGGAGTGCGGCGCCGATGCCCTCATCGTTGCCGACCTGGGCGTGCTGGCGTTGGCCAAGCGGTATGCGCCCAAAGTGCCCATCCACATCAGCACTCAGACCAGCGTGGTCAATGCCGAGTCGGCGTCCATGTACCACGACCTCGGCGCCAGCCGGGTGGTGCTGGCCCGGGAGCTGACACTGGACGAAATCGCCACCCTCCGTGCCAAAGCGCCGCGAAGCCTTGAGCTTGAAGCCTTCGTCCACGGAGCCATGTGCGTCTCCTACTCGGGCCGCTGCCTGCTGAGCAACTTCATGGCGGGCCGCGACAGCAATCGCGGTGCCTGCGCCCAGCTCTGCCGCTGGCAGTACAGCGTGGTCGAGGAAAAGCGTCCCGGCCTTTACATGCCGGTGGAGCAGGACGAACACGGCACCTACATTTTCAACGCCAACGATTTGAGCATGATTGACCATCTGCCAGATCTGCTCAATACCGGCATCGACAGCCTCAAAATCGAGGGCCGGGTCAAGACCTTCTACTACGCCGCCGTGGTCACCGGGGCCTACCGCCGAGCGCTGGATTTCCACGCCGTACATCCCTGCGCATCCCTGCCTCAGAGCATCGCGGACGAAGTCCTTAAGGTGAGCCACCGCCCTTACAGTCAAGGCCTTTATTACGGAGACCGCACCCAGGTGCGGCTCGACAGCAGCGAATACCTTCGTGAGTGGGAGGTGTGCGCCGTGGTCGAGCAGTGCGCACAGGATGGCCGTGCCGTTCTGCGCCAGAAGAACCGCTTCAACCTGGGCGAGCCCCTCGAAATGATATCGCCGGGCCGCGAGGCCGTCGCCTTCACCCTGGACACCATGATGAACGGGGAAGGGGAAGCCATCTCTGCCGCCCCCCATCCCCATATGGAAGTGCGGGCGCGGCTGCCTGTAGAGGCCCCGCCCATGTCGCTCGTTCGCCGAAAAAACAACACTTAACAAAGAAATCAAACGTAACGGAGATAGATATTATGGAAAAACTTGGACTCAACACTTTGCGCACGATGTTCCTCGAGTTCTTTGAGAGCAAGGCCCACCATCGCCTCAAGAGCGCCCCGCTGGTGCCCCAGGGCGACAATTCGCTGTTGCTCATCAACTCGGGCATGGCGCCCCTCAAGCCCTTCTTCACCGGCGAAATCACGCCCCCGGCGCCCCGGGCCGTCTCGTGCCAGAAGTGCATTCGCACCCCCGATATCGAAAATGTCGGCAAAAACGCCCGCCACGGCACCTATTTCGAGATGCTGGGCAACTTCTCCTTTGGCGATTACTTCAAGCGCGACGCCCAAAAGTGGGCCTGGGAGTTCATCACCGAGCATTTGAAACTGCCCCTGGACAAGGTCTATGTCACCGTCTATCTGGACGACGACGAGAGCTACGACATCTGGGCAAACGAGGTCGGGGTTGACAAATCCCACATCTCGCGGCTCGGGAAGGCCGACAACTTCTGGGAAATCGGCATCGGCCCCTGCGGCCCGTGCTCGGAAATCTACTACGACCGCGGCGAAAAGTACGGCTGCGGCGAAGAGAGCTGCGCTCCCGGCTGCGATTGCGACCGCTTTGTGGAGTTCTGGAACCTGGTCTTCACCCAGTACGATTCCGACGGCCAGGGCAACTACAGCCCCCTGGCCAAGAAGAATATCGACACCGGCATGGGCCTCGAGCGCATCGCCTGCATCATGCAGGGTGTGGACACCCTTTTCGATGTGGACACCATGCGGGCCATCACGGCCCATGTTTCGCGGCTCACCGGCGTCACCTACAACCAGTCGGCCGAGAAGGACATCTCCCTGCGCATCATCACCGATCACATCCGCAGCACCACCATGATGATTTGCGACGGTGTCATGCCGGCCAACGTGGGCCGCGGCTATGTCTTGCGCCGCCTGCTGCGCCGGGCCGCCCGCCACGGACGCCTCCTGGGCGTTACCGAGCCCTTCCTCTATGAGGTGTGCGACACCGTCATCGAGGCCAACGCCGGAGCCTATCCCGAGCTGCGGGACAAGGAGGCCTTTATCAAAACGGTCATCAAAACCGAAGAAGAGCGCTTCGGAAACACCATTGAGGCCGGCCTGGTGCGCCTGGACGAGCACATGAGCGAGCTCAAGGCGGCAGGGAAGACCACCCTGTCCGGCGAGGACGCCTTCCGCCTCTACGACACCCACGGCTTCCCCATCGACCTGACGGTGGAAATCCTCGAAGAACAGGGCCTCACCGTCGACCGCCAGAGCTTCGACGCCCTCATGGGCAAGCAGAAGGCCCAGGCCAAGGCGGCTCATTCCAGCAAGGGCGACCTGGGCTGGGACAGCGATGAGGTCTCTTTGAGAGATTTGCCGGCCACTGTCTTCGAGGGCCACTGCCAAGAGCACTGTAAAGGCCAAGTGCTTGCCATCATTTCCGGTGGGCTGGTGACCGCCGCCGGCGAGGGAGAGACCGTCACCGTCATCACCGACCGCACCCCCTTCTACGCCGAGAGCGGCGGCCAGATGGGCGACCGGGGCATTATCGCGTGTGACACCGCCAAGCTGGCGGTGCAGGATACCCGCAAGTCTCCCGATGGCAAGTTTTTGCACATCTGCGAGGTGCTCTCGGGTGAGCTTCATATTAACGACGAAGTATTACTGACCGTGGACGGCCCGCGCCGTCAGGCCATCCGCCGTGCCCACTCGGCCACCCATCTGCTGCACAAGGCCCTGCGGGACACCTTGGGCGTCCACGTGGAGCAGAGCGGCTCCTTGGTCGAGTCCGACCATCTGCGTTTCGACTTTTCCCACTTCGCCGCCACCACGGCGGAGGAAATCGCCGCCGTCGAACGTGCTGTCAACGAGGCCATCTTGAGCGGCCTCGCCGTCGAAGTGCGCGAGATGAGCCAGGCCGAGGCCAAAAAGCTGGGGGCCATGGCCCTCTTCGGCGAGAAGTACGGCGACACCGTGCGCGTCGTCACCATGGGCGGCCTGAGCATCGAGCTGTGCGGCGGCACCCATCTTGAAAACACGGCCCAGGTGGGCCTGTTCAAAATCACCTCCGAGGCCTCGGTGGCCGCCGGTGTGCGGCGCATCGAAGCCTGCTGCGGCCTTGCCTCACTCGACCTGGTGCGCGGCCTCGAGGTCGATGCCGCTTTCGTGGCCGATGCCCTCAAAACCATCCCCCACAACCTGCGCCAGCGGGCAGCCCAGGTCATGGAGGAGCTGCGCCTCCTGGGCCGCGACAAGGAGACCCTGGAGGCCAGGCTTTCGGTTCTCAAGGCCGGGGAGCTCATGGTTCACTGCCAGACAGTGGCCGGGCTGCGCCTGCTGGCCGTCAAGGTGGAGGGCCAGAGCGCCGACACCCTGCGTGGCTTGAGCGACTCCCTGCGGGACAAGGCGGATGACCTGGTTTGCGTGCTGGCCAGCGTCACGGAGGACGGCAAGGTGGCCCTGGCCGCCGCCTGCGGCAAGGCGGCTGTCTCGAAGGGCGCCCATGCCGGAAAGCTCATTAAAGAGGTCGCCACCCTGTGCGGCGGCGGCGGTGGCGGAAAGCCCGACAGCGCCACGGCGGGCGGACGCGATGTCTCCAAGCTGGACGATGCCCTGGCCGCTGTGGCCGCGTTGGTAGAGGCTCAAATCAAATAGGGAGGTCACGGCTATGGACTGCATTTTCTGTAAAATCATCGCGGGAGAAATCCCGTCCGGCAAGGTCTATGAGGACGCCCATGTCTACGCCTTCAACGACATTGCGCCGGTCGCCCCGGTTCATGTGCTCATCGTACCCAAGGAACATGTCATGCGCGGCGCCGACGGCGCCGATAGCGGCAATGCCGAAATCTTCGGCCACGTCTTTGTGGCCGCTGCCGAGATTGCCCGCCGGCTCGGCCTCGAGAACGGCTATCGCGTGGTGACCAACGTGGGGGCCGACGCCGGCCAGACGGTGGCCCACCTCCATTTCCATTTGCTGGGCGGCACCGTGCTGGGCACCGGGGCCTGATATGGACAGCGCAACGCAGCGAGGGAGCACTGAGCAGCGCAGGCCGCTACTGTGCTTTTCCGCTGCGTTTTCCCTTGCCGTGCTGGCCTCGGTGCTGCTATTCAACGGCACCCCGTGGAGCGGCCTGCGCATCCTGCTGCCCGCCTGCGTTATGGCCGGCGTGACCATGGCACTCTTTCCCAGCCTGCGCCGCCCCGTGACTTTGGCCGGCATTTTGGCAGGCGCGCTGTGGATTGCCGGGTTTATCTGGCTCGAGTACCAACCGGCCAAGCAGTACCACGACCGCACCGGCAGCCTGACCTTCGTGGCCGAGAGCTACGCCGTTGGTTACGGCGACTACGGCGCTGTCGATGGCAGACTCTTGAGCATCGACGGCATAGCAGTCGATTTCATCGTCCGCCTCTATTTGGAGGACGGCTCCCCGGTGGTCGAGCCTGGTGATGTGCTCAGCTTTCAGGGCCGCGTGGCCCTGGCCAACCCCGAGCTGAAGCGCGGCCATCTGGCCCGAGGACGCTATCTCACCGTCAGCCAGAAGGGGAGTATCACCCAGCTGTCGAGCGGTATCACCAACCTGACCCAGTGGGGCGCCTGGACGGCCAAGAGTCTGGGAGACCGCATGAGCCCCTGGCTCGAGGGCGATGAGAGCGGCCTTCTGGTGGCTTTGCTCACCGGCGACTGCACCCGATATTCGAGGGACTTCAACACGGCACTTATGAACAGCGGAACCTCTCATATCACTGCCGTTTCGGGGCAGCATATCTCTATTCTGGTGACCTTTTGGGTGACCCTGTTCGGGCGCAAGCGCGGCCTTTACACCGTGCTGCCCCTCATCGCCCTCTTCGCCGCCGTCACGGGATTTTCACCCTCGGTCATGCGGGCCGCCATCATGTGCGGCATCACGGTGCTCGCCTTTGTACTGAGGCGGGAGCACGACACCCTGACGGCCCTGTTCGCGTCCCTGCTGCTCCTGCTGATGGTCAATCCCTTTTCCATCGTGTCGGCCAGCCTGGTGCTGTCCTTCGGCTCGACCTTTGGGATTATCCTGTTCTCGCCCATGCTGCTCGCGGGCATCCGAAAGCGCATGCCCAAGGGCCGCGGTATCGGGGCAAGCATCCTCAACTATACCTACACTACTACGGCGGCCTCCATTGCGGCCCTGGCCTTCACCCTGCCGCTGTGCATGCTTTATTTTACCCGCGTTTCGCTCATCTCGGCCCCGACCACCTTCGCGGCGCTGTGGTCCGCCTCTTTCGCCATGGTGGCCGGGCTGGTGGTGCTTGGGATTTCCTTCATCTGGCATGGCGCGGCGGTCTTTCTGGCAAAATGGGTGCTCTACTGGCCCCTGACCTATATGGTGCGTGTCGTCAAGGCCCTGGGCGCCCAGCGCTGGGTGGCCGCCGCCGACAGCATCTACTTCGCCGTGGCCGCTGCCGTGCTCCTCCTCGTTCTGGTAGGGGCCTACCGCAAGAAACTCAAGGGCGCCGTGTCCATCGCTTTGGCCGTGACGGCCTTTTGTGCCTTCTTCGTGCTGACGGCGGTGGAGAATCGTATTTATAGCGATATCATCATCCACAACACCGGGAACTCGGCCGTCATGCTGCTGCGCAGCGGAGACGCCGTCACCGCCGTCAACATGGGCGGCATCAAGGGCGGGCGCAGCGCCGCTTTTGTGGATGATGCCTTGGCCGCCTGGGGCATCTCAACCCTTGATCAGGTGGTACTCACCTCCACCAGCTACAAGCAGAGCGGCGGCCTCGAGCAGGCCCTTGAGCGGATCAGCGCCGGCACCATCCTGCTGCCCAAAAGCGATGGCCCCATGCCGGGCGGCGATAGTGTGCAGTGGTACGAGCGCAGCGGTGCGCTGGACGCCGGCGGCTTCACCCTCGAGCTCATCAAGGCTGCCGAGGGCCGGTTTATCCCTCGCGTGCTGTCGCCTGGCGCCAGCGTCCTCGACCTGTGCGGCGTGCCGCCCTTGGAGGCGGCCCTGGCCCTGGAACGCGCCGGCGGATGCGATATCCTGCTCATCGACACGGCCTATGGCCAGGCGCCCCGTACCTTCGAACGGCTCTGCCGGATGCTGACGCCGCGCCTCGTGCTGCTGTGCGACGACGGTTACACCGGCACATTCTCCCTCGAGCGACGCACCACCGCGCCCGTGCGCTCACTCTCCGGCCTGGGAGACATCACCGTGGCGCAGCTTACACACTAAGATAGACCTTGGGGTTTCACCCCAAACCCGACAAGCTTTTTGGAAAAAAGCTTGAGCAAAAACTTATATAAAAATCATGTGAAACATGATTTTTGGATTATTTACTATCCTGAAATTGTGTGATAACACAATTTCCAAAAGTTTTTGGGGATTCTTAAGGGTGTTTTTACAAAAACACCCTTAAGCCGCCGGAGGCAAACAAAGAAGCAGGGAGGAGGCAGCAGTCATGGCATATCCCGCAAAAAGCGATAACAGCGCCTACAAGGCATTGCTGGCCGACATCAAGGCGGGCATGCCGGGGCGGCTCTATGTCTTCCACGGCGAGGAGGGCTATCTTAAGGCCCACTGCCTGAACCAGCTCAAGGCCCTGCTGTGCCAAGGCTTTGAAGACTTCAACTATGTCTTCCTAGAGGGCGAGCGGCTGACCGCCGACGCCCTCACCGATGCCCTTTACACGCTGCCCATGGGCGAGCGCAAGCTGGTGGTCGTGCGCGACTACAAGCTCATGGCCCCCGCCGGTGACCTCAAGGATCAGCTGGCCGATATGTTAGCCGAGGTGCCCGACTATGTCTGCCTGGTCTTTTGGTTCGACGCCTTGGAATTCAAGGCCGACAAGCGCCTCAACATCTACAAGGCGGTGGAAAAGCACGGCGTGCTGGTCGATTTCCCGCGCGCCCCGGCCTCCGATTTGATTCCGTGGCTCAAGCGGCACTTCCACGCCCGGGGCAAGGGCATCGAAACCGCCGTGTGCGAGCGCCTGCTCTTTCTGTGCGGCTACGACATGGCCAACCTCATCACCGAGGTCGACAAAATCGCCGCTGGAACCGCGGGCGAGCGCGTCGCGCCCGCAGATGTGGAGGCCCTGGCCTCCCGTGTGCTCGAGGCCGATGTCTTCGACCTCACCGACTGTGTGCTGGCCGGCAAGCTGGAACGGGCGTTGAGCATTCTGCGGGATTTGCTCGACACACGGCAGGAGCCGGTGGCCATTCTGGCCGCCATCATCCGCCAGTGGCAGCGGCTTTACGGCACCAAGCTGGCCATGGAGGCCGGAAAAACCGAGAAATATATCACCGAGCTGTGCGGCTTTCGATCGAGCTATCCGGCCAAGCTGCTCATGGGCGGTGCCCGGGGTATGAGTGTCGATTTCCTCCGTCGGGCCCAGGCCTGGTGCCTCGAGTGCGACACCTCCCTCAAGAGCAACCTGGGCGACGATGGCCGCACCCTGGAGCTGCTGCTGCTCCGTCTTTCGGGGAAACTGGCATGATTCGCCTCAATCAAGTCTTCGTAGTGGAGGGCCGGTACGACCGGCACCGGATTAAAGCCCTCTTCGACGCCGCCGTCTTCGAGACCTCAGGTTTCGGCATCTTTAAGGATAAAGAAAAGCTGGCCCTCCTGCGCCGCATGGCCGAGAGCCGGGGCATCATCGTGCTCACCGATGCCGACGGCGCCGGCCAGGTCATCCGTGGCTTCCTCAAGGGGGCTGTGAGCGGCAAGGTCTATCAGGCCTACATTCCGGCGGTAGAGGGCAAGGAGCGCCGCAAGCGCACCCCCGGCAAGGCCGGCTTGTTGGGCGTCGAGGGCATGACCGACGCGGTCATTATCGAGGCCGTGCGCCGCTCGGGCGCCTTGGAAGGGGAGAGCGCGCCCCAAGACCCGGCTATCACCAAGGCCGACCTTTACGCCCTCGGCCTGTCGGGTCGGGAGGAGAGCGCCGCCAAACGCCGCGCCCTGTGCCTTCGCCTCGATTTGCCGCCCGGTCTGAGCGCCGGGAGTCTTCTAGAGGTGCTCAATCTCATCACCGACCGTCAGGGCCTCACGGCCCTGCTTATGGAGGACACGCCACTGTGATGTCATTCGAAGAAGCCCAGGCCTGCCTGGACGCCGCCATGGATGCCCTGCCCGAGGGCATATTTCGCGAGCTCAACGGCGGTGTTATTTTGAGCCACGATGCCCCCATGCATCCTCAAGACATCGACGGCACTTTGCGGGTTATGGGTCGATATGTCTACGAGCCGACGGGGTTGGGGCGCTACGTGCTCATCTATTACGGCTCCTTTTGCACACTTTACGGCCATCGCGGGCACAGCTTTTGGCAGCACAAGCTCACCGAGGTGCTGCACCATGAGCTGACCCATCACCTGGAAAGCCTGGCCGGAGACCGCAGCTTGGAGATTGAGGACGAGCGGTTCATCCGCAGCTATTACGCGGGCCGGGAAGGGGAGGACACGCCGTGAGAAAAATCATCGGCAGCCGTGCCTTCCGGGTGCTCGCCGGGCTCATCAAGCAGTATTTTGAGGACGGTGTGGCCCGTTCGTCGGCGGAACTGGCGTATTATCTGCTTTTTTCGGTCTTTCCGCTGCTCATCGTGGTCAACAACCTCATCAGTCGCCTCAAGCTCGACGCCGAGGTCGTCTTCCAGCGCTTTGGCCTGGTGCTGCCCGCCGAGGTGACCGGCCTGTTTTCCGACTATCTGGATTACATTTCGGGGCAGGATTCTGGGCTGCTGCTGTGGTCGGGGCTCTTTCTCACCGTCTACATGGTGGCGCGGGCCATGCGCTCCCTCATGCGGTCGGTGACACGGGCCTATCAGCTCGAGCGCCGGGGTGTTGTCTTCGTGATGCTCTCCTTTGGCCTCAGCCTGCTGCTTCTCCTGGGCATTCCGGTCTTTCTGGTGCTTATGGTGGCCAGCGGCTCGCTCCAGGAACTGGTGGGGCAGTATATCGACCTCTCGCCCCAGTTTGTCGGGCTGCTGCACACCTTGGGATACTTTGTCGGTCCCGCGGTGCTCTTTGTGTTGCTGGCTGCCTTTTATGACCTGGTGGGCGGCAAAAGCTACAGCTTCCGCATGGCGCTGCCCGGTGCCGCCTTCTTCGTGGTCATCTGGACGGTGGCGACCCTGCTTTTCTCCTACTATGTGGCCAACATGGCCAATTATTCCTTGCTTTATGGCTCCATAGGCGCTATCATGATTTTGATGCTGTGGCTCTACCTGACGGCTATTTTGCTTATTCTGGGCGGCGTGTTCAACCGCGTGCTGGCCCAGGAGCGCAAACAGGCCGATAAACCATAAAACAGTTCATACACAGAAGGGAGCACCACCAACATGAGAGTTCTCGGAATCAATCTGCCCTACGCCGATGAGGCCGTTCGCAACGATTTGACCGCCATGGCTGAGAAGGCCGGCTTTGAGGCCCGCTTTTACGACGATGCCACCCTCAAAACCGAGGGCGCCGCCGATTGTGAGGTCTTTTTTGGTAAAATGCCCTCAAGTCAGCTCAAGAGCTGTGCCGCCCTCAAGTGGTTCCAGTGCTCCTTCGCCGGCGTCGATGACTACTGCGACGAGGCCCTTTATCCGAGCCCCGAGGTCATGCTGACCAACTCGGCAGGGGCCTACGGCATCACCATCTCCGAGCACATGGTGTGCAGTCTGCTTATGATGATGCGCAACATGCCCAAGTATGGGGACATGCAAAAGGTGCGCGGCTGGAACCGTGCAGGCGAGATGCGCTCTATCTACGGCTCGACCATCGCCGTGCTGGGTATGGGCGACATCGGCAGCAATTTTGCCCGCCGGGTCAAGGCCCTGGGGGCTTACGAGGTTCGCGGCATCCGCCGCGTCGCTCACAAGGGTATGCCCGAGGGCTTTGACAAGGTGTTCGCCACCGAGGATTTGGACGAAGCCCTCAAGGGCGCCGATGTGCTGGGCATCTGTCTGCCGGCCACGTCTGAAACCCAGCACATCCTGGATGAACGGCGCATGGCCCTGCTAAACGCTGGTGCCTATGTGCTCAATGTGGGCCGGGGCTCGGCCATCGATCAGGTGGCGCTGAAGAAGATGCTCGACTGCGGCCACCTGGCCGGGGCCGGCATTGATGTCACCGTCCCCGAGCCGCTGCCTCAGGATGACCCCCTGTGGGAGGCCCAAAACCTGCTGCTGACGCCCCATGTCTCGGGCAACATGTCCCTGAGCCACACCCGGCGCTTTATCACCGATATGTTCAAGGAAAACTTCGCCCTCTATCTCAAGGGCGAGCCGCTCAAATACCTGGTGGACCGTAAGGCCGGGTATTGATTCCACCGGCCTTATGAAAATCGTCATCGTGGGCGACGGCAAGGTCGGTTTTGCCCTGTCTGCCCAGCTGTCGCGAGAGGGCCACGACCTGGTGGTCATCGACCGTGAGCTTTCGGTGCTGGGAGAGTCGAGCGAGCGCCTCGATGTGCTCACACTCCACGGCAACGGGGTCTCCATGAAAACCCAGCAGGCCGCCAAGGTGGGGGAGAGTGACCTGCTCATCGCCGCCACCCAGTCAGACGAGACCAATCTGCTGTGCTGTCTGGTGGCCCGGAGGCTTGGGTGCAAGAGCACCATCGCGCGGGTGCGCAACCACGAGTATGCCGAGCAGCTGGCCCTCATGCGGGACGAGCTGGGCCTCTCCATGACCATCAACCCCGAGCGGGCGGCGGCCCACGAGGCCTTCGACCTGCTGCGCTTCCCCTCCTTCATGCACACCGATGTCTTCGCCAAGGGCCGCGCCCTCATCGTCGAGGTGCGCCTTGCGGCCGACAGCCCCTATGTGGGCCGGCAGCTGCGCGAGCTCTACGAGCTGGACAAAATCCGCGCCCTCGTCTGCGTGGTGCAGCGGGGGGAGGAGACCATCATCCCGAGTGGCAACTACGCCCTCATGGGGGGTGATAAATTGTTCGTCACGGCGCCCTTCTACAATTTAGACAAGCTGGTGCGCCTCCTCGGCGTCGAGACCCGGCGCATTCAGGATGTCATTCTGGTGGGCGGCGGACGCATCGCCTACTACCTGGCCGAGGACTTAATCCGCGCCGGCATCGGCGTCAAAATCATCGAGCGCAAGATGGAGCGGTGCATGGAGCTGAGCGAGCTTCTGCCCAAGGCCATCATCATCCACGGCGACGGCTCAAGTCAGCGGGTGCTGCTCAGCGAAGGCATCGAACAGGCCGACGCCGTGGTCACCCTGACCAACATGGATGAGGAAAACCTCATCATCTCCATGTACGCCGGCTACCTCAAGGTGCCGAGGGTGATTACCAAAATCAATCGCACCGAGTACAACGAGGTCTTTAAGGACAAGGGCATCGACTGTGTGCTCAGTCCCAAGGATTTGACGGTGGACACCATCCTGCGCTATGTGCGATCCATGCACAACGCCGAGCCCGAGGCCATGCTGGCCCTCCACCGCATCGCCGGCGGGGCCGCCGAGGCCATGGAGTTCCACGCCACCGAGGCCACTCACGGCCTGGGCCGCACCCTCAAGGAGGTGCGCCTTAAGCCGGGCACCCTCATCGCCTGCATCCACCGCCGGGGTACGGCCATTGTGCCCAAGGGCGGCGACCACATCGAGCTGGGCGACAGCGTCTTCATCGTGGCGGCCAGCGCCCACAAAATCGCCGAGCTCAACGACATCTTCGCAGAGGGCGAGCAGCCTCTATGAACACACCCTACATCCGATACCTTTTATGCTTCATCCTGCGGGTTGAGGCCATCCTTATGGTGCCCTGCCTCCTGATGGCCGCAGTGCTGCGCAACACAAACGTGGCCGCCGCCTTTGGCATCACCATGGCGCTGCTGCTGCCCCTCAGCCTGCTGGGCGGCAAGCGTCCGGCCCGCTCTGCCGGCTTTTACGCCCGGGAGGGCTTTGTTACTGTAGGGCTGGGGTGGGTTTTGGTCTCGCTGCTGGGGGCGCTGCCTTTTTATATCAGTGGCGAGATTGGCGGGTTTATAAGCGCCCTCTTCGAGTCGGTCTCGGGCTTCACCACCACCGGGGCCACCGTGCTGGCCGCAGGGGAGAGCCTGACACAGCCCTTGATTTTGTGGCGCAGCATCTCCCATTATGCCGGCGGATTGGGCGTCCTCGTCTTCCTGCTGGCCGTGGTGCCCATGGCCGAGAGCGCCGGCGGCGGCTCCCTCTACCTGCTACGGGCCGAGAGCACCGGCCCTCAAGTGAGCAAGCTGCTGCCCAAGATGCGCGACTCGGCCAAGGTGCTCTACACCATCTACATCGCCCTTACCTTGGTGATGATTGTCCTGCTGCTGCTGGGCGGCGTCACCGTCTTCGACAGCGTCAACCTGGCCATGAGCACGGCGGCCACCGGCGGCTTCGCTCCCCAGAGCCACAGCGTGGGGGGGTACGGCGTCTATGTGCAGGCCGTCATCGGCGTGTTCATGGTGCTCTTTGGGGTCAACTTCAATGTCTTCTATCTGGTGATGATTCGCCAATTCCGCAAGGCATTCTTCAACGAGGAACTGCGCGTCTACCTGGGCATCATGGCCGTCTCGGTAGCCCTCATCGCCGTCAATCTGGTGCGCACGATGGATATGGCCTTCGGCCCCGCCGTTGGGCATTCGGCCTTCCAGGTGGCCGCCATCATGACGAGTACCGGCTTCGCCGCCGTCGACTACAACCTGTGGCCCGAGTTTTCCAAGGTCATTCTCATGGTGCTCATGATTGTCGGCGCCTGCGCCGGCTCCACGGGCGGCGGCGTCAAGGCGGCGCGTATTCTCATTCTGGTCAAATCGGCCCGGCAGAGCCTCATGCGTGCCCTGCGCCCCCGCCAGGTCAACCGCGTGCGCATCAGCGGCACGGCGGTGGAAGGGGAGACGGTTGGCGGCGTATTGGGGTACATGACCCTCTACGCCTTGGTGGCCGCGCTGTCCTTCCTGCTGGTGTCTCTGGACGGCTTCACCATGGAGACCAACCTGTCCGCCGTTTTGGCTTGCATCAACAACACCGGCCCCGGCTTCGAGGCCGTGGGTCCCATGAGCAGCTATGCCGGGTTTTCACCCTTGAGCAAGCTGGTGCTCTCCATGAATATGCTGGTTGGCAGGCTGGAGATTTTCCCAATCCTGCTGCTGTTTACACCGGGCGTGTGGAATCGGTCGAGCTGAAAGGACAAGATTCTTCGCTGCGCTCAGAATGACAAAGATTGTTGCTTTATTCCCCACCATAACAGAATAAAAAACTCGGGAATTTACTTCCCGAGTTTTTTAACTCTGTTCAAACCTCGACAAAATGCTTGCATTTTGTCGAAACTTCAGTTCGCCACAATAATCCCGCCATCGTTGGCATAAGTCGTGCTCAGCCCACCCGTCTTAACAATGATGATATCCTTCAGCTGTCCGCCCTTGCTCAGCAAATCCTCCTTGAGGCGCTGGGCGCGCTCGAGGCAGTTGCAGTGGGCGATGACGAGCACCTCGCGGCCCGCAGCCGGGGCCTTGAGAATATGGTCGGCCAGCTTGCCCATGGCGCTCAGGGTGCCCCGGGCCTTCTCCACCAGAATAATCTTGCCGTCGTCGGTGCCCATGATGGGCCGCATGTTAAGGATGGACGCCACCTGACCGACCAGGCGGCTCATGCGGCCGTTCTTGATGAGATTATCCAACGATTCCAGCACAAAAAAGGTGCGCATACTGGCAATGAAGTCCTCGGTTTTGGCCACGATATCCTCATAGCCCACACCGGCCTTGATGGATTCAAGCAAATTGTGGACGATGAGGGCCTGGCCCGCCGAGGCGCTCTTGGAATCGAAAACGTGCACCCGGCCATTGCCGCTTTTGACCAGGGCGCCGGTCATGGCGCTCTGATAGGTGCCGCTGACATGGTTGGACATGGTCACCACAAAGGTGTCGTCCTCGCCCGACATGGCCTGGGCAAAGTCCCCGGGGGAGGGGCAGGCTGTCACCGGCGGGCTGGGGCTCTTGCGCATTTCGGTGATGAGCAAGCCGGTGTCCAGGCTGCCATCGTCCCGATAGGTCTGTCCGCCCAAGGTGATGTGCAGGGGAATGCTGGAAATCTTGGCCTGCTGCCGCAGCTCCTCGGGCAGGTCACAGCAACTGTCAACGACAATCTTAAACATACTCGGTCTCCTTTGTCATATCCTCAAAGAGTGTGTTGAGACGTAAAATCCCCCGGCGCAGCACGGCCCGCTCGTCTTCCGAGAGCTCGCTGAGCACATAGTCCATGATGCCCTCCACAAAGGAGGCGTGGAAGCGGTAGGCCACCATGCCCTTTTCGGTGAGGCCGACGCGGACGGTGCGCTTGTCGTCAGGGTCGCGGCGGCGGACGATGAAGCCCTTGCTCTCCAGCTTGTCGCACGACACCGTCAGGGTAGCCAAGGTGATGCCCAGTGCGGCGGCGATGTGGCTCATTTTTTCGCTGCCCTCCAGGCCGACGGTTTGGATGATGCGCAGCTCGGCGGTGGAAACCGGCTCCTCGAGGCCGTTTTCCAGGGCGTATTCCTCCAGCCGGTTGATGCGGCCGGAGATTTGTGTGATAAAGGCATGAAGCTGCCCATTGTGTGTCATAAGCGTCCCACATTCTCGGTTAAAGTTAGTTAGTCAAACTATCCTTAATATAGCAGAATATCACACGCCTTTCAAGAGGGAGGGGGCAAAGATTTTTTAACTTTTTGTGTCTAGGCAAGGCGGGGGAGTATTTGGTATAATAAAGTTGTAAATGTGGGAGGTTCTTTGTAGGGGGTGTCTTCAAACCGTCTAAGGGCCCAAATGGCGGCTATTTTTCCGCCCTGCTGCGTTAAATTTTATCGCCATAAATAAATTATGCCGATAAAATTTGCCTTGCCGGACGAAAAACTATCTCGCCCT
>JGI994J12354_10000521_pt1 | contig 38139 bp, 37 predicted proteins | sample IntmicLarv3ML3BL_FD_12354 | JGI IMG/M metagenome (IMG submission 12354) | reverse complement strand
ATGTATGCCATAAATAGGCAGGGGTTGATTGACGGTTCTTTTTTTGGAAGAGCTGCAAAAATTAATTCTATCATCAGCCAAGCCAATAAAAAGTGGTATAACGAAAAGGTTAAGGCTTATGATTTCGATCCAGAAAAATCTAAACAACTCTTGAAAGAATCTGGCTTTACCTTTAATGATAAAAATCAATTGCTAGATAAACACGGCAATGAAGTTGAGTTTTCTATAATGATATCCGAAGGATCTCTTAGTGCGATGAACACTGCAACTACAATAGTTGAAAATCTCAAAGCAATAGGAATAAGAGTAAAACTTACTGCGTTAGATTTTTCTGCTCTTGTTACAAAAGTAAATGATTCTTTCGATTACGAAGCAATAATGATGGGCTTAACTGGTGGTGGCGACCCCTCTGGTGGCAAAGCAATTTATAGGTCTGACGGATTTCTGCATATGTGGAATCCTCGTCAAGACACCCCACAAACTGAGTGGGAGCGCGAGGTTGACGCCCTTATGGATTTACAAGAAACTCAACTAGATTACACAGAGCGCAAAAAAACTGTTGATGCAATTCAAGATATTTTTGCAGAAGAAGTGCCCTTGATTTTCCTTACAGTTCCATTCACTTATTCTGGAGTAAAGTCGCATTGGAAAAATATAAAAGTTCCGCCAATAAATTCTATATTGTGGAATCTCGAAGAGCTTTACAAAAATGATTAGGTATATCTTAAGACGCATCCTCTCTATTATTCCAATGCTAATCGGAGTAAGTGCGCTTGTGTTTTTATTGATGTATTTATCGCCAGGAGATTTTCTTAGCGAAGCAAGAAATTCTAAAGACATAAGCCCTGAAATTGTTAAGCAAGAAGAGCTACGTCTTGGTTTAGATAAGCCTTGGTTTGTTCAATATGGACGCTGGCTAAATAGTGTTTCTCCTATCAAAACAAATCTTTTGTTAGACGAAGTTAGTGCGAAAAAATTTCCTCTAATTTATTTTGGCAGCCCTGATTTTGGGTTCTCTTGGGCATATAAAATTCCTGTATCGAGTTTGTTATCGCAACGCATTCCAGCAACTTTAGCGTTGGCATTTTCTACACTACTTCTGACCTATTTAGTAGCTATTCCACTCGGAGCTTTAGCTGCAATGAAAAAGAATTCTTGGTTCGACAAAATTTCAGGACTCTTTGCTTATGCGGCTTTAAGTATTCCTTACTTTTTCTTAGCTCTTCTTGCAGTATTGTTCGCAGCTACCACAGGGATTTTCCCAACAGGCGGACAAACTTCTATTGAATACGATTTTCTATCTGCACCAGAAAAATTTTGGGATTTTTTAAAGCATCTATTTTTACCTACAGTTGTTTTATCTTTGGGCGGAATTGCATCATTAATGAGAGTGATGCGTAGCAATTTTTTAGATTACTCAAATCAAGAATTTGTAATAACTGCCAGATCAAAAGGTTTGAGCGAAAACAAAATTGCATTAAAGCATATTTTAAAAAATGCAATTAATCCATTAATCACTTCTTTCGGATTTGCATTAAGCGGAATACTCTCTGGCGCTTTGCTAATCGAGAATGTAATGAACTATCCTGGCTTAGGACAACTGCTCTACTCTGCAATTGTAAAACAAGATCAATTCGTTGTTATGGCAGGTGTTGTCATTGGTTGTGTTTTGCTGGTTGTAGGTCAGCTCGTTGCAGATATTTTACTTGCGGTGAGCGACCCACGTATACGTTTAGAAAATGAAAAAGTTCCATATAAAAATCTTTCAATGATTTTTCTTGCTTGCGTTTTGATTTTCGCTGCAACTACTTTCATTGCTGAATATGCACCAAATTTTTTCACATACGCAAAAACAATTTTTCTCTACTTTTTAATAGCGCTCTTGGCAATTTTTGTAATTTTGATTTTAGTAGCGCTAATTTGGTCTTTGATATTTTTTATTCAAAAATTTTTAAAGCCACTCCTTAAAAGCCCTAAAGGATTCTGCGCATTTTTTGCTTTGTTAATAATGTATTTTTGCGCCTTGTTTGCGCAATTTTTATCGCCATACGCACCAGAGTCTCAGAATTTAGAAAAAGCGTTTTCGCCCCCTACAAAAATCATTTTTCAAAATGGAGCTCTCTATGCAATGCAATCTGAAAAAGCAGATGCAAGTGCTATTGAATTTACGCACACAACTCCTGCGCGAATAGAATTTTTTGTGCGAAACAATGAATATAAATTCTGGGGAATTTTTAAAACTAATTTACATTTGTTTGGCACAGTAGACAAAGATGCTAGAGTATTTTTACTAGGCACAGACTCAACTGGAAGATGTGTATTTACTCGCTTGCTATATGGCGCAGGGATTTCTTTGAGCATAGGATTTATCGGCATTGCAATCACTTTGGTATTAGGATTTTTAGTAGGCGGACTCTCAGGGTATTTCGGCGGAGCTTTCGATTTTGTTGCGATGCGATTTGTAGAATTCTTAATGGCAGTACCAAGTTTATATTTATTACTTGCTATGCGAAGTGCGTTAGCATCGCACTTTACCAGCGAGCAAATGTATGCAATGATTATCATAATTTTATCTGCTCTTGGCTGGGCAGGAGCTGCACGCGTGATTCGTGGAATGTCACTATCTCTATCAAAAAGACAATTTGTTCAAGCGGCAGAAAGTATGGGTCAAAGTCCTTTCAAAATTATTATAAAACATTTTCTGCCTAATATGTTAAGTTATCTTATCGTTAGTGCAATGCTCTCTATCCCTGCATACATCCTAGGTGAAGCAGCGCTCTCTTTCTTAGGTCTAGGAATTCAAGAACCTTCTGCTTCGTGGGGATTGATGTTAGCTCAGGCTCAAAATGATTCAAAAGTTCTGATGCTCGGATTTTGGTGGATGTTAATCCCTGGAGCTGCAATATTCGCTGCAGTACTAGCATTCAGTGTCTTAGGCGATGTATTGCGCGATATCGCAGATCCAAAAAAACAACACTAGTTGACATTCTTAAAATATTTCTATCTATTAAAAATATCTTTGAATTAACAAATCACTAACTGCTTTTATAGTTTATGAAATTTTATTTATCGCTATTATCCATATTATTTACTGCGTGTTTTTCTGTTGCCCAAAATACGAGCGTTTTTAGTTTGGGTTTAGACAATATTAAGCAACGCGCAAATACAGGCGATATGGATGCTATGGTGACTTTAGGCGATTATTATTTCAATGGAGTAATGGTCGAAAAAGATTCAAAGATAGCGCTCTCTTGGTATGAGAAAGCTGCAAACAAAGGTAGTGTAGATGCTATGTATAATACTGCTGTTTGTTACTCAAGACTCCAAAATGGAAATGGCAGCGACGAAAAGGCTTTCGAATATTTTACTAAAGCTGCCGATAAAGGACACTCTATTGCACAATATAATCTTGCCGCTTGCTATATAAATGCCATAGGCACAAAGCGTGATATGATAAAGGCTTACTACTACTTTAGTCTGGCATCCAAAGATATTCCAGATGCTGAAGATAAAGTTAAAGACCTCGCAAAAAGAATGCCTGCAAAAGATTTAGCAACAGCAAAAACGCTCGTTAAAAAATCTCAATTAAATGTTGATGATAAAAAATTACATTCTGACAATAAAGATTCTTCTACTAGCACTGATGCTAAGAATGGAGAATCTATGAATCAAAAAGATATGCGTCCTGATGACGCTTTTGAACTTTGATAAATTATAAAACATATTTTTATGAGTCTTTGGACTCTACAAATGACACTGCTTTTGAATTATTACAAAGTCATCAAAGCCCTCTAATTGTAACTGCAAAGTCGCAAACAAAAGGCAGAGGTAGATTCGATAGAATCTGGCACGGACAAAAAGATAAATCTATTTTTATTTCTTTTGCTTCTGAAATTGATTCTTCTTTTAAATTACAATTTTTTAGCATTGTTGCAGGAGTTAAGCTTTGCAATTTATTGAAGAATGAAAAGATTTCTATCAAATGGCCAAACGATATTTATTACGATAGTCGTAAACTTGCAGGTATTCTTTGCGAGTGTCAGGTCTTCAAAAACAAGCGTTTTTTAGTTGCGGGGCTCGGTGTGAATTTCAAAAAAATCGATTCAATGCCTGCAACAACTACCTACCCTGCATTCATTGAAGAATTCTGCGATTTAAATTATGATGATACTTTACTGCTTTGTTCAACTGCGCTTTCTTCAACCTACGAATCTATATTAAAAAATTCTTTCAAAGAAGATTTAGATTCGTTTGCAAAGTACGATTATTTATTTAATAAAGAAATCTCTGCTACAAGCAATGGAGAAAAAATTTCCGGCAAAGCATTCGGCATAGATGAAAATGCTCAATTGACAATATCACAAAAAGACTCAAGCCTAGTAAAAATAAATTCTGGAGAAGCCACATTAAAATGAGAGTACTTTGCATAGATATGGGAAATACAAGAGTTCATTGCGCTGTGATAAATAACAAGCGTATTGAAAAATCTGTGGATTTCAAAACGCAAAATTTTTCTAAAACTTTTTCTAACGCCCTAAAAAATTTTAAGAACATAGACGGCATTGCTTGGTGTTCTGTTGTTCCTAAAGAGGCTAAAAATTTCAAAGATAAAATTCTTTCTAAAACAAAAATTCCAAACTTTGAACTAAATTACAAAAACTGCCCTATAAAAATAGATTTGAAAAAACCAAATCAGTGTGGTGGCGATAGACTTGCAGCAGCAATAGGCGCAAGCTTGTTTTTTAAAGCTCCCTACATTGTAATAGATATGGGAACTGCTCTTACTATAGATTTAATTGATGCAAAAAATCAATATGCAGGTGGGGCAATTGCCCCTGGCTTACACGCATTTACTCTTTATTTGCACGAGCGCGCAGCCCTCTTACCTTCAATAAATCCTCTTGATGTTAATTATGACATTGTCGTTGGCAAAGACACCAAAGAAGCTATGGGCGTAGGTTGCATCAAAGGTTTCTGTCGTCTTGTCGACGGCATTATTGATGACATTTCCAATTTACATTTTAAATCAGAAAAAATTAATAAAAAAACTATTTTCACAGGCGGCAGTTTATCTCTTTTACCGAAAAAATGGCTTGCGAAACGTAAGATAGAGTCCAATCTTGTGAATTTAGGTTTATTTCAATTTTTTAAAACGATTTATAAAGGCTCAAAATGAAAAAATTAAACTTATTAATTCTAGTATCTCTCTTGATTGCAAATTTTTCTTTTGCTCAAGAGACTGCAAATCCGAGATGGCTAAATGACAGAGCGTCTTTCGCCGACTACAAAAAATACGACGCTCCTGCTATCTATTCGGATTTACAAGCTAGTGCAAACCTCATAGAAAGCTACGAAGAAAATCCTGAATCTTTCAAAGATATTGAATTGTTTCCAGTAATTATGGCTTATATGGCAACTCAGAATTTCGAAAAAGCAAAAGCTCTTCTCGAAAAGCATCTGTCTGTTGCTCCTGACAATGTTGCTGCAACACGTTCTTTAGGTTCAATGCTATTGCTCGAACAAAACTATGACGGCGCTATTGATTTATACAAAAAAGCTTTCGCTGAAGGTGATGTTATATCTTTAAAATCTTTGGCAAGTGCATATCTTATCGCAAAGAAAAATGACGACTTCAAAGCATTGCTCGGTTCTTTAAAACCTCGCGCAAAGACAGATTTAGAAACTGCTAATTTGATTTTGATTTATGCTTTCTCTCCAGAAATTTCTGATATAGCTTTAGCTAAAGAAATCATTGCACAAATGGATTATGTCGAAGCTTTGAAAACTGCAAATACCGATGCTTTGAATACTCAACTAAGTATGTATATGCAAAATAAAGACCTCTGGACTGGCGAAGCTCTGTTACTTCCTGCAAGAGGCTTAATCTTGAATTCTGCTTGGTTCCCAGCTTTGAATGCTTACAAAGAAATTTTGAAAGTTAATCCGAAAAATACAATAGCAATTCGCGGCAAAGCTCTTGTTGACTATCGCACTGGCGGTTTGCCTGACGCTATCAAGGGCGTGAAAAGTGCTATTGCTCTTGGCGACGAGCTCGCTTACAACGACCTTGTTGAGTTAGCAATTCTTTCAAACACAACTTCTATCTTAGATGAATTCAAAACTAAATTAGCAACTGTTGAATTAAATCCTCAACCACGCATTATGTTGGTTCAATATGCTATTCAATACAACAATCCTGAACTTTTCTTCTTAGGTACTTTAGGTAAAGGCAATGAAATGCTCTACACAAATAACCAAGCTAGAAAAATCATTGCTGATTCAATCAAGAATTTCGCAACTGATTCAAGAGCTAAAGAAGTCGAAGCTTTATTAGCGAAGTAAATGCCCGAACCAAAATCTAAAAAGAAAAAAACAGATTACATAGCTCTTGCAAGTCCCTTTATGCAAGTTAGAAATATGAACGTTATCGGCGCAAGAGCTTTGTTAGATTTGAAATTTAAAGAAATTTATGAGCTTCGTGGTCGCGCGCCCGAAGCTCTATTTGAAGAGCATAAAAAGCTCAAACAAAAAACAGACCCAGAGCTTTTGAGATATTTTACAATCGCAATAGAACACGCAGAAAATGATGACAGATAAATTACTAATTGCAGACAGAGAGTTTTCTTCAAGACTCTTTCTTGGCACAGGGAAATTTTCTTCTGGTCAAGTAATGAGCCAAGCTTTGCTAGAGAGTGAAGCTTCTATTGCAACTGTTGCACTCAAGAGAGCAGACTTAACTAAAGAAGATTCTAATGCAGATATCTTAGATTATTTAGATAGTGAAAAATATCTTATCTTGCCAAACACTAGCGGCGCAATGAATGCAGAGCAAGCTGTTCGCATAGCAAGACTTGGCAGAGCTACGGGGCTTTCTGACTTTGTAAAACTTGAAATACATCCTGAAAATAATTATCTTTTGCCTGACCCCATCGAGACTTTAAAAGCCACGGAAATCTTGGCAAAAGAAGGCTTTAAAGTTATGGCATATATAAATGCAGACCCAGCGCTTGCGCTTAGATTGCAAGATGTAGGAGTTTCAGCTGTCATGCCTCTTGGCGCACCTATTGGCACAAATCTTGGAGTAGAAACTGCAACCTTGATTTCTATAATGATAGAGCAAGCACGCGTTCCTGTTGTAGTCGACGCCGGCATTGGACTACCATCTCACGCCGCAAAGGCAATGGAATTGGGAGCCGATGCAGTTCTTATAAACACGGCTGTTGCCATTGCTAAAGACCCTGTTGCTATGGCTAAGGCTTTTGCATTATCTGTTCAAGCAGGCAGATTAGCATATTTAAACAAAGCATCTATTGGTTCAGTTTCTTTTAAAGCTTCGCCGACTAGCCCGCTTACTGCATTTTTAGACGATTAAATGAGTTCTTTTTTCAAAGAATTTAATCCTTCTTTTGCAAAAGAATTATCTGCACTATCATTCAGTGCATCTGCGTCTGACGTTGAAAGAGTAATCGCTCAATCTTGCGCAAAGACTCTTGAAGATTTTGCAATTCTTTTATCGCCTGCAGCAACAGAGTATCTTGAATCTCTTGCGCAAATTTCACACTTTATCACTACAAAATATTTTGGCAAAACTATCAATTTGTTCGCACCGTTGTATGTGTCTAACAACTGCGTAAACAACTGCAAGTACTGCGGATTTGCAATGCGTCATAATTTTGAAAGACGCACTTTATCAACAGATGAAATTGAAGCAGAATGTATAGCATTATACAATCTTGGATTCAGAAACTGCCTACTTGTTTCTTCTGAACATCCCAAACTTACAGGCAGAGAGTATTTATCAAAAGCCGTTTCAATAGCTCATAAAATATTTCCATCTGTGTCTGTTGAAATCGCACCTTCGAGCGTTGAAGATTATAGTCTTTATGTAGAAAATGGTTGTGAAGGATTGACAGTTTTTCAAGAAACCTATGATAAAGATATTTATCCAAGTCTTCATCCAAGCGGCCCTAAAAACAACTTTGAATGGAGGCTAGGAGCCGCAGAACGCGGTGCAAAAGCTGGAATGCGAAAAGTAGGATTAGGTCCTTTGCTCGGATTAAACGATTGGCGTTACGAAGTTTTGTCTTGTGCTATGCACGCAAAATTTCTCTACAAGCACGCTTGGAAATCTAAGCTAGGTATTAGTCTTCCAAGAATGCGCCCTTATGCAGGTAGTTTTGATATCAAAGAAAATGCCCTGCCCTCTGACAAAGAAATTACGCAAATAATCTGCGCATTACGTATGCTCTTTAATTATATCACTATCACTATTTCTACGCGCGAAAGCCCTAAGCTAAGAGCTGGTCTTATCGCTATCGGCGCAACTCAAATGAGCGCAGAAAGCTCAACCAAACCCGGTGGCTATGCCCATCCAACAGAAAGCGGCGAGCAATTTGAAATAGACGACAAGCGCTCTGCCAAAGAATTTTCTTTATTGATTAAATCTCTTGGCTATGACACCGTGTGGAAAGATTTTGATTCCACACTTTCAGGAACTCTATAATGATTAGCATTAACGCAAATTCAAAAATTTTTAAATTAGATTCTTCTATAAGCATCTTTGATTTTTTATTATCTATAAATCAAAACCCTAAGAGATGTTTAGTTGAATTAAATGGCAAAGTCGTAAAAAATTCAGACATTCCCAACACCATTTTGCAAAACAATGACAAACTCGAAATCATACGACTCGTTGCAGGTGGATAATATGAATTATTGCGATTTAAATACTGATAAAGATATAGGTGCTTCGGCTCATTTAATCAAGATTGGTCCTTTTCTAGGGCTCATTGATTGCGGAATGCATCCGAAAAAAACTGGTCTTGAAGCGTTACCTAATTTGTCAAAAATTGGTCACGACACTCTGGATTTTATCTGTATTACTCACGCTCATTTAGATCACTGCGCAGCATTGCCTTTACTTGCAAAACAGCAACCTCACGCTCTTATTTTGACGAATCATATAGGCTCTGAATTAATGCTACGAATGCTACGTAACTCGCGAGCAGTAATGCAAAGACAACGCGAAGAACTAGGCATTAAAGAATATCCTCTCTACGCATACGAAGATATTGACGATGTTCGTTCTCGAATTATTCCTATGCAAAATATGCGCGAGCGTACTCTCGAATCTAAAGGTGAACAGATCACTATCAGCTTCTGGGGTGCAGGACACATCCCAGGTGCGTCGTCTGTGATGCTTGAATATAACAAAAGAAAAATTCTTTTTTCTGGCGATATGAGTTTCCATTCAACAGGAATTTTGAAAGGCGCAAATCCGCCCGATACAAAAATCGACACTCTGATTGTTGAAACAACTCGTGGCTCCTACGATAGACCTATCAATTCAACTTACGAAAGCGAAATCGAACGCTTTGTAAAGAGCGTTGCTAATACTATTAAAGACGGCGGAAATGTGTTAGTACCCGCATTTGCACTTGGTAGAATGCAAGAAATTCTTGTGATAATTAAAGAAGCAATGAAGTCAGGACAAATTCCTGTAACTACACCTATCTACGCATCTGGCTTGGGCGTTGACATTGGAGAGTTGATGATAGAGTTAAGTAAAAAAAGTCATCACTACGCATTTGCAAAACAAGCAATGGAAGGTGTTAAACCTCTAAAGATGAAAATCGAACCTGCTGTGGATTTTGAAGAAAAAGGAATTTACATTTTAGGTAGCGGAATGTTAGTTGAAAAAACTCCTAGCTACGCCGCCGCCGCTGCCCTTGCAGAACATAAAGCTAATGCAATATTTTTCGTTGGCTACTGCGATACGGAAACTCCTGGAGGCAAACTACAAGCCACAAAAAATGGCGATAGTTTTGATTTTACCGACTTACTTTATACTGCAAAAATTCAATGCAAAGTTGATAAGTTCGATTTAAGTTCTCACGCAGACAGATCAGAAATTTTGGATTTCATTTTAAAGACAGACGCACGTTGCGTTATTCTAACACACGGCAGCGAACGTTCGCGTGAGTGGTTTTTCGATGAAATTATTGATGCTACTCCAAAGACTCAAATTATCATTCCTGAATTATCAGAGGAAATTTTTGTCTGATAAAATCTCTGAAATAACACGCGCAGCAATCTCGTTAATTTTAGATTCTAAGCCAATCTTTTGTAGGTCTATACCTATGCCGAATATAAATTTTGTTTTATAATTTAATTCGCCAAAAGTTTCGCAAAGAACTCCACAAATCTTTTTAGATTTGTAAAGTAATGTGTTTTCTTTTTGCACACAGAGCGTGTTAAAATCTTTCTTTAAAAATTGTGCGATTTTTTTTGCCAATTTTTCTAAAGCAATCTTTGCATTTTTATTTTTAGATTCACAAACCAAACTAAGCAATAATGCGCCTTCCGAGCTTTTCCATTCCTTGCCACGCACCGCCCGTCCCTTACTTTGATTTTTTGCTATAACTGCAAATGTAGGCGCAACTCCTTCTGACATCAATCGTAAAACTTGAGTATTTGTACTATCTAAAGATTCATAAGAGAAAACTTCGCATTCTAAATCTTTCAATAAATATTTAAAAAAATATTCAGAAAATTGATTGGGAGATTCTACAATTCTATAACCCTTTTTGCGCAAAGCTTCTATTTGAAATCCTTGCTTTTTAAGTTTTTCTATATACTCCCAAACAGCCACACGGCTTACATTCAATGAATCAGACAAAAATTCACCCGACACATATTCGCCATCGGGCGCTGTGAGTAAGGCATTTAAAATTTGTTCTGTTTTATTCATAAAAAAATATTTTCGTCTCTATTAAGTAGATAGCAATAAAATTATATGTTAAGTAGTTTTTTGAATTGACTTAACATATATTTTTTTAGATAACCCAAACTTTAAATTACAAAGATGAAAAAAATATTAATACTTCTTTTAGCAGCAAATATATTAAATGCTCAAACTCCAACAAGTGAATTAGACTCATTGCCTGTTCTAGCTCAAAGACCAAATTTCACTCTAGAGAAGAAAGATTTTTTTACTTTCTCGCCAGTCTTAGACATTTCAAAAAATCTCGCGGCTGCGCTTAACAAGCGCTCAGAAATGCAAACTGATATTGTATTTAAAGGTTCTCTATTCGAAAACAGCGGAGTGATGATTGGTAATGCAAATATCTATGACCCTCAAACTGGTCACTATCTTGCAGAGTTTCCTGTTCCTGCGATAATGCTAGAGAAAACAAACATCATTAGTGCTGTAGAAAATGCTATGCAAGGATTCAACTCCACTAGCTCTTCTGCAAAATGGGATTTTAAAAAATTAGAAGACACAGCTCTTCTCACTGCTGGTGTTGGCTCTTACGGATTATTGTTCCAAGAAGTCTATGCTGCAAAAAATGCATTTGACGAAGAAAATTATCAGTTAGGTGCAGATTTTACTTTCAATCGTTCTGAAGCGTCTGGTCCGTTTGAAAATAGTGGACATCTTTTAGAGCGTTATGCAGGTAGAGTTTTTGGTAGATATGGCAAAGTACAAGCTAATCTTTTTGCAGGATATCAATCTAAAGACTATGCTTGGGACAATATGTACTATCCAGCAACTGTTCATATGCCAGAGAGTGAGGCACTGCAAACAACTTTGATTTTGTTCGATTCTTCAGCAGAAATAAATGATTATAACAATATCAATCTTTCTGCTTACTATCGCCGTAACAAAGACGATTATAGGATGCTTCCAAATATTTATCAAGCTAATCACGAAAGCGAAATTTATTATGCAAGCATTTCTGGAAGATCTGGTTTAGAAAACATTTTTGCAACTTGGAAAATTATTTTCAGCCAAGATAATATTGATAGCACTGCGCTATTTGTTAGCCCTCCTTATCAAGATGGCAAATATTCGCGCACATTTTTAAAATTATCTCTTTTGCCAACATACGAATACATTATTGATAACGATTCAAAGTTAGTATTCAAAGCTGGTGCAAATTTAGATATTTCTAATAGATATTCTAACAGATTAAATCCTGTTGCGAAAATCGAATATGAAAATTTAGGAACTGTCATAAAACAATTTTACGCTGTCAGCTATAGTGAATCTAGTGCATTGCCATCCTACACGGCAATTGGCTCTAGAATGGGAGGTCCTTGGGGTGGCAATCCAGACTTAGGCAGGCATATAAACAGAAATTACGAAATCGAAGGTCAATTTGTTTATGAAAATATGACGCTCAAACCTCGCGTTTATTTCAGGCAAGACAGAGACATTTACGATTGGATTTATGATGCTTCTTCGCCTTCTATGCGTATTGCTCAAGAGCTACAAGGCGACGTATTTGGCTTTGAATTTGAATTTGAATATTTAGTTAAAGATGCAAATTTGAAATTTTCTTTAGGCTATGCCTATATGTATAAATCCATAGATTACCCCACCAATACAACAAGTTTTTACTATGGCGATTATGCGGATAACAAAATTTTATTTTCCGTACAGTGGGACTTCTTAGATGACTTTGCTTTTATTTGGAAGAATGCTTACATTCATCAAGTCGATAACAATCTAAGAACAAGCACACGCAATCCTGTAATGTCTGAAATCAAGTTAGAATACAGCCCAAGTTGGTGTGAATATTTAAGCTGCGCAGTTGCGGTATCGAATTTATTCAACACTGGCTTCCAAGAAATTCCTGGTGTTAGAGCCTATCCGCGCACGATTTCTGCATATTTAACTTTTAAATATTGATTTTTTCAAACAAAACATATCTCTTAAAAAAGATATATGTTTAGAATTTTATTGACAGTTTTGTTTCTGATTGGAAGCACATTTCTATACTACATTTGTTTTGTGATTCCAAGCAGACTCGATGTCAATGAATACGAATTTGAAGTACCTTTTTGGACAGAAGAATTATCTAATTTAAAAATCGTATTTTTCTCAGACACGCACACTGACGGATTTTTCGGAAGAGTTAGTCGTCTCGAAAAAGTCATAGACACAATTAATGCTCAGAATCCCGACATTGTTTTTTATGGCGGAGATATGTTAAGAGCAAAAATTTCTAGCTCGCTAAAAGTTGAAGATGTAACTGATGTTTTCAAAAGACTAAATCCAAAGTATGGTACTTACTGCGTTTATGGTAATCACGATTGGTATTTTGGTCCAACAAAAATAAAAAATGCGTTCAAAGGAACTAACATTATTTTTTTAGAAAATAGAAATCTTAGAATTCAAACTGAGTATGGACCTTTTTGGATTGCCTTTCTTGCAGACTACACAACTCGATTTATAGACTACAATGCAACTTTCAGAGGCATTCCAGAAAATGCACCTTGTATCGCCTTATCACACTCGCCAGATGCAATTGTAAATGCTCCAAAAAAATTCTCTATAATGCTATCTGGCCACACTCACGGAGGTCAGATAAAATTGCCATTTTTTGGATTTCTAATTGTACCCTCAGATTACGGGCAAAAATTCGCTCTCGGATTCATTGAATTCAACGGCAAATATGTATACACAACCAACGGAGTCGGCACTGCAATGATTCCCGCAAGATTCCCTTATAATCCTGAAATTTGCGTCATTAAATTAGTTCCTAAAAAGTAGTCTTTTTTCTTGCTTCGCGAGCCCATTTTTTGAATCATTAAAAGAATGGGAAATCTATACGGAAGACTGTTCAGAACAATGAGCTTTGGCGAAAGTCACGGCGCAGCTATCGGCTGTGTTGTAGATGGTTGTCTGCCTAATATTGAACTTGATGAATCTATCATTCAAAAAGACTTGGCAAGACGCAAACCCGGACAAAGCGCAATGACTACTCCACGTATGGAATCTGATACTTGCAAAATTCTTTCAGGAGTTTATCAAGGCAAAACGCTCGGAACCCCCATTGCTGTGATTGTCGAAAACAAAGACCAGCACTCAGAAGACTATAAAGATTTTGCAGATAAATATCGCCCCTCCCACGCAGACTATGCGTACGATGCAAAGTTTGGACTTCGTGACCCTCGTGGTGGCGGACGCTCTTCGGCGCGCGAAACTATTGCAAGAGTAATTGCTGGATCTATCGCAAAACAGTGCCTTGGCGAATCTGTTCAAATTCGCGCTTGGGTAGAGAGTGTGCATTCCATTTCAATGCCTTTTGCTGAAAACACCCCTTCTTTTGAAGAGATTGATTCTAGCCCTGTGCGTTGCCCTCACAAAGCAACATCAGAAAAAATGGTTGAGTTTATCAAAAAAATAAAATCTGAAGGCGAAAGCGTTGGCGGTGTGATTCATTGCAAAATTTCTGGAATAAAGGCTGGTCTTGGAGAACCTTCCTTCGACAAGCTAAGTGCAGAGCTTGCAAAAGCTATGATGAGTATTCCTGCTACGAAAGGTTTTGAGCTCGGCGCAGGATTCGCTAGCGCAAGACTCTTTGGATCGCTCAACAACGATTCTTTTTATGCAGAAAATGGCAAAGTAAAAACTCGAACAAATAATGCAGGTGGAATTCTTGGCGGAATAAGTTCGGGGCAAACTATCGATTTCAAAATAGCGTTCAAGCCAACTGCTACTATCGCCAAAGAGCAAACTACTATAGACAAAAATCTTAATGAAACAACTATCATTGGCAAAGGTCGTCACGACCCTTGCGTTCTGCCACGCGCGGTTCCTATCGTTGAAGCAATGGCTGCAATTGTCCTCTTTGATTTTGCCCTGATTCAAAATTCACGCACAAACTTTTCTATTTAAAATGATTGATAGCTACGTATTACTCGGTTCTCAAAATTCTGGCAGACGCGGCGTAATTGCCAACTGCATAGAAATGGCTTTGTCTGAAAGCAATATTGCTATTTTAATTTCTGAATCAGAAATTGAATCTGAGAGCGAAAAAAATATTTCTAAATTCCCTAACGCAAAAATTCTAAAGTATAAAGATACCCAAGATGCGAAAGAAAAATTTTTATCTTTGTCTGCTGATGATATTGAATTTGTTTTCTACGTTGCAGATTCAAATCAAAACGTGATTGATGAATTGGAGTTTTTGAAAAATTTAAATGAATCAAATATCATTCGCATAGTCAGAATTTGGGCTCTTGTTGATTGCAAGCTCTTCTTGGATAATTTTGAAAAGATGTCTCCTTACTACGATGCCCTTTCGCATTTTTGCGACTGTATGTTACTTTCTAACAGAGCAGATTTAAAAGGTTCACAGATAGAAGAAATCTTAAAGCGTTACAAAAAACTTTGTCATCCACATTTAATTGTGTATGTCAAAAAAGATTTTAAATGCGATAACCCTGCTATACTTCTAGTCGACGAAGCAAGACGCATCACTATGGCTTTTGATGCCTACGACCCAGTAGATGAACTCGACTTAGATGAAGATAATCTACCAGAAGAACCTTTCGATTTATCAAAAAAAGAAGATCCTTACTTTGTGCGTTTTGAAAATGGTATGCGCTCAAAAACAGTTCCTCTTATAAATACTTTTCTAAAATGATTAACGTAGAAAATTTTTTATCCAATGCAGTATTGCCTTTAAAAGCATACACTCCTGGAGAGCAACCCAAAAAAGGTTCGTGGATTAAACTAAACACGAACGAGATGCCTTATAGCCCAAGCCCAAAAGTAAAATCTGCAATTATCAAGACATTGGGCAATAGCGATGTTTTACGCTTGTATCCTAACCCAGAAAGCACACCTCTTCGCGAAGTAGTTGCAAAGTATTATGGATTGAAAGCCAAAAATGCAATCGCAGGCAATGGATCTGATGACATTTTAAACATTGTTATACGCGCATTTTCTGACAGCAAAAAAAGTGTTGGCGCTATGAATCCTAGCTACACGCTCTACCCTGTGTTGACTCAGATGCAAGGTTCAAAGATTTCTTATTTTGATTACAATAAAGATTTATCTTTGCCCGTTGAAAAAATTTGTAAGTCAAAAGTAAATTTATTTATTCTTACAAATCCAAATGCACCAATGGGATTTGCGTCAAGATATGCAGAAATTCAAACTCTCGCAAAAAACTTTAAAGGAATATTGTTAGTAGACGAAGCTTATGCGCCATTTAGCGAATATTCTTGCGCTCCATTAGTTAAAAAATTCGACAATGTAATTGTGTGCTCAACATCATCAAAAGGCTGGGCACTTGCAGGAATGCGCGCTGGCTGGGCTATTGCAAACGAAAAAATAATTTCTCTCTTAGACAGAGTTCGCGATAGTTATAACCTTGATGTCTTGGCTCAAGCAGCTGCAGTTGCCGCCTTAGAAGACAAAGCTTACTACAAAAATCTCTTCGCAAAAGTAATTGCAACTCGCACTGACTTAGAAATTTTCTTTACAGAATTAAATTGGCGTTTTTATAAATCAAGCTCGAACTTTATTCTAGTTAAAGCAAAAAATAAAAAAGGCGAAGAGTCTCCTAAGATAGCAGCGTCTTTGTTTGAATATCTGAAAAGCAAAAAAATTCTTGTCAGATATTTTCCATCTTACAAAGAAATTAATTCATCTTTAAGAATAAGTATTGGTACTGATGCTCAAATGTCTGTATTCAAAAAAGAAATCAAAAATTGGCTAAAAAAATGAGAAGCTCACAAATCACAAGAAATACAAGCGAAACTAAAATCTCTCTGTCTATCAATCTAGATGGCAGTGGAGAATACAAAATCAATACAGGCATTGCTTTCTTGGATCATATGCTTGAGCTCTTTACTAGGCACGGTCTTTTTGATATGGAAATCACTGCAAATGGCGATATCGATATTGATTACCACCACACAGTCGAAGATTTAGGCATTGTTCTAGGTCAGGCTGTAAAGCAGGCTCTAGGCGACAAAGCTGGCATTAATAGATATGGGTTTTTCATTCTTCCTATGGATGAATGTTTGGTAAATTGTGCAATAGATTTATCTAACCGTCCTTACCTTTGCTACAACGTCAATACTTCTGACGACAACAGAGTTCGAGATTTTAATGTGAGTTTGTGCAAAGAATTTTTCCAAGCATTCGCTAACGAAGTCGGCGCAAATTTACATATCAAATTAGAATATGGTACAGAACCGCATCACATTTGCGAAGCAGTGTTCAAGGCATTTGCTAAGGCTCTTTGTCAAGCAGTAGAAAAGAATCCGCGTCGCAAAAATAATCTACCTACAACTAAGGGGAAGCTATAATTGATGGACGTTGCCATTATAGATTATCAGATGGGTAATTTGCGAAGCGTATTGCGCGCCTGGCAAGCTGTTGGTGCAAATTCAAGAATCATTTCTTGCCCAAGCGAAATTAAAGATGATGACATTCTTGTTTTCCCTGGACAAGGCGCTATCACTGATGCAATTGAATTACTAAAGAAAACTACTTTCGACAAAGTTATCAAAGATTGGATTGCTAATAACAAACCTTTCTTTGGAATTTGCTTAGGACTCCAAGCTCTCTTTGAATATTCTGAAGAGGGAGATTGTGAATGTCTTGGCGTATTCAAGGGCTCTGTTAAGAGAATGAATTTTTCTAAAGAATATAAAATTCCTCATATGGGGTGGAATAACGTAGATTTCAAGAAAGATGAAACCCTTTTAAAAAACATAGATACAAGCGATCAATTTTATTTTGTCCACAGCTACTATGTTGATACTTTAGATAAAGATATTATCTTTGGAACAACCTCGTACGGCGGAATAAATTTCACAAGCGCAATTCAAAAAGGCAATGTGTTTGCTTGTCAATTCCACCCAGAAAAGAGCCAGTCAAAAGGCTTGCAACTGTATTCAAATTTTCTTCAATTTATTAAACAAAACTATGGCAAATAAAAAACTAGATAAAGTCCTGCTCGAAATAGGCAATAATAAATTTCAACTTCCAATAGTCGAAGGAACTGCTGGCGACAAGGCAATTGATATCCGTTCTTTGCGCTCAGACACAGGCTACATTACTCTTGACGAAGGCTTCGCAAACACTGGGTCATGCGAAAGTAAAATCACTTTTATCGATGGCGAAAAAGGCTTTCTCGCTTACAGAGGCATTCCAATTGAAGAAATGGCTGAAAATTCAACATTCATTGAAGCAGCTCACCTTATCATTTACGGACACTTGCCTTCTAGCACAGAGCTTAGCAACTTCTCTCAAAAAGTTTTGCGAAACGCTTTTTTACACGAAGCTATGATGCATTTCTTTCAAGGAAGTTTTCCGCATTCGGCTCATCCAATGGCAATACTATCTTCGCTACTGAATTCTTTGGGTTGCTACTATTCGTATATGGCAACAAACAATCGAGAGCAAGACTTAGAACATTTTGATGATGCGGCCGCTATTTTGATGAGCAAAGTTCGCACTATTGCTGCTATGGCTTACAGAATGAAAAATGGTCTGCCACTTATTTATCCAAAGCGCGATCTAGGTTATAGCCAAAACTTTTTGCATATGATGTTCACTGAACCTTATCACGAATATTATCCGCACGACGACGTTACTAAGGCTTTGGATTTGATTTTATTATTGCACGCAGACCACGAGCAAAACTGCTCTACATCTACTGTACGTATGGTTGCAAGTAGCGGCGCGAATTTGTTCTCTTCTATATCAGCAGGCGTGAGTGCTCTTTGGGGACCATTGCACGGAGGAGCGAATGTTCAAGTAATTAATATGCTCGAAGCTATTTATGAAAGTGGCGACAACGGTAGCAAATTTATTGAAAATGCAAAGGCTGGCAAAAGCAAATTGATGGGCTTTGGTCACAGAGTTTACAAAACTTATGACCCACGCGCTAACATCTTACGCGAAGCTGCGGTACGTGTATTTGCTGCGATGAAGAGAGATGATCCTCTACTTAACATTGCAAGACGCCTAGAAGATCAAGTTCGTAATGACGATTATTTTGTTAGCCGTAATCTCTATCCAAATGTAGATTTTTATAGCGGTATAATTCTTAAAGCAATCGGCTTACCTGTAGATATGTTTACTGTATTGTTCGCTATTGGTAGAATGCCTGGTTGGATTGCTAACTGGAGAGAAGTTGCTCAAAATCCAAAAGGTAAAATCTATAGACCAAGACAAGTCTATCAAGGCGAAGTAAATCAAGAATACGTAAAAATGCGTAATCGAAAAATCGAAAACATTTAATAAAAAAATGAACATTTTAATTGTATTAATATTTCCACTAGTTTTAGGACTCTATGCTCAATATAGAGTAAACTCTGCTTTTGATAGAAATATCAAAAAGCTTGCTAAAAGCGGGATACGTGGCGCTCAAGCTGCTGAACTTGTAATGAAAAGTGCTGGCATTGATAATGTTCAAATCGTCGAAATTGGTGGTAAGCTTACAGACCACTATGACCCAACTCATAAGCGTCTTGCGCTAAGCAAAGATGTCTATCACGGCTCAAGCCTTGCGGCTCTTGGTGTTGCTGCGCACGAAGCTGGTCACGCTATTCAAGACAAAGAAGCCTATGCGCCTCTTAAATTGCGTATGGCACTTATCCCTGTCACAAATATTGCTTGTAATCTTCTACCATTTGTTATGATTGGCGGATTTTTCTTCTTCCATAGTATGATGGCTATCAACATTGGTATCGTAATTTATTTGATTCTTACAATTTTCCAATTAGTTACTTTGCCTGTTGAATTCGATGCTTCTAGAAGAGCAAAAAAATGCCTCGCAGGAATAGGAGTAATTGAAGAAGGTCAGGAAATGAAAGGCGTACGCGAGACTCTTAATGCAGCCGCATTCACTTACGTTGCCGCTTTTGTCACCAGCTTGATTTGGCTAATCCACTTAATTTTAATACGCAATAGCAGATAATTTTTATGGCTCTCAAAACACCAGAATACGATTTTAATGCGATAGAAAAACATCGTCAGAAAATCTGGGATGATAACAAAATTTTTAAAGCAGATAACTTTGCTTCAAAAGAAAAATATTATATACTCGATATGTTCCCATATCCATCTGGAGCAGGACTGCATATCGGACACCCAGAGGGCTACACTGCTTCTGATATTCTTGCAAGATACAAGTGGGCAAAAGGTTTTAATGTTCTCCACCCGATGGGCTGGGACGCCTTTGGTTTGCCAGCAGAACAGTATGCTGTAAAGACAGGCACCCACCCTGCTATCACAACAAAAACTAATATTGATAATTTCCGTAATCAAATCAAAAGCATAGGCTTTGCAATCGATTGGGATAGAGAAATCAACACTACCGACACAAATTATTTTAAATGGACTCAGTGGATATTCTTGCGTCTTTTTAAAAAAGGTTTAGCTTATGTTGAAGAGAAACCTGTTTGGTGGTGCGATGCTCTCGGAACAGTTTTAGCTAACGAAGAAATTATCGATGGCAAAAGCGAAGTAGGCAAACACCCTGTCGAGAAGAAAAACCTAAGACAGTGGGTCTTGAAAATCACAGCTTATGCCGACAGACTTTTAAAAGACTTAGAAAAAGTCGATTGGCCAGAATCTACAAAAAAGCTCCAAGCTAACTGGATTGGCAGAAGCGAGGGCGCTCAAGTAGATTTTAAAATCAAAAATTTTGATGAGAGTTTACGTGTCTTCACCACACGTCCTGACACTTTGTTCGGAGCAACTTATATGGTAATTGCTCCAGAGCATCCGCTCGTTGACAAACTCACAACTCCTGCGCAAAGCGAGGCCGTCAAAGCATATATCAAAAAAACTAACGACAAAAGCGATTTAGAAAGAACCGATTTAGCTAAAGATAAATCAGGTGTATTCTCTGGTAGCTACGCAATTAATCCGCTCACGAATACAGAAATTCCTATCTGGATTGCAGACTACGTTTTGATGAGTTACGGCACTGGCGCTATTATGGCTGTTCCTGCTCACGACGAGCGCGATTTTGAATTCGCACAAAAATTCAGTTTGCCTATCATTCGCGTGATAGAGAAAAAAGACGAAAATAATGTGGATGTGCCTTTGCCTTTTGTCGATATAGGTAAGATGATAAATTCTGGCGAATTTACAGGTCTTAGCTCCGACGAAGCAAAATCTAAAATCATTAAATTTTTAGAGAGCAAAAATATCGGAACACTCGCTGTAAATTATAAATTGCGCGATTGGCTTTTCTCGCGTCAACGCTATTGGGGTGAGCCCTTCCCTATCGTTTGGGTTGATGAAAATGCGTATAATCTTGCGAAGAAATCGAATGGCGCAGTTGCGAAAAATATGCCTGACTGCGAAATTTCTTACGAAGCAAATGGCACAAAATATTTTGCGCTGCCCCTGCCAGATTGCGCATTACCACTAGAGTTGCCGGTTGTTGATAACTATCAGCCAGCAGGCACCGGAGAGAGCCCTCTTGCAAATTGCAAAGACTGGTTAAACATTTATTTCAATGTTAAAACTGGCGAAAGTGTTTCACAAAAAGATTCAAAACCTGAAGATGAATTTTGGGTAAAAGCAACTCGTGAAACAAACACAATGCCTCAATGGGCAGGCTCTTGTTGGTACTATTTGCGCTACTGCGATAACGAAAATCAAAATGCTCTTATCGACGAAAAAATTGAAAAATACTGGCAGTGCCCAGACTTCTATATAGGTGGCGCAGAGCACGCCGTATTGCATTTGCTCTATGCTCGTTTCTGGCACAAAGTTTTATTCGACTACGGAATTGTAAGCAGTGACGAACCTTTCAAAAAACTTTTTCATCAAGGAATAATCTTAGGTAAAACAGAATTTACCGCATTCAAAAAAAACGGTAAATTTATCTCTGCCACAGAAGATGTTTCCAACGCAGAAAGCGTAAGGATTGAAGAAAGCGATGTAATTAAAAAAGGTTCTGCATTTGTTCTTAAATCAGATGAAAATATTGTTGTAGATGCTCGCTCTTACAAGATGAGCAAGAGTCGTGGCAATGTGGTAAATCCTGACGACATCATAAGCGAATACGGCGCAGACGCTCTGCGTATGTACGAAATGTTCTTAGGACCTCTCGAAGACCAAAAGCCTTGGAACACAGGTGGTATCGAGGGTATATCAAGATTCTTACGCAAGTTCTGGAAAGAATTTATTGATAGAGATGCAAAAATTTCTTCAAAGATTGATTCCTCTTTTAAAGACTCTCCTGAGACTTTGAAAATCTTAAATGAGACTATCAAAAAAGTAGGTAACGATATCGAGTCTTTGCGATTCAATACTGCGATTTCGCAAATGATGATTTTGATTTCTCATATTCAAAAGTGCGAAAAAATCTCTTTAGATAGCGCAGTTAAATTTTTGAAAATCTTAGCTCCATTTGCTCCGCATATATGCGAAGAAATTTGGGAAAGATTAGGCAATAGTGATAGTATCGCTCATAGCCCTTGGCCTGTTGCAGATGAATCCTTAATGCATTCTTCCACTGTAAAAATTGCTATTCAAGTCAATGGCAAGCTTCGCGGTGAAATGCTAATTGAACAAGGTGAGTCTAAAGAAGATGTTATTGCTAAAGCAAAGCAAGTAGAAAAAGTTGCTTCTCACATTGCAAATCTTTCTATTGTAAAAGAAATTTACGTACCAAATAAAATTGTTAATTTTGTAGTAAAATGAAATTCTTTATTCTTTTGCTTCTTCCTCTATTCCTATGCGCTGCCGAGAATGAAACATTCTTGCCAGGCTACGCATTCGTACATTCTATTCAGAACAAAACACTGGTAACAACAGCAGGTATCCCCTCCAAATCTTCAATGGTGGGTAAAATGCTAAGCGCTCCATTTTTGAATGTGAAATGTGATGAAGATTCTTCTGCGGCAATTGTGTTGTCTAACAACATATCAATTATTGTAGATGCAAATAGCGAAATTTTTATTGAGACTCTTTTACAAACTTTTCCAATTAATTATCAAGTCAATCAAGAGTCAGATTCTAGCAAAACAGAAACTATCATTAGAATAATTAAAGGTAGCGTTCATTTTTCTTGCCCTGAATTTAGACCTTCTTCTCAATTCATTGTAAAAACAAATACCTCTGAATACTCTGTACGCGCTAAGTACACTCACTTTGAATGTGAAGATATCTCGGATAATTTATTTGTTTACGACGGCAGTGTTTCTACTGAATCTGAAGAGATTAAAAAACCTCTAATCACTGGAGCTCGTTACTCTGTCGAAAAAAAAGGCAATAAGCTCACGATTTCTTCAACGGCTGTTTCTGATATGACTTTGATTCCAGAACTCTTTCAATTCGAAAATATAAAAGTTTTGAAAAGCTCTGTTCTCTATACTTGCAATAGCGAAAATCAAGTTTCCGCAGAACGTGTTGTCAGCAATTATTTTATCAAATTGCCTGCAAAATTTAATCTATATTAATATGAAGTTTTCAAAATTTCTACCTGAAGATTTCAGCGTAGATAGTCCTATCACTATCCTTGCAGGTCGCGGAAGCTACCCTGCTATTCTTTGTCACAAAATAAGAGCATTGGGGCTAAAGCTAAAGCTCATCGCATTTGAAGACGAAACAGACCTAGAGTTATACAATTCTTTTGATGCTCAAGATAGAGCTATTCTTAATATAGGTCAGCTCGGTGCGCTTTTAAAAACCCTTAAAGCAAATAGTAGCAAACACGCCATAATGGCAGGCCAGATAAAACCAAAAAAACTTTTCGATGGGCTTAAGCCAGATTTAAAAGCTTTTGCTATTCTTATGACTCTCAAAGAAAAAAATGCCGAATCTATTTTCGGCGCTATCGCACACGAGATGTCAAAGATTGGTGTGAATCTTTTAGATGCTCGCTCTTTTTTAGATGATGAAATTTCTACACTTGGCTTTATGGCAGGGAAATCTTGGGAGATAAATGAATCTACTTTGAATCACGGATTGAAAATTGCACGCGAATGTGCGCGTCTTGATATAGGTCAATCTTGCGTGGTATCTAACGGGACTGTTCTTAGCGTCGAAGCTTTTGATGGCACTGATAGAATGCTCGAACGTTGCTCATACTTTAATGCAAGAGATATGCTCTTTGTAAAAACTGTTAAGCCTAATCAAGATTATAGATTCGATGTTCCTGTGATTGGTTTGCATACTCTTGACAAACTTTATGCTAGCAAAATTCACAATGTAGTAGTCGAAAGCGGTCAAGTTATAATGCTTGATAAATTCAGACTAATCGAAAAAGCAAATTCTTTGAAAATTAAAATTTTTGGTGTATGAATCTAGTAGAAGAAAAATCAAAAAATCTGCTCGATGAAATGAATCTTTTTCCAACGGCAAAGGAACGCTTTGAGTATATTATAGATAAGTATAAAAAAAGCTCTGCCCTAAGTGACAATCTTAAAGCTGAAGAAAATTTAGTCAAAGGTTGCATGTCTAGCCTGTGGCTCGTGCCAGAGTTTAAAGATGGTAAATGCTATTTTGCAACAGATGCAGATTCTCTAATCACAAAAGGAGTCGCCAGTTTGGTCTGCGAATTCTACGACGACTTAACTCCTAGTGAAATTCTTTCTATTGACGAAAACTTTTTTGAAAAAACTCATATCAGCGACCAGCTAAGCCCCAACAGACGCAACGGATTATCTAAGCTCATAGAAAAAATTCGCCTCTTCGCACAAAAATTTATAAATTCTTAAATAAAACACTTGAACAAGCCGGAAATATATATCAATATGTAGACGTTTTATCTTACCGCAGTATTTGAGCTAAGATAACAGAACCTTTTATTACAAACACAATGAAGTTAAAAAAATTAATCATTCTCTTAACAATAATTCTAGGCTCTATGCTAAGCGTTCAAGCGCAAAGCGAAGCAGATGCCCCAGCAACTGAAGAAGTAGCCGTAGCAGATGTCCAATCAAAGACTCTTCTTGACTACTGGATTATCGGTGGTTTTACAATGTATCCATTGGGTCTTCTCTCTATCGCTTGCGTTAGCTTGACCCTTTATAATGCGGTTGCGTTGAGAAGAAAAAAGTACTTCCCCCAAGAACATATCAACAATATCGAAAAGCTACTCAACGAGAAAAAAATTGATGAAGCCAGAGCTTATTGTGAAGAACATCCATCTCCTGTAACAAATATCATTGGCGTTGGATTGTCTCGTGCCGACTTACGCGGACTTAACATTGATGATGTTGAAGCTGCTATGGAAGAAGCTTCTCTCGAAGAATTAGCAGGACCTTATTCATTCGTGAATTATTTGTCAGTTGTTGCATCAGTGTCTCCGATGTTGGGTCTGTTCGGTACCGTTTTAGGTATGGTTAAAGCGTTCGATAACATTGCTGCTGAAGGTGCTGGTAGTGCTCAAAAACTGGCGAACAACATTTCCGAAGCTCTTATCACTACCGCTGCTGGTATGATAATTGGTATTCCTTCAATGTTGGCGTTCTTCTATTTTAAAAATAAGTTCGTTACAATCACTTCAAAAATCAGCCGCACTGTTGGCGATTTGACTTACGTACTTACAACTTCAGATAAATACGGTCCTCAAGAAATCATCTCAAGTTCAACTCAAGAAGAAAATAAATAATATTCTTTTATGAAATCTTGGACTCCAGACAGCGACGATGAAAGTTTTGAGCTCACGCCTATGATTGACGTGGTCTTCCTTCTCATCGCGTTCTTTATGACTGTTACTACTTTCGCATCTGCCGAACTTGTTAAGATTGAAATGCCAGAATCTCAAAATTCAATAATTCCAGAAAATACTGACGGACGTCAGTTTGTGTCTATCGATGCAGAAGGAAATTATTTCTTGGGTTCTCGCCAATCAAATCTTGAAGAAATCAAGGCAACAATCGAAAGACGACTTGACAACGAAGGCGCTAGCTTTAGAGGCGTTTATATTCGTGGCGATAGTCAAACACCACATAAGTTCGTGAATGACCTTATGGAAGCTTGTGCAGAAGCTGGCTCACTCAATGTTATTTTTGGCGCAATAAAGGATTAATATGGCAGGCAAAAAAGGTAAAAAACTCGAACTTTCAAACGATAAATTTGAGCTGACCTCAATGATCGACGTTGTTTTCTTGCTATTGATTTACTTTATGTATCTGCCAATGGGACAAGAAGCCGACTTGAAAATGCAATTGCCTGTAGACTTACCACCTACACAAGAAAAAACTGTTCTTCCAAATGAACAAACTATCGATATCAATCCTGATGGAAGTATCATGTTAAATGGAGCACCTATCGATGCTCCAGGCAGAATAGAATTTAAAGAATTGGCAAATACTCTAAGACGCTTGCGTGAAAGTGCAGACAGAAGCAAAACACCTACTGTGGTAACAATCTTTGCTGATGCAGACTCTCCACACCAAGCATCAATATCTGTATTAGATGCTTGCGCGGTTGCAAAAGTTACACAAGTGTCATTTTCAAAAGCTCAATAAAAAATAACTTCATTTAGCTTAACAAAAAATCCCACAACTTGTGGGATTTTTTTTGATTTTTTGAATGTACAAAATATGTTTTTTTTAAATCTTCGATTTCTAATTTTATTTATTTTTTATAACTAGAAGTTCCAGCCCCTGCGAACTGGTTCATTCAAGTAAAGATTTACTTTGTCTGAATCTGCACGACAATTTACGGCATCCCACTTAAATGAGCTTCCTGTCACTTGTGCAGCAACTCCGAGCATAGATATTTCTGCAAGATTCGCTGCACATTCAAAATTTGAACAAGCTTGCTCACCTGTTAATACACATCTTAAAAAGTCTGCATAGTGTCCACCTACAATTCTAGGAATGGTTTTTTCAGGCGGATTTTTCTTAACTTCCATAAATAATTCCATAGGAAAAATTGCAAAAGATTCAGGATGTCCCGGCAGATATAAGTCGCCCTTTTCGCCCACAAAGAGAGCTCCTGCATCTAGCTTTTGATTCTCCCAGTCGAAATTTTTTGACCCTGTAGGCCGCGTAGGTGAATTTCTAAATCCATCGCACCAAGTAAGCGAAATCGATTTAAGCTCTCCTCTAGCAGGAAAATTCCAACGAATTTTACTATGATAACATTGCTCTCCTTTAACAGGACTTTCAGTGAGTTCTAAAAGATCAATACTATCAGGTGCGCCCAATTTTAAAGCCCAATTCATAACGTCTAGAGTATGGCATCCCCAATCGCCAAGTATGCCTGTTCCAAAATTAGAAAAACTGCGCCATTTGCGAGGAGTATACGATTTTGAATACGGAGTATATGGAACAGGTCCTAACCAATTTTCCCAATCTAAACTTGCAGGAGCTTCTTCTGTAATCGGTGATTGTTTTGTAGTTTGAGCATAAAAATGAGTATTTCCTATATCTGGCATATGGTGCCATGCTTGAAGTTCTTGAACTTCACCTATCCTACCTGCTTGAATAATTTCAACACCTCTACGTATGGCTTCGCTTGAATGAAACTGATTACCCATTTGAGTAATGATATTATTTTCTTTTGCAAATTGCGCCATTCTACGAATTTGCAAAGGTGTTCGCGCTAAAGGTTTTTCAACAAATACGTGCTTGCCCATTGCCATACAACGCATCGCGATTGGATAGTGCGTATGGTCAGGAGTCGCGATAAGAACAGCATCTATATCTTTGTCCATCTTATCTAACATCACTCTGAAATCTCTAAAGAAAGGAACATCAGGATACCTTTGACGAACATTCCCTATGATGCCTTCATCAACATCGCAAAGGGCCACAAGATTTGCCAATCCTGAATTTAGGCAATTTTGCATATCGCCTGCGCCTTGATTTGCAAAGCCAATCACTGCAAGATTTACTTTGTCTTTTTTAACAGAAGCTCCCTGTGCAATCGCAGCAGACTTGCCTGTTAGAAGCGCACTACTCAAAATTCCTGCCCCTTTGATAAATGATCTTCTTGAATTATTCATATAATAACTTTCTTCTTGGGATTATAAAATCATCGAAAATCTTATCAAGGAAATTTGCAATTTATTTGACACCTTTTATCTATCAAAACAAAATCTAAACCATTATAAAGCTTCATCAAATTTTGAAGAAAAAGAATTATGAAATATATAAATATAATATCCGCATTGTCTTTAACTCTGTTTTCCGCGGCTTGCACAGGAATATGTACCCCTGACAGCACAAAAATAGAAATCAAGAAAGAAAGTCTCAACGTAAAACCTGAATTGTTTTCTTCTTTGAACGAAACAATCACTACCCCAGACGGATTGGCTCTGGCTCTCGATAAACAAAGCGTTTGGCTTTCTGTACCAAACTATTCAAGCTTCGATAAAAATGGAGCAAAAATTGTTCAGCTTAATAAGAGCGGAGAAATTATTTCTGAATTCAAAGATTTGCCATTGAATCCTGTAACAAATCTAGTGCATCCAATGGGTCTTGAATTTGCTGAAGATGGAAATCTTTACATTGCAGATAACCAACTCTTCTCTGGCAAGCCAACAGAATCAAGACTTTTGCGTGTAATCTTCAAAGATGGCAAACCTGAAAAGACAGAAGTTTTAGTTGAAGGTTTAGGACTCGCAAATGCTATACGCGTACACAATGGAAAAGTTTATGTGACAGATACAGTCATACCTTCTGAAAATGAGAATTTAAGCGGAATCTATGTCTTTGACATTTCTAAATTCAACAATACTCCTATTAAAATCATAGAAAATGATTCTCATTTGCTCACAACATTTACTTGCACAAGCGAAACAGGTGTTGACGGAATGTGCTTTGATAAAGAAGGAAATCTTTACACAGGAACTTTTGGCGATGGAAAATTTTTCAAAGTAAAATTCAACGAAGATGGTTCTGTTAAATCACAAGAAGTTTTTTTAGATTCTCCTGCATTTGAATGTTGCGATGGCATTTGCTATGATGAAAAAACAAATTGCATCTACTTAACAAATTCACAAATGAATTCTGTTTGGGTTTTGGATTTGGGCAAAAACACATTCCAAAGACTCTGGCAAAACGCTGACAACAAAGGCGAAACAGGGCTTCTCGACCAACCTTGCGAACCTCTTATTTGGGGTAATGATTTGCTAGTTGTAAATTTTGATTACACATTCCCTGCAATGTTGAATAAAGAAAATGACGATGTTCATACCATTTCAAAATTCAAAATTCGCGATTGTGACAAAGATTGCAAATAATTTTTACTAAAAAAACTTCTTAAAAAAACGCAGAAATTTTTCTGCGTTTTTTTTATTTAGATGTCTTTTGCTTTCAAATTTTTAATTATCGGCTCTAGTTGTGGTAATGCATAGCTATAAAATTTTTCTAAGCTATCACACAATGCACTTAAAGGATAGTCGTCCTTCTGAAGCACAGTGCGGTTTTTAGGGCAATCGCCATAACAGTACTCAAGAAACTTACACTCTAAACATTTCTTTGATAATCGAGAAAATTTTTGTTCACCAAAACTTTTTTGTTTCGAATCAATAAGGATTTCCTTAAAGCTCTTATAAAAAATATTTCCAAGAAAATTCTCTTTAAAAACATAATGGTCGCAAGAATACACATCGCCATTTTTTTCTAATGCAAGAAATCTTCCGCATTCTTTCGTATGTGCACAAACACAATTTATTCCAAAAAGTTTTTTATTAATTAATGCGTCAAAATTTTGAATGAAAAATCTTCCAAAATCTTTTTTAATCCAGTCTTTAAAAATCTCTATTAAAAAATCTCCGTATGAATCTGTAAGCACGCTAAAATCTGCAAGATTTCCTGAATGCGCATTATATTCTAAATCTAAAGGCCTAGCAATAGAGCCATTTTCAAGGCGTTCTATGATAGGAATAAATTGTATATGTTTCGCCCCTGTATCTTTCAAAAATCTATAAAGTCCTTTAGGATTATTCATATTTTTTGAATTCACTGTACATAATATATTGAATTCAACTTTATGTTTTTTACAAAGCTCTAACCCGCGAATCGCACTCGAATAAGATGCATCCCTATTTGCGTTATGGATTTCTTTCGAGCCATCTATACTTATTCCCAAAAGGAAATCTTCTGACTTAAAAAATTCGCACCACTCATCTGTAATAAGTGTTGCGTTTGTTTGCATTGCATTCGCGATTTTTCTATCGCTAAAATTCTTCTGCAAAGAAATAGCTTTTTTATAAAAATCTATTCCAGCTAAAAGAGGCTCTCCGCCTTGCCAAGCAAAATTTACTTCTCCTGAATTTTCTTTGATATATTTTTCTATAAAAATACGCAAAACTTCGTCGCTCATCACTTCTAACTTTTGCGTATTGCCCTTACCTTTGTAAAAGCAATAACTGCAAGACAAATTACATTCAGCCCCAACAGGCTTTGCCATTATGTGGAAAGAATCCATCAAACTTTGCGAACAAAATTTTTGATATTATCAAAATATTTACGCGTTTGTAATTCAGAAGAAGGAGGAACTACTGTTGCCAAATAATCAGAGAACTTTATTGCTTCATTAATGCCTTCTTGTTCTTCAGAATTTTTAGATAAATCGTTCATTTCCCATCTATCATTTAAGTGGTCAAAAACGCGTACTTCTCCAGTTGAATATCGCAAAATATATTTTCTATCTGTAGTAATAAATGCTCTGTCAAAAAAACCAACACCCGCTGGTGCTCTAGGCGAGTAGACTTCTGAAATAGTATATTTGCGATGTGTATATGGCTTATCAAAGAGAACGTTCTTGAAACTCTTTGCTGTGATTTCTTTCATTCTTGGCAACATATTAGCGCCTGCCAAATCAAGAATCGTAGCTCCTAAGTCGGAAGAGCCGACAATTGTTTCTTTGTCTCTAAAACCTTTCTTTATTCCTGGACCAGCGATAAGCAATGGAACTTTTGCAGAAGCATTTTCTAACCTACCCTTACCACCCATTCCGAATTCCATATTCATATCGCCGTGGTCAGATGTAAGAATAAAATATGTATTCTTTGCAAATTTTGAATTTTGCAATGCATTATAAATTCTACCAACCTGAGCGTCCACCTTTTCTGTGAGACGATAATAGTAGTAAAGATAAAGACGCCTTTGTTCTTCACTCCAATGCTTTAGCCATCTATCAGCATAAGCTTTGTCGTAATTTACAGGCAATGGCGGTAGATTATTTTCCAATTCTTCTTTTGGAATATTTGTAAATAAAGTATTTTCTATTCCCATTTTTGTTGGAACTTCAAATCCTGTCTGCCCACCAAAAGTCAAGAAGCAACAATCGTGAGGATTCAACAAACCTATATTTAAAAAGAATGGTTTTTCTTCATCGTCATAAGAATTTAAAAATCCGACTGCGCTACGGGACTGTCCATTATCGCCTATCTCACCGACACCTTTGCCATGATTCAAAACATCAAACTCTTCGCCCAAAGGTTTTTCTACGTGCCACTTGCCTATGTAAAAGCAATTGTAATTTCTCTCTTTCATCGGAGATGCAAGAGTAGGAATTTTCGGGTCATCCAATTTTATCTCGTTAGTAAGAACATTATGCTCACTAGCAATAGTTCCAGTGTACCACGATGTGCGCGCGGGCATACAAGTTGGACAAGTTGATATTGCACTTTCAAAAGAATGACTCTCTTTAAAAATTCTATCGATGTGCGGAGTTTTTACATACTTATTCTCACCCAATGCAGAAATCGCGAAAGGATGCCATTGATCTAAGTGAACAAAAATTATATTTGGCTTTTCCATATTCTTATCCTTCTATTTTTTTGATTATCCAGCAGTTTGTGAAGGCTGTTAAGCCAATAGGCATCTTGTCATCCAGAGTCAAGAAGTGATAAGGCGGCAGAGCTTCGCCGTATGAAAGCCAAGAATTCAAAACAATATTATCGACTCCAAGAGAATTAGTTTTCTTGTCTGCTCTAAGACGTCTTTTTGCAAGAGGAGTATAGCAGTCGTAGTAAAAATAATGAGACTTTCCTTTGCCAAACTCAGGATATAAATGCAAAGCATCAACCAATTGCCACTGAGTCAAAATTGGCAAATCTTCACAAAGAATTTCCTCTTTAATATTTCCGTAGTCTAAAGAAATTTTTCCTTTTTTAACTTCGCCCTTGTAATAAAGTTTTCCTAAGCGAGCGAGCTCTTCATTTTTGAGAACCAAAGAATCGTACTTTATATCGAAAGATTTTAGAGCTAAGAAATTCTTTTTATCGCAACAAATTTCTCCTTTTATACTTATACCTGCAACAAACTGCGCAACCTTATAAATGACTTCATCTCCCTTATGCTTACGCTCAACATTCATATATCCAATATTTTCGTTGCTATAACCATTGCCCTGACGTCCTTCGCCCTCCCAAACGATATTGTCGAAATAAAGCTTTTGGTCTTTTGAAAAATCATAATTGTTTTCAGGAGCCTTGTATTGCTCTAAAAATATTCTGCAAGGATTTGTCTGATAACTTTCAGGGAATTTTTTTAAAATCGTCTCTGATGAAAACGATGTTTGTCTCTTAGCCCCCTGAGCGAAACTACTATTCAATCCCAAATATCCATACAGCGAAAGCGCCATAGACGCCTTCAAGAATTTTCTTCTATCTAATTCCATCATATAATCTCCTCATAAGTGTTATTGCTTGATGCTAGTAAACAACACACCTCTGTCAAGTGTCTTTAGTAAGCTATTGCATAGGTTTAAAGCCCTCGTGCTTGATAATCCAAGAGCCATCTTTAGGGAATCCTGGGGTTTCGCCTTCAGAACCGTCCCACCCAGCAATCATCATTGCAATCGCTGTTAGTAATCCACCGTTTGATGGATAGTAGCGACCTGTTGTTCCATGCGGATTAAAAAATCCAAATCTTGTACTTGGGAAAAGCAAAAGCGATACCGCTTGATGAGGTCTACCAGTACGCGCAGCTGCCATTGCCATCATTGGGAAATCCCATCCCCACACATTATTCATATTCCATTTATTGAAAACATTATCTAAAGTCTTATTGAAAATTTTCAAATCAACTCCATCTCCGGGAAGCATTCCGTAAACACCTATCAATGCTGGATGTTCATAGTTTTTTTCTGTCCACGTATTCAAAACGGTTTCCGCAATATGATAAGTTCCATCTTTTTCTGGAAGAGGCGCAAGTTTTTTCAAAACTTTATCCCAGTCTAAATTGCACTCTAAGCCAAGACGCTCACGCCATTGATTCGCAACACGCAGACCGTAGCGCCAGTATCCAAGCTCGAAAGTAGGATTCATTGTCGTCAGAGGATCAGTATTTTCAGAAACAATAAATACAGGAGGACCTAAAACATATCTATCTTTGACTTCATCGTAATGAGGAAAACTTGCCATAAATTCCGCAGTCTCAAAAACAATCTCTTTCCACTTTTCTAAAGTTTCTTTTGTGGGATTTAATCTGTAATCTTGCTCTGCAAAATAAATTGGATGCGGTTGTTGCCAAATCAAAGTTGCGTGAATTTTTGAAGGCTTATCATATCCATGATTAGATGGAGCCTTTGGCCAACGAGCCCCCTTATATCCTTGAATTTCTGCACGCTCTTTTGCCGTTTGAAGAAATTTATTATAGATATCTAAAGAGTTTTGCGCTAGCTCCCATCTATCCCAAAGAGCATAATGCAAAACATGCCACCAAAGCATTTCCAAGTGATATCTTCCAGACCAACTATTGTAGCTTAAGCCGCTTTCCTGAGGCGGATAATCACCCGCTACATTTAATCGCATTTGATATTGAGAAAGCACAATGCGCTTTTCAAGCGCGCGCCAACCAGGGGCAGTGCTTTCAGACAAATCTACCGCAGCTCCAGATTTCCAAAAACTCTCCCAGCCTTTGATACTTGAATTTTCAACTTGAGCAAATGTAAGCGAAGTTGATTCTTTTTTATTTTCTTTTTCAAATTCAAAAACAAATTCAAAATGATTTTTTTCTTTAGAATTTAGAATATATTTATGAACATTTTTTTCATCTACCGAAAATTCTGCACTTCCCTGCCAATCAAGAGTGAACGAGTATTTCAAATCATCAATAACTCTGTCGATACGTACAAAGTTTAAATTTTTATCAACAATTTTTGACCTATGATTTGCATGAAATTTTTCAGTTTTTTCACCAACAAATTCTGCAGTATAACGATCGTCAGCATAAGGAAAATTGAAAAATACTTTTATTCTACCATGCTCTATCAATGGAGATTCTATCTTGATTCCCACCGCATCACGCACGAAATGACAAGCAGTTATCACAGAAATTTTTTCATCTTCTAAAGTGTATGTTGAAGTAATAATTCCTGTCCATAAATCAATTACTTGTTTTGCATTTTTTAAATCTTTTTCAGAGGCAAGAGTACCGTCTTTTTTGAAAATTTCTAAACCCGCTCGACCAAGATTAAATCTGTGATGATTTTTTTCTAACCAAACTACCATATCTTTGTCTGTAGAAGTAACCATAGAATTATGTATAACTTTTTTTCCATACACATCAAAATAACCACCTTTGTAACTCGCAGGACTTCTGCCATCTGGAGCAGGAAAACTATGCCAAGCCCAATGCGAAAGAGTATTGAAATGCATAAAACTTTGCATTCCGGAAATGTCTACATTAAACGCAAAATTTCCATTACCTACCTGCGAGGGACTATCATTAGTTGTCTTTGAAACAACAATATTATGTCTTTCAACTACGGATTTCCTATCAATTTTCTCTGCATTCGCAGTTAAAAATAAAAGAATTCCCATCAGTATATAAGTGATTTTTTTCATAATAATTAATCCATGTATCTTTCCTCGTTGTTTGCGTTGTTAGAATAAAAACAAAAAAGTGTGTGATTGTAAAATAATAAAATACATAGAACAAAAAATGCATTTTTAGAAAATCAAAAATAGAAATTCGAAAATAGATTTCACAATAGGATTAAAACCCCACAGGCCTAATGAATTAGCGCACTAGTATGTGGAGGAGAAGTACATCAAGAGCATACCTATAATACCGCACAGACACCTCTAAAATCGATTTATCATACCCAATTACCATTTTTCAATAGCACAAAAAGGCTCTTTTCATATCCCTATGCCAACTTCAAAAAAAATGAACCTATATTATCTAGCAATACATTTTTCATATTGATGCAATCGAAAATAAATTAAGAAAAACATTGTTTATAAACTGAAAAAAATTCACTGTTTATCCTTCTCATAAGCATTTTTGAAATATTTTTCAAAAAGAATTTTTTGACCTGAAACAAAAGGTAAAGTCATATAATCAGGATAAAAAAAGTCGCCGCGTGCAAGACATTTTTGTGCAACAATTAACCCATTTAATTCATAAAAAACATATCCAATTTCATCTTTACAAATTGCAAAATAAATCTTGTTCTCACCAGATATAAACAATGGAATATTCGATTGTTTGAATAACATTGCTCTAAAAACAGCATTCATTTCATCAAAAAAAACTGCATTGATTTCGCACCTTTTTCTTAACAAAAAATACTCAATACTTGTGTAATAAACGCAATCGAGAATAAAATCAACATGCACATTTTTTTCATATATTTTAAAATTTTCTTTTTCAACTAAATAAAAATCTGATGCTCTTAATTCAGAATCAATATCGAAAATTGCATCTAATTTCATTAGCATTTTGCCTTCTGTAGTTGAAGTCGGCAATGAATCTCTATCATAAATAGCTTCAACTTGAATCGCTAAAGTTAAAAGTATTATGAAAATAGAAAAATAAATTTTCATTTGATAATCTTATTTATAATGTCACGCATTTTTTTATCATCAAAGCTTTTGCCGTCAGGCTCTTTGGAAAGAATATAAAAATCATAAATTTTTTCCATATTCCATATAGAAACAAAAATATTAGTTCCAGGATTAGAATCATCATCACCAAATAAACCGAGACAATAGATTTTCTCATCAATAATTACCAGAATTTCTCGCGTCTGCCAAATGGGCGCATCTGCTTCGTTTTTTGTTTTATCATTGATAAAGTCTAGTATCAATTTTTTGTCTTCTTGCGAAGGAAAAATCTCAGATTTAATTTTGAATCCCCAAATAAGTTCATTTCTATACGCAAAATTATGATCTGCTAAATCTATTGGAAAAATACCAAAATCCATTCTATCAGAAAGATCCAAAACTTCTTGTAATTTGCAAAAACTCCCTGAGTATATCTTAATATCATCTGCCCATAGCGAACTTGACGACATCATTAATAGGAAAATCAATCTTAATTTGTAATACATAACTTCTAATTTGCAACGCCACTCAGTGTAAAATATATTCGTGAAAACTTACAAGATAAAAGTACGAAGAAAACCTTTTCGACTCCTCCACGTATGGAATGGTAATGAGTTACTCTTGCACATTATCGTGAAAGTTTTCATTTTTTATATAACGTCAATGACGGATTACACATACTCGTATGGATACCCCCTCCCCCCTCTCTTACATCACGTCAATGACGGATATTCTTAATATATTATCGTGAATCTACTATCATCGCCTGTTGAGAGCTGGTGTTTGGAGTCTTTTTTTACACATCTTTTCCTCCCTTACAATACTTGTCTTTTTTCGGGGTACACATCAGGAATGTTCTGAGAGCATATGGCGTATGCGAGCAACGACATTTAGGGTTATGACATAACTATTAGTCTTTATATAACAACTTTTAATTCAAATGAGCGAGTATATTTAAAATAGGAATGAGTTCCAAAATGCAGATTATCGACTTTGGAACTCAAAGAAACAAAAATATTCCTCGTATCAAAGAAATTTAAGGTTACGATGCGGTTATAAGTCTGAAATAAGGCTTTTCTTCAGCAAAGAAACGAATGAGAATGAGGTTTTATTATCAACCAGATTCTTCTGACTATTCCAAAACATAAGAAAACACTGCATGTCTAGCAAGCTCTCCATTTTCTTCAGATCATATTGCGGAAAGTCGGAGTGATCTGTTTACTGCCTATTTCAATCATAGAAAAAGAAGCTTTAATTCAAAGAAACGAGCGTATTCGAGATGGGTATGACGTTTTCTGAGCATATTATCAATCAGATTCTCTAACCCCATCCATTCCATACCAACAAAAAGAGAGGGAGGAAAGTACAACTAATATCTCAACTTTCTCATTCGATCCAAAAAACATGTTCCCTCAATGCGTATTATCATCAGATTTTTTTGATTTAATCAGCTCTCTCATTCCATACCAACAAAAAGAGAGGTAAGAAAGTACAACTAATATCTCAACTCTTTCATTCCATCCAACAAATCTTTCGACTTCCTCCTTCATAGACTGGCAACGACCTACTCTCGCACCCCATCGTGGGGGCACTACCATCGGCTGCTGAGAGCTGGTGTTTGGAGTCAAAAGTTGATAGGTTGGGTTTAAGGCAAGGAATGTTCTTAGATTTTTTGAGAGCATATAACATATGCGAGCACAAAATCTAAAGTTATGACGTAGCATTAGACCCAAGATATCAGCTTTTGACTCCAAACAAACGAGTGTGTTTGAGATGGGTATGCGTTCCCTCAATGCATATTATCAACAGATTTTGCTGAACTTTATTTTAGATACGGCAAACTAAACACTTAATTCCATACCAAAAAAAGAGAGGGAGGAAATCTTTCGACTTCCTCCCTCATAGACTGGCAACGACCTACTCTCGCACCCCATCGTGGGGGCACTACCATCGGCTGCTGAGAGCTTAACGAGCGTGTTCGAGATGGGTACGTGTGTTTCCCCTCGCATATTATCACCAGATTTTCTATCTTAAACTCAGTCAGTGACGTCTTTATTTTTGCTTCTTCAGTTTTCAGTTTTCTCAAACCTATTTCTCGTTTCATCTTCCATTCGCTTCTCAGCTCATTTTCAATTCCACTCTCCTGATTTCACTTTTCTTCACGTCTTCTCGGGTTTCCCCTTGACTGGCTTTTCGTTGCCTCTCGTGTTTCACTTGCTTCTCAGCGTTTTAAATTTTTAGTTTATAGATTTCATCAATTAAAGTCTGATTATCATCTTCCTTCAATCGAACTAAATAAGTTTTTTTGCGTGCATCTTAGAATTGTTTTTTACAATCTATGTTTTTTATTGATTCTTTTATCTTCAACTCATTGATTTATCTCAATCAATCCGTTTCCGATTTATTTCTCAACATTTTTTTCTACGTTCAACTTAAAAGTTGCAATGTTTGTTTGTAGTCAATCTATTCGAGTAATTAGTATCGTTTAGCTCAATGCATTACTGCACTTACACATACGACCTATCAACCAAGTGGTCTACTTGGACTCTCATGGAAATCTTATCTTGGGAAAAGCTTGGCGCTTATATGCTTTCAGCGCTTATCTTGTCCATACTTAGCT
>JGI994J12354_10000520_pt1 | contig 38139 bp, 38 predicted proteins | sample IntmicLarv3ML3BL_FD_12354 | JGI IMG/M metagenome (IMG submission 12354) | reverse complement strand
CGTTGACGTCGACACGCGAAGGAAAATCTTTCACAAATTTGGCCTCATAAGCAATATCGGCAAAAGTATACTTGTTGTCAAAATTAGTACGGATGGATTGAATCATCCAAAGACCCATTATGTTCTTTAAATAACGAAACTGGTAGTCATACCCACCTTCGTTGGTGAAATTATGCTCTAAACTTTGAGTTGAACAGTCTGCTTCTTCCTTTTCTATTCCCAACAAAGACCAAGTACCTGAACTGATGTAAACATAATTATTATCATTTGTTGGCACTGCTAAAACGGCAGAGCCAGTATCGTGGGTGCAAGGTAAAACAACCTCGCAATCCATTCCCAATTCTTTCACCAATTCAGGTAGTAATGAACCAAGTTTTGTCCCCGGCGTCTTGATTGGTAAAAACATTTCTTTTGGATATCCCAAACTCTCAATTAACTCATAGTCCCAATCCTTAGTAATTGGACTTACCAATTGACTAGTTGTGGCATTGGTGTACTCATTAACCTGTTGACCAGTCAAAAGATAGTTGAAAAAATCTGGCACAAATAGTATTTTTTTTGCTCTTGAAAATTGGTCGGGGCTTTTTTGCTTTATTGCCATTAATTGATAGATGGTATTAAATATTAACTTCTGAATACCTGTACGCAAATACAATTCTTTCTCTGGTATGATTTCATATACCTTCGAATCCATAAACTGCGTTCGTATATCGCGATAACCCACCATATTGCCTAATACTTGATTATTATCATCAAGTAAGACAAAGTCTACTCCCCACGTATCAATGCCCAAACTTATTGGTATTTTTCCAAGTTCCTTGCACTTTCGTATTCCGGTTTTGATTTCCAAAAACAAATATTCCCAATCCCAAATAAGTTCAGCATCTTTTTTGTGCATTCCATTTTCAAAACGATATACCTCTTCCAATATTAAGCGACCATCATGTATACTCCCCAGTATATGCCGCCCACTGGATGCCCCTATATCAATTGCCAAATAGTAAGTGCTGTCCATAGCGCCCTCCTTTTCTAGTTCTTGTCTCCAGTATAAATAACGATTTTAAATAATTACAGTCCAGTTTTTGTGAATTCGGGTTTCATAATTTAACCTATCTAGACTTGTGCAATTTATTTATGCAATCACCTAAAATACCTAATTATTGATTTACACTATCTTTTCATTGCTATTAATTTGCCGCAACAAAAAAGTGAGTAATTTTACTCACCTAAATTTCAGTTTGATGAACTTCTAAAGTAACTCTGGATATATTTTTGTAACTTGATGAACCCAATTACCATACTTAACTCTAAAATAGCCACCAATGCACTTAATAATATCGTCGCCTCTTAACAATAAAAACACAAATGGCAATGGTAATTTAAGTACTACTCCACACAGATACCCCAAACCTACTCCAACTGTCCAAAGGAAAAATACATCAACAAAGAATACAAACTTTGCATCACCCGCTCCTCTTAATATACCTAGATTAATGGTGTAACCAGTATTTCGAAAAACCTCAATCACACACCCTACTAACATAAATGAAATCACCACTCTATATGTTTCGTTTGTTATATTATACAAATGAGGTATAAATGGAATCATTACTAGAATAAAAGTTGCTGCTAATACTCCTACGCAAAACGCTATCCGCTTTAGTCTTTTAGTCTCCTCAGGTAATTTATCTAATTGTCCAGCTCCGATTATTGTTCCTATTTGTATTGCAGAAGCAATGGCTACTCCCTGTCCCATCACATTTGACATCTGTCCAATCACTGTAAAGATACTATATGAAGTTGTAAACACTGCTGGCATATGCCCTGCTATCATCGTTAGGGCACTAAATCCAAACACCCAAACCATTTCATTGGCGATTACTGGTAAACAATTACTAATATATGATTTCTTAATTTCTTTATCAATATATAGTATTTCTTTTGACCTAAAATTAACTTTCTTTTCAAAGAAGAAAACATATATTAGAATTATGGACACTTCGAAAATACGCGCTAAGATATTAGCATAAGCACTGCCAATTACCCCTAACTTCAATCCCACATCACCAAATACAAAATACCAATTAAAGAATAAACTAGCACAGATAGAAATGAATGAAGCTGCCATTGTTATTCTAACTGTTCCTACTCCCCTTAGCATCCCACCAATTACGGTAGTAATGCCATACAACAAATATGATAGACAGACGGTTTTCAAATATGAAGAACCCAACTCGATTAATGCTTGTTGGTTAGATAGGGTTGACATAATTTGAACTGAAAAGAAGTAACAGACAAACGTTAGTGTCAAGGATAACATAATCATAATTTTGATACTATACCCCATTACTTGGCGAATTGATTTTATATCTTTTTTTCCCCAATATTGAGCAATTAAAACATTGGAGCCACTAGTCATCCCAAACATTGAAATCGAAAGAATCATAAAAATTTGCCCTGCTTGAGCTACTGCTGTTAATTCAGCTTCACCAATACTGCCAACACTAAAAGAATCAATTAGGCTGATTCCCATCGTCATTAGATTTTGCAATGCAATCGGGATTGCGATCATTAATATCTTTTTGTAGTAACTATTCATTATGCACCTTTTCCCTCAATAAACTTATTTTTTTTATACTGTCATTGAGCAAGATATTTCATGCCCGCTATCTTTCATATAGTCTGAACCCCAATTGTACATAGCAACTAAAATTGGCTGTAGACTTCTTCCTAGTTCCGTTAAAGAGTACTCCACTTTTGGCGGGACAACTGGATAGACCTCTCTACTTAATAAGTTATCACCTTCTAACTCTCGTAATTGTTGAGTTAGCATTTTTGCAGTTGCTTGTGGAATCAATTTATGTAATTCACCATGCCGTAAAGTTCCATTCATTAAATGCCATAGTATTAATGACTTGTACTTTCCTCCAATTAAGCGTAAGGTTTCATCAACTGGGCAATTCAATTCACAATGTTCACATTTTGCCATAAAGACCTCCATACTACCTTTTTGGTTAGTATAGCACATAATAGTGCTTACTTACAAAAATATCCACAAGCAGTATAATTAGTGATAAAGTAGGTGATAGTAAATGAGTAATACTACATTAGACATTGGTGGCATGTCATGCGCTGCCTGTGCTAGCAGAATTGAAAAAATGGTACAAAAGTTAGTTGGCGTAAATACCGTAAATGTTAATCTAGCAACTGAAAAACTCTTTGTAGAATATGATGAAAAACAGGTTTCCCTTGATAAGATAAAAAACATTATAACTAATCTTGGTTATGAAGTCAGAGAAAAACAAGAGATTAAAAAGATTATTATTCCCATTGGAGGTATGAGTTGTGCAGCTTGCAGTACCCGAATAGAAAAAGTGCTTGGTAAATTAGCTGGAATTGAACAAGTCGTTGTCAATCTAGCCTCCGAAAAAGCAAGCATTAACTACAACCCCAAAATAATCAGAATATCTACCATCAAAAAAACAATTGAAGATTTAGGTTATAAGGCTTTGACTGCTACTTCTAATAAGGATAGTGATGAACAAAGTGAACGCAAACAAAAGGAAATAAAAACGATGTGGCAAAAGTTTTTCGTTGCGGCAATTTTTACTGTTCCGTTATTTTACCTTGCGATGGCTCCGATGATATCTTTGGTAAAACTTCCCTTCCCNNCATTTTTGGAACCAATGAAAAATCCCTTAGCTTATTCTTTGATTCAATTCTGTTTNGTTGTNCCNGTTATGGTAGTTGGCTATAAGTTTTATACAGTTGGCTTTAAAGCCCTAATTAATCGCAGTCCTAATATGGATTCTTTGATTGCGATTGGAACTTCTGCTGCCTTTATCTATAGCAGTTGGAACATATACTTGATAACTACTGGGATTCATCATGCTGTAGACCATCTTTATTTTGAAACCACAGCAGTTATCATAACTTTGATTCTTTTGGGAAAGTCTTTAGAAACTGTATCCAAGGGTAGAACTAGTGATGCTATTAAGAAACTAATTGCTTTAGCACCTAAAACTGCCTTAGTTGTAGCTGAAGGAATTGAGCAAGAAGTACCAATTGATGAAGTAGAAATTGGTGATGTTATCATTGTTAAACCTGGTACTAAAATACCAGTAGATGGTAGAGTTATTTCTGGCCAAAGTGCTATTGATGAATCAATGTTAACTGGTGAAAGTATACCTGTGGATAAAAAGGAAAATGACAAGGTTTATGCCGCATCTATGAATACTACTGGTTTACTTAAAATCACCGCCGAAAAAGTTGGCAGTGATACAGCATTAGCACAGATTATTAATCTAGTAGAACAAGCACAGGGTTCTAAAGCACCCATTGCAAGATTAGCTGATATAGTATCTGGCTATTTCGTGCCAATCGTTTGTGTGATTGCACTTGTTGCTGGAATTGCCTGGTACCTTGCACTAAAGGACATTGAATTTGCTCTTACTATTTTCATCTCGGTACTAGTGATTGCCTGCCCTTGCGCTTTAGGATTAGCAACACCTACGGCTATTATGGTAGCAACTGGAAAAGGTGCCGATAATGGAATTTTGATTAAGGGCGGTGAAACGCTGGAAATAGCACATGAAATTGATACTATTGTATTAGATAAAACTGGAACTATTACTGAAGGAAAACCGACGGTTACCGATATTGTAACAGATGGTATAAGCTCTGAGCAGTTACTGCTTTTAGCAGCTAGTAGCGAAAAATCCTCCGAGCATCCTTTGGGGCAAGCCATTGTTACTTATGCCGAAAAGAAACAACTGAAATTATTACCAGTTTCAGATTTCAAGTCAATTACTGGTAAAGGAATAAAAGCAACAATCAATAATAAAAAATTGCTAATTGGTAATCAAAAATGCATGGTTGAAAATAAAATATCGTTAGTCAAATTAACTAATGCGAGTAATCGATTAGCAACTGAAGGAAAAACTCCAATGTATGTAGCCATCAACAACAACTTAGTAGGCATCATTGCCGTGGCTGATGTGGTTAGGGAAAGTAGTGTTCAAGCAATCAGAAAATTACAAGAGTTAGGACTAGAAGTAGTAATGATAACTGGAGATAACATAAGGACTGCCAATGCTATTGCCCAACAGGTGAACATTAATAAAGTACTGGCTGATGTACTACCAGCTGATAAAGCTAGCGAAGTAAAAAAGTTACAAAGTGAAGATAAGAAAGTTGCTATGGTTGGTGATGGAATAAATGATGCTCCAGCCCTAGTACAAGCAGATGTAGGTATTGCGATTGGTTCGGGAACTGATGTAGCTATGGAATCAGCTGATATTGTTTTGATGCGTAGTAGCCTAGTCGATGTTGTTACTACGATTCAATTAAGCAATAAGACCATCAAGATTATCAAACAGAATCTATTTTGGGCTTTTGGATACAACACTATTGGAATACCTGTGGCTGCTGGTTTATTGTATTTATTTGGAGGTCCATTATTGAACCCCATGATTGGAGCTGCTGCTATGAGTTTGAGTTCTATTTCAGTATTAACAAATGCCTTACGTCTTAAACGTTTTAAGGCAAACAAATAAAGGAGAGATATTTATGGAAAAATTAGTATTAAAGGTTGAAGGTATGGCTTGTGGTCATTGTGAGATCGCTGTTCAAGATGCCATCCGCAAACTAGCAGGCATCAAAAACGTAAAAGCAAGCAAAGGTAAAAAAGAAGCGAACATTGATTATGATGCTTCATTGGTCAGTGCCCAACAGATTAAAGATGCCATCACTAATATTGGTTACGATGTTATTGACTAATTTCTTGGTAGATATGATAACCACTATTTTTGGAATCTATTCATTTTGCCCATTAAGAATTTATAGCATTTAAAAATCTCAGTAAACACTGAGATCTTTTTTTCTTATAATCTAGGATCAACTGGTTCGCTTTCCATCGCCAGTACTCCAAATACGCATTCATGTACTCTATACAGTGGTTCTTTTTGAACAAAACGTTCCAGTGCTTCCATGCCAAGGGCGAACTCACTTAATGCCAAATTTCGTTTCTTAGCTAAGGAGCGTTTTTTTAGTCTCTCTAAATGATTATCAAGCATATACTCTGGCCCATAGATAATCCGTAAGTATTCACGACCTCTACACTTCACAGCTGGTTGTAAAAGCTCATTACCATTTTTCGCAATGAAATCTAGCGGTTTTACCACCATTCCTTCACCACCAGTTGCTGTTAGTTCTTTCCACCATTCTATCCCCGCTAAAACGCTATTTTCATCTAGTAAATCCACCACTAGATGGTTGGTCGCAACAAAGATAGGGTCGCCTTTGGTCATATATCTGGCAATGGTATCCATATGCCAGATATGGTTTTGATGACTCCAAGTTTTACCTTCGCTAGCAAGAATATGGAAAGGTGCTATTCGGTAATCAGCTAATTCCTTTACATCCCAACAATAACGCCGATAAGCATCAGTATACAAATCAAGTGCTTCTTGCCTTGCTTTTTGCCTGGTAAGTAAATCCGCTAAATCTACTTTTGAACTTGAATGACTTTCCACTTCAACTTTGTGATTGCCTACAACCTCTACCGCCTTAGCAATTGCAGCGACAACCGCTGTAGTTCCGCAGTTCCCTGCTTTTGCTACTGGGGCATATTGTTCTTCCAATAGTTTTTTTGCTTTGAAAGACCAGGGCATAAGTTCAGTATCTAGACATACCCAATCAGTGCTAAAGTCTTCCCAAAAATTAGAGGTAGTTAGGACCGTATTAAGACGAGATAAAATATCCTTTTCTGTCTCATTGTCCTCAAAGAAATGACGACCGGTTCTAGTATAAATGATACCAAAACTACCATCATTTACTTTGAAACGCCTACTTGCTACTTCGCTGTCTTTACAAAGTACTATTACGGCTCTAGAACCCATATGTTTTTGTTCACACACTACTTTACCTGTACCGCGAGTTTTGTAATATGCAAAGGCTTCGTTTGGATGCTCTAGATAATCTTGTTGTTTACTTGTTTCGCATGGAGACATTGTTGGTGGTAGATATATTAGCCAATGAGGGTCTGCAGCGAAACGACTCATTATCTCTAGCGCCGCTATTGAATTCTCCTCATTTATCTTGATATTGCGACGCAAATGGGTACTAAGATATCTTTGCCCTAACACATCTTCAATGTTTAGAATGTCTTCATCAACCAGCTTTACTTCAAGAGGCTTACTAGCAGGATAGTATTCTTTTTTCGCTTTGATTTGAACAACGGTTTTTTCAGGATAACGCCAAGCTGTCAATTTGCCACCAAAAACACAACCTGTATCAACGCACACCGTATTATTAATTACCTCAACATCTAAAGTTGGTGTATGTCCATAAACAACCCATGCTTTACCGCGATACTCATTAGCCCATGGTAACCTAACTGGTAAGCCATACTCATCTGTTTCACCATTGGTATCACCATATAAACAGAAACTACGGACTCTTCCACTTCCTCGCCCTTGATATTTTTCCTTTAACCCAGCGTGTGCAACTACTAACTTGCCTTGGTCTAAAACATAATGACTGATAAGCCCATCAAGGAATTTCTTTACCTCACTGATAAACTCTTCACTTTCCAAACTAAGTTGTTCAATAGTCTTCTCTAAACCATGTGATACTTTAACATTTGATTTTTGAAGTTGTCGCAAAAGTTTTGCATCATGATTTCCAACCACACAATATGCATTATTTGACTTAACCATATTCATCACAAGCCTAAGCACTTCAACATTATGAGGTCCTCTATCGCATAAATCACCAAGGAAAATCGCTTGGCGGTTTGCTGGTGCAATAGCAATACACTTTTCTTTATCAACAACATAATCAAGTTCAACAAGTAATTCACACAGTTCATCATAACAACCGTGCACATCACCAATAATATCAAAAGGACCGCTTTCATTCTTTTTGTTATTCCATAACGGAATACGAACTATTTCCACATTCTCTATTTCCTCGAAACTATTTAACACATATACATAACGGAAACCTTCCTTTTGCAAATTGCGAATTGAACGTTGTAATTGTACCTTCTGCCCTTTAATGACACTATCACCAAAACTACGATCACTTCTTTCCTTGTTACGCTCTATACATACTTTTTCTGGTAAATTCAACACAATAGCAACTGCGTGACAATCCTGATCCTTCGCTAGTTTCAACACCGAAGCACGTGCTTCCTTTTGAACATTGGTCGCATCAATGACTGCTAACAGCCCTAATTCCAAACGTTTGTTTGCTACATAGTAAAGAGTATCAAATGCTGCTTTGCTGACAAGTTGATTATTTTCATCATCAGATATCAAACCCCTAAAGTAATCCGATGAAAGAACCTCTGTAGATTTAAAATACTTATTGGCAAAAGTTGTCTTTCCACTTCCCGATACCCCCACTAACGCCACAACTGCTATTTCAGGAATTTCTATTCGCATGATATAAACACTCCCATCTGTGTTGGAGCACCATGTTCAGTATCTTTATCTCCAATTTCTGAAAACTGAACACTATAATTGAATTTTTCTGCTACCTTATTTGCCCAATCCTTAAACTCTTTTCTTGTCCATTCAAAACGATGATCGCCATGTCTTAAGTCGGCTTCGTTAAGTTTTTGATAATTCGCATTGTATTCCATATTCGGTGTAGTTAATACTACAATTGGAGGTTTCGTAAATTCAAATAATACACGCTCAAATGCCACAAGCCTTGAAACATCCAAGTGCTCAATTACCTCAATAACACAGGCAGCATCAAAACCAGAAAGTCTTTTGTCTTTATAAGTAAGTGAACCTTGAAATAACTGTACTCTTTCATTCATTGTTTCACTGGCTCTTTCTAATTTCAATCTATCATAGGCACGTTGAAGTGCTAGATAAGAAACATCCATGCCACGAATTTTCTTAAATTGTTTTTCCTTACTCAATAAAACTAAGAGATTTCCCTCTCCACAACCAAGATCAATTACACTTTTTACGCCATTATTTTTCAGAACTGTTATCACACTGTCGAGTCTTTGAGCATTCAAATTAACCTTTTTGTCGGCAATTTCTTTTACTTCTTCTTTTTCATCAACCAGAACTTCACCATCAATTGTATTTTCACTTGCTAATCTTTCAAATGCCATATTTGCCAACGAGCGCTTTCGATACAGATATCTGGAAGTAATATACCCTTTCTGCGGGTGATTAACTAACCATTCTTCGCCACTTCGCATAAGCTTATCAACCTCATCTACTCCTATCCAATAGTGTTTTTGCTTATCAAATACTGGAATCAAAACATACAAGTGTTTTAGCAAATCACGTAAGCGAACTCTTCCTTTGATGGTGAGGTTTACATATTTGCTATTTCCCCATTCAGGAAACTTCTCATCAGATAAAAATGATTCATAATTCACTTCATATCCCAAAGGTTCAAAAACAGCCTTCAATTTATCTTGTTCACCTTTACAAGGTAACATTGTAACTGTGGCACTCAAATCTAGTTTCGAATCAGATAACTCTTGATGAGCATCAGCTCTTCCTGTCATGGCTGTTCCAAATACTCTGGCAATTGCTGTACTCATAAAAGAAGAAGCTACATATGGCCTGTCATTTACATAATCAAAAAGACCGCCACCTGTTTTTCCCACTTTTCCTCTAGCTAGATCAATAGGGTCGATATCAACAAACAAAGCAACTGTAGTTTTTTCATCTGATACTTCTGGATAAAAAACATAAGCTTTTCCATGATTGAGTTTTATTACTTGAGGACGATAGGGATTCTTGTACAACAAATAACCGAGGTCAGCTGTATTTTTTCCTTCATAAGTTATTGTTAAAAGCATACTATTCACTCCTTACTATGGTAGATTAATATTTAGATATCTGCATATTCACTATTCTATCAAGTTCATCAAAATGTATTTCCAACTGTTTATAATTACCAAAGTATCCAATCAGAATCTGATTATCACTATTTTTGTAACTTATGGCATTGGCATCAAATATACCCTTAACTAATAACAGATGATTAAGTGGTAACTCCGATATAAGTTCACTAATTGTTTTAGTTATTTCCTCTACACTAGCTGACTTGAACACTTCTTGGGGAAGGTTCTCAACTAATACAAATGCAGCTCCACCATCATAACTACAGCGATAGTAACAACCTTTTTCATAATGGGCAAACATTCCTGCTAAATAGTGCCCATTTACTAAACTATCCATTTTGAAACTTACTTGATTAATCTCTTTCGTAAGTTTTATTTCATCTTTATTGACATAATTCGTGATTTTTCTTACTACATCTTCATTAAAACCATTAATATTATTGGAGCCCCACATCCAAGTATTATTAACATGCGACTCAGAACCAATAAAGCTAATTGGGTATTGTTTGTTTCCAAACTCTATAGTGCAACAACTAAAATCGACATTCCAACTTAAATGTCCGATTATCTCAGCGAATCTTTTTTGCCTTAATCTCATTACCCCCACACTGCCGGATAATAAACTAATATAGTTTTTACTATAACCTGACTCTGCCATTTCTTTGTTTTTTTTCTTTTCGTCTAGTTTTCTTTTCACATTATTGATTAGCCCCATTTTAGTCCTCCTTAATTGGACAGTGACTTGCACACAACTATTATAAGTTACCATACTTCTAATCAAAAGTCATTTGTTGAAAAAAACAGCGCCAGGCATTACAATATACTTAATTAAGGGCAAACAGATAATGTATATTTGTATTAGTGCTTGGTTATAATCATAGAGAAAAATTCTACTTAGTTAACACAAAAGGTGCTATTTATAGAAGGAGAAACCACATGGTTCAAAAAGAGTGTTTGTTTAGTTTTGATTATGATGAGGAAAAGGAGAAAGATGCACGTACTTTTAAGAAGACAATAATCGAGTATTTAGGGTATGACGAAAGGGTAAATGAAAACCTTACTTATCAGACCATATTAGGAGAAGGAGCTTCAAAAATCATTTCTAGTCTTACCTTTACTAACAAGAGGGTATTCTTAGCTAATGTGGCAGATGGCATTTTAGACACTACCTTATATTCCTTACCATATAGTACCATTACAGATTGGGAGCTAAACTTTAGACAAGGAAATAGACAGGGAACTCTTGTGCTCTATACCCTTACCAGTTATGTCTTGGTCAAAGCAGATTTGGCTTCATTGTTTGATATGCAAGAAAATGTTGCTAGTTACTCATCTCGTTAACCACAACGAAGTAGACTTTCATGTAAATAATAAGTAAACATAAAACCCTTGCTATTTGTTGTTTTCTGTTGCTTGTTTACGGATGCGTCCAACAACCAAATAAACCACAATAACCTATTTCAGAACAATATATTGTTATTGAAAATAATGAATCAGGAAAATACTATTTAGTAGATGATGAAACGGAATTGGAGGACTTCTATGCCATTTTACCATCAGCTGTATCACTGAAGGAACTTCCTTCATATTCAATCTATGTTATTGAAGACGGTTTATACAAGCATGCATTCTCTACTATGATACCAGCCTTTATGCTAGTTGGGACCAAGAGATACCAGAAGATTTAGATCGATTGATGAAGTCAGTTCTAGACACTGAACACGAAGTAGTATCTCACACCTTTTATGCTGAAAACCCTACTAACTATTCTGCTTTGATGAATAGCCTAAACAAAGAAGAATCGTTATTTTATTATCCAAGTAGCGAGGCTGATTCTCAATATTCGAGGCTGACCTTGTATTACAAATGTACCGACGTTTGGAAAGAGTTGTAAGTGTGCCAGTTGGCCAATTGACTGTTGATGACGTATTTATTCCAGTTATTGACTTCTTAAATGAAAAAGAACTCTTCTACAAAAGTACTGATGCTAGTTATTATTCGACAAATTCAGTACCAATCCTCATTACTTCGAGAGAAAAGTAGAAATATTATTAAATTTGCCTTTGGACAAAAACACTATTGAAAAAATCCAAGAGCAGTTCCACTTGAAGTAGGCGATTTATTAAAAAAGCCGGTTGAAGTTAACTAGGCTTTTTCATTTCGTTAATCGTTTCTAAAGTTATTTTACTGCTACTAATTCCCTCCACTGCTGATTATCTTTAAGATATTCAAATGTTTTTTCATCTCTAAAACCATTTAGCAAATCTTCTTTAAGCATCATTAGATAGCTATCATCTTCTATTTCCTTGAATTCCATATGAGCATAAAGAGGAGATTTTATAAACCCAAAGATACTTTCAGCATTTGTAATCATTCTTTCCATAATGCGTACACTTTCAATTTCATTTCTTTCAAGTATCGCCAATTCAAGCTTTGTAGCAATTTCATGATATTCTCCAAACTCGAAGAGTCTTGCTAATAATTGGATTTTATCAGCTAGCATATGAGCCTTATCAAAATCTTTTTCTTCTAGTGCCAATAGATAGATATCACTGAAAGTAAGGTTTAGACTTTGATACCCGGTATAAAGTAATTCTTCATACATTTTGTATGCTTCTTCTTGACGGTTTGTTTTACTGTAAATCGTTGCTTGTTTTCGCTTACGCTCTGGATTCTCCTTAGAAAAATAGGTTAACCACTGTGCTGCTTCATCATACTGATGCTTGTTCATATAGAACTGGTATAACGATTCTGCAGCAACACTCTTATATTCTTCACTATCACTTTCGAGTACCCGACGATAACAACTTACTAGATAATCGTCATATTTTTCTTTATCAACAATTTCCTTCATTTGTCTTTGACCATCAAATATTTGAGCTAACGATAAAATCAAGGGATAGCTGCTAGGGTATTTTTCTATTGTTTCCTTTATCCATATTAAGACATCATCAATCGGTTCTTTTTTCAGTCTGTTCTCCGCTTCTTCCACTAGCTGCTTCTTCCACTAGCAAAAAAACTTCCTTTTCAGTAAGTCCCTTTTCATGAGACAGTAGCGTATCAATGGTAATATCTAGTAGTCTTGCGATTGGAGATAATAACATTACATCGGGAATAGAATTACCATTTTCCCACTTGTTGACTGCTGGGGCTGTTACCCCAAGTCTATTTGCTATTTCTTCTTGCGTTAGCCCTTTTTCTTTGCGATGCATCTTAATCACTTCACCAATTTGCATAAATTGCACCTCCTTGTTTCTTTACATTCTAAATATATCACTCAGTAAGCTTGCTTACAATTGAGTCTTCGTTAACTAATAGGAAAAAAATATAACCAATGCTCATACTCGTTTCTTAAGCCATTAAAAAAACAAAAGCTTCAATGAAGCCTTTGTGTATTATGTATTGTTATTAGTTTATTTTTTCTTAGCAGCTTCAAGTTTATCCGCAAATTGCTTGATCACACCCGGAATATCAATGTTCTGTGGACACATTACACTACAGGCTCCACAGCCAATACAAGCCGCTGGCATTTCATCTTCACTCATTGCTTCTAAAGCCAGACTTAGCGAAAAACTCATTTCGTAATTGAATTCATTATACAAAGTGATTAGTTTTGGTATGTCTAGTTTTTGTGGGCAATTATCGCAACAGTAACGACATGCGGTACATGGAACAAGGTCCATCAAATCCTCAATAGCTTTATCTAGAAGCTCTTTTTCCGCACTTGTTATTGGGTCATCTTTTGACAAAGTAGTTATGTTATCTTTTAACTGTTCCATCGTAGACATGCCACTTAGTATAACTAGGATGTTTGGCAATGATTGTAGGTATCTAAATGCCCAAGCGGCCACTGAATCATCAGGTCTTAACTCTTTTAGCATAGCATCTTGTTTTTCTCCTAATGAAGCAAGATTCCCACCACGAACTGGTTCCATGACAATGACAGGCAATCCATGTTTGGTAATAACCTCATGCTTTTTCCCAGCATCCTGCAAAAACCAATCCAAATAATTTAACTGAATTTGAACAAACTCAATACAATCATACTCATTGAGAAACCTATCAATTGTATCAGCACGCCCATGCGCAGACATTCCAAGATGTTTGATACGCCCAGCCTTTTTTTGCCCTATTAAGTAATCAACTACGCCTAAATCTTCATTGGTATAAAAATCATAGGAGGTTTCACAAAGGTTATGTAGCAGATAGAAATCGAAATAATCAACTCCACACTTTATAAGTTGTTCCTCAAAAATCTCCTCACAAGATTTTACCTCTTTCCCTGCCATATACCCCTTATTGCTTAATACTCCATCTTTGTAATCCATCATATGACCTGGCATCTTTGAGGCTAGATACCAAGTATCTCGAGGGTATTTTGCTAAGACTTTTCCAACAAAGGCTTCTGATTCTCCACTATGATAACCATAGGCAGTATCAAAGTAATTGACACCATTTTCGTAAGCATACTCCACAAGTTTTGCTGCTTCCTCTTCATCAATATGGCCATCTTTACTTGGAAGTCGCATGTTTCCTAACCCTAAAATTGACAACTTCTTGTCGTTGAATTCATTATAGATCATCTTGACACCTCCTAAAAACTCTAACTATATTATACTGCATGTTGTTCTTCGTGGCTATCAATGACAAACTAAAAGAATAAATTCTGCTATGCCATCGTAACAGAATCTATTCTTTTGAAATCATTTTTTCTTTTAAGTGTATTCATATGCTGGCAAACACTGATATTTGCTTAATCTATTACATATTCCTATTACTATTATTTCAACAATTTCTGTAGTGTTTCCTCGCTGATAAAGTACGCCCTTACTTGGTCTCCAAATTCCTCTTCTATCAGATTGATAATAAGATTGCCATTTTCATCCACTAAAATATAATCCAAATATGGTCTTTCCTTATCAATATCTACTTTAATGGTTTTTATCACACCCGTTTCAATATTCAAGGCATAGACAGGGTTGCTATCTGTCGTATTTTGATGTTCTGAACCAGAGGCATATTGATTCACAGAATAATAGATATATGGTGTTTTTTCACTGTTGTAGAAGTTACTCATATTAGGGAATGACATCTTTTCATCATGATTAACAACCACCTTAACTTGATTATCATCTATTTTATACAAAGCTTGTGTGCCACTCTCATACTTCACCAGCGTGAAATAATTACCTACTACATAAAATCCATGGACAACGTCGTACTTCATAGTGTGCTCTAAGGCTGATGCTTCTATCTGGGATATCATAGTCCCTTGGTTATCATAGGTGTAAAAATAGTAGTGCCACTCGCCTTCTTCCATCTGCCTACCTACAGCATAAATCATGTTATCCATACCACATACACTCTCCAAAAGAATTCCCGTACTATTTGATTCTCCCTCTGTATATACATACTTGTTTTCAATTATTGTTTTGGNNTCTCCTGTTACACCATCATACTTTACAACTCTTGTTGTATTGGCTGCAGTATTAGTTGTATAGTTATCCTCTTCTTTCTTGACGAAGGTGACAATGAATTCATTTTCATTCAACTTGCTCATATGAACAAGTGGGTGAACTGTTTCATCTTCTATAGTTTCTATCACTTCTAGTTTCTTATCCCGTATATCCATGCGAAGTAGGGTGATTTGTTCTTTATAATCTACATCGTCTGCCACAAATAAAGCACAAAAATACAGATATCGATTATGCATAATTATTTCATTATCATGGCTTGACACTATCCAGCGCGCAAATTCTCCAATTTCTACTAATTCCATAGTATTCATGTCGTAAAATCCAAAAAACGAATTTTCATACATGCTCTCTTCACCGACAAGTTTCCCAAATTCTACAAACCCTGTTCTGTTACTAAATGGATTAACAGAGGTAAGATACCCTGCATCTCCATTTGATGCCGCTTTATCAAAGACCAAGTCAGTATCAGATTTTTCAAGAACAATAGTTTGCTCTTCATTTGTATTTGTACTACACCCTGTAAACATTGTTACAATAATCAATATACAAAGTAATAAAGCGCCTGTTTTTTTCACGTATTGTCATCCTTTCATTCCTTCTTTAATGATTGTCTTCCATCATAATATTCTAGGCAAAAAAGAATCCTTGTTGTAATTCACTTTTCAATTTCATTATACTTTATCAAACTAAACCTGTATAGGTTCGAACTTCGCCATTTATCTAATTCTAGTTTGTTAACAAAGTTTCGTGTTTGATACTAAAACACAGCTTATTTTGTTGAATAACTAAATGGAACCAAAGCATTTATTGACATATTTTAAAGGTCGAATATGTTTCCAAAATGCTATGGGCCAGTGATTATTACTCTCAATTGGCCATCATTATGTTAAAAAACCTTCAAATTGAAGTAGTCTCAAATGAAGGTTAATTTGCGTTACAAGGTCTGTAGAAATATATACACTATATATTGGTTATTTCGTACTTATTATCATAGAGCCAACAGGAAATCGCAAAGGCTACTGCTGCCATTCCATAACTTATTATTGTCCCAGCAGCAGGTAAATTACTCGCTAGTATAAATATCCAGACTGTAATCACAAATATAATAGTTGCATTACTCAAAAAATGACTTTGAAGTTTTTTTATCGAACCAGCAAGCATACAGGAAAACAATGCTAAAGTTGGAAATAGTATTGCGGTTGAAACCAAGATTACTGAAAATGGTATTCTTAATTCTACAATAAGAAAGCTAATACTCTCAGTATCAAATCTGTGAATAGCCTGGGAAGCTAAGAGAAACAACCCTGCTCCTATTAATACTAAAATTACATTCAGAATAGTTTTAACTATACCAGTTACGAAAAACGATTCGCTATCCAGTTTTTCCAACAAACAATATTTCTGTACTATATCAATAACAATTGCTAATGAAGGATATACAATAATCAAATAAGCTACAACTATAACTACAAATAAACTTATTGCAGATAACGCAGTACTCCAAGTAGAATGCGAAAGTTCTTCTGCAGCAGGAACTGGTATTAGGAATAGAATCCCTACCATAATCATAAGTGGAATAATCAGCCAACGTAAACGAAGTGCATGTTTTTTTACTTCCCATTTTAGCGTGTTCATCTTTCAACAACCTCCAAATAGTATTCTTCAATAGATATTCCAGTAGAACGAATATCTTCAGATGTAGCTTGTACTATTTCATTCTTTTTTAGGATTAAAATCTCATCAAATATTGACTCCATATCTCGTAATAAATGAGTAGAGATAATCATTGTCACATTTTCATCTAGGTTTGATAGTATCGTCTTTATCAAATCTCGCTTGAATTTCGGATCAAATCCACCAATAGGTTCATCAAGTAAATATAGAGGAACCTTTCGGGAAATATTTAACAACAAGCATAAACGTTCTTTATTCCCTTGAGATAATTTGGTAATAGGTAAAGATAAATCCATTTCGAAAATCTGACATAACCTCAAGGCCTTTTCATAGTCGAAGTTTTTGAAAAAGTCCCTGTAGTATTGAACCGCATCTTTTACTTTCATAAACGAATAGAAATTAATTGGTTCTAGTAGAAAGGAAACTTCATCTCTTGTCTTACGAGAAACTTTTTGCCCTGAAATAAGTATTTCTCCACTATCTGGCTTTATAATATCCGCTAATAGCCTTAGTATTGTCGTTTTTCCAATACCATTGTCTCCAAATAATCCAATTATTCTATTCCTTGGTATGGAAAATGATATCTTGTCAAAAACCAACTTTTTGCCATAACTTTTTGATAAATTACTTACAGTAATAATATTATCCATTTTTCAACCTCTCCTTTACTATTGTCAGTATGTCTTCTTCACTAACTCCCATGTTTTTCATTCTCGTAAGAAATTCTTCTACTTGCATATTAACAACCTTATTTTCTAATGAAGACTGTACGCCCAAGACTACGAAGCTACCAATGCCCTTTTTTGTTTGAATAATACCTTCGCTTTCCAAAAGGTTAAAAGTTCTTTGCATGGTCAATGTAGTAACCTCATATTCTACTGAGTATTCCCGCAAAGAGCCCAACTTATCACCATCTCGTAGTTTTCCAGATATAATCTGTTCTTTAAGGTCGTTCGCAATCTGTACATATATAGGAATGTTATCTTGAAATCTCATAGCAGTCCCCTTTTCCACTGTCATACTAAGGTATCACAGTGATATTGTAGCACCCACCCTAAACAGCGTCAAGCATATTTCATAATTATTCCGAATAAAAGTTGTAACCTAAAAAAAACCACAACTTATTGTAAAATGAGTTATGGTTCGTATTTCCTACCTTATGACAATTCCCTCTTACTTAAAAATCTCTTCTTGTTCGCAATAATTCAATAAATATTCGGTTAAATCAGTAATCACCACACCATTTTTACCAGCTGTTTCTAAAACATATTTACCATCCACAAGTGCAATATCTATGCCTATATTGTAAACTACCCCACTTGCATAAGTCTTACTTGGAAATTCGATAGAAAAGTTGTTCCAACCAGCTAAAGCCCTAAAATCTAGATTATTAAGGTATTCAACATAACCGTTTAAATACTGGGCTGCTGTAGTTATTTCTTCTTTGGTATTAATTTGGTAGGTGTAACAGAATTCTAAGTCTTCATATTTCGTTAAACAACTCGGAATTCCGTTTTCCTCGTTATATTTTCTGATAAAATAATCTGCTGCTTTATGTCGATAATCTGTACTAATGGTATAGGCTAATACCCTAGTAAATACAGGGTCAAGTTCAGTACAGCCCTTAACACAACTATACTTTGAAGTAACACTGAACTTTAACTCATAATCAATTAGTTCTAGATAAACTGTTTTGACTTTGCCCAAATCATTACTAGATAATTCCTCACTTACAACAACATACTTATCCTTAAGTTTGCAACTTAAAAGCGGATCATTTGTAATCTTGTCTTCTTCGTTTTTTATTACATCACCACAATTCAAATTATCAATAAAATCAAGCATAGCAGTTTGAGTATGTAATTCACCTGTTTTTTTCGGTTCATTTAGACACCCGTTCAAAATAAAACCAACAGACAGCATCAATAATATTAAAATATATTTTCTTTTTGTTTTGCTATTCATACTATGGATTTTCACTCCTTGTTATCATTTGTAAAAATGACTCCCCTGTTTCTTTAAGTATGTATTTATTATACATTCATCTTACAAACTTTGGGAAGTCACATATTTCTTACTGTTGCAGCCGAATCCATCTAAATCCGAACTATTTATTTCATCAAAAGTAACAGTCTTAGCGCCGTCATTTATCATTCGTTGGAATTCAGGACGGTTATCGGTCTTAGCAGACAAAGCGCGGTCTATGTAAGTGCCCAAAACGGTTATCTCATTTCGTTCAGCGTGTTCTTTACACTCTCGGAACTGACCGTCAATACTTTCCTCTCGTTGATTATCTGAAGAATATCGGGCATAGATTACAGCTTTAATTATTCGATTTCCCCCTCGTCATATACAATAGCGTATCTGTCATATGTTCTTTCAATATTTCCTGTTAGTTTATCACCAAGAACAAACAAAACATATTCATTGCTGTTTAGTTTTTTCTTCTCTTTCCCTCTTGAAGAGCCATATACAAAAATACGAATATCATTGCTAAAACGCAAATAGAAATCCACATCATTAAAGGGCGGAATAGTCCCATCAAAAATCCCATTAAAGCAACCAGTAATTGCGTGAGTATCAGCTAAGTCAATATCTAACAATTCACCCATAAGAATTGGCAATGCATTAATATCTCCGCAAACACTCCAACAAGATGAATAAAAAAGTTTAATAATTTTTTCATGTTGATGGTTTTTAACCTTTAGGTTGTGGGAAGCAAGGAATTCGTTATACAGCATTACGGCTTTCATTCCTTACCCTCCTTCATAAGTTTAATCAGCGTTTGCTTTAATTTCTCGTTCATAGGAGAACAACGCAGTTCATAATTCAACCCCATTTCTGTATTTATTTTATTACCTTAAAGGGGCGTCGTCAATGCTGCAAGCATAAAAAACGGCTGAACTCCAAATCTTTGAGCGCATTGAACTGGAAAATGAATTTTTATGGACAAAGTTGCGGCACTATTACATCTGGGCGCAGCAAATTATTTATGATATCCTCCTTTCAGAACGTTTTGAAAGAAGTTCAAACATGTCACACCAGAGAATTGATTTTAATGATTTCATCGGGTTTCCCTTGAAGCCGCTACCAGAAAGTTTCATTCCACTAACGAATATCATTTGCTGCGAGAGAAAGTCGAGCAAATGGAAGAAGCGTGCAAGGAACGATTTTCCGAAAATGATTATGCTTTCATTGAAAATTGTTTTGAAATGCTTTTGGGAGCTGAGGGCGGCTATTTTATTTAAATATAAAGTACAAATCCGAACCCTTAGCCAATTGACACAAGGTTCGGATTTAATGGATTTGGTGCAGCCGATGAGACTTGAACTCACACGATCTAGCGATCACTACCCCCTCAAAGTAGCGTGTCTGCCGATTCCACCACGGCTGCATTTGCTTAGTCATTATATCTAATCTGGTGTTAATTTTCAACCTCCGTTTAAGCAATCAATGTTATTAGTTCAATAGAAAAAACTACAATGTCTTAACAACAATCCAATTGTAGTTTCTAGCCTAGTTAATTTACGTGTAGAAGACTAAACCAATTTCTTCATGATTTCATACAACTCATTAACATCTTGAATTCTAGTAGTATTTGTTTCTTCATCAATTATTGAAGAGTAAACATGTGGTATGACCTTCTTAACCCCAGCCTCTAAAATGATTTTCATTATCTCTTCAAAGTTCTCTAAATCAATACCACCCGTCGGCTCTAGAATAAAGTCATTTTCAGCACAAGCTGTGGCAACTGCCTGTAATTCTTCTTTAGTCGTAAGTCCTTTCATCGGAAAAAACTTTACTGAATTTCCACCCATGTCCTTAATCATGGCGATAGCTGTTTCAATTGGAACTATCGCTTTTTTCTCGCAAGTGCTTGATGATGGTCCTGTTGATATTACTACTTTTCCCAGTTCTCCGCTTGGAGACACTAAAGCATTAATATGTCCAGTTTCATTGTTTAAATTCGCTCTGGTCTGTCCAACCGCGGTAAAAACTTGGTTAAAATGGTTTGCTTTGATTTCTTTTGCTATTTCAGCAACCATTCTCCATTGATTCGGATTTCCAGCACCAAGTCCAATTGAGAGATTATGCTCCAGTGCTTCGTCGTATTTTTTCATGTCCATCACTGCCTCAACTACAGTGGGATAATTAGCAGATAAAACTCCAACAATCACGTACTTGTCCATTGCTTCATATATTTCTTTTGCGTTTTCAAGATTACTAGCTAAAACATTTAAACAGATTCTTTCTTTATAGTAATTAATCATTTTTTCTATTCCTTTTCAATAACTCTAAAATTACATTCAATTGCTCAATACCACTAAGAGGCCTAGGGTCAAAGTACAAATGCCCTAAGTTTGCTTCATGCATCCTAACATATACTGCTGGTTGCGAATTTGCTAGTATCTCTATCATTTCCAATGCAGTATGCCCATATAACTGCTGGTCAAATTTCACTTTTGCACGGTAGATTTCTCTTCCTGACTCATCCTGACTTTTCTCAGCTGACAAGCCATCTATTTCATTAACATTTGCTATAAAATTATCTAAATCCTCATATGTTACATTCATTGTTGTTTGTCCATTTTTATACTCGTATACTGCTTCCACTAAGCCAAATACATTCTCTTTTCCAATCTTCATTGCTCTGCCAATTCCATATAACTGTTTGCGAATGTAGCCAGCAACTTCTTTACTACGGCATTGGACCAATCCAGAGGTAGGCCCTAACAAGGCCTTTGAACCACTATAGATTACTATATCCGCTCCTTGATCATAAAACTTCTTAAAGTCTGTCTCTGCTGCAACATCTGCCACTAAAGGTATTTTATATTCGTTCGCAATTTCTACCACCTTTTCAAAACTTAACATGTTCTTTTGCACACAATGAGAGCTCTTTACATACATTATTGCCAGAGTGTTTTCGTTAATACACCCTCTCATATCTGCTTCGTATGTTCCATTTGCCCAACCTGCTTCTACTACTTTGCCCCCACCAAGTTCAATCATTGTTTCAATTGGTGCTCCAAAATCTACATTGTGCCCTTTCATTATTACCACTTCACGCTTGGCAATTGTTTCTTTTATTCTCGGAAGCCTTACTTTTAAGTAATCATCATCTTTGCAGATCAAACCAGCAATGGATAAAGATATTCCAGCTGAGGCACTTGAAGTTACGACAACATCTTCAACTTCGAGTATTTTGGCAATTTCTTGTCCTGCCACTTCGTATAAATCATCAATAAGATAATACTGGCTAGAACCTTGAATCATCGCTTCTTGCACTTTATCTGATTGCGTAGAAACTCCAAGTTTGGTCATTCTTCCTGATGCATTTATTACTGCTGAAATTTTGCTGGATAATTTTACCATTTGGTTACCTCCCAGTATTTACCATTTACTACACATGCCCGTGGTTGGATTACCTCAGTTATGTTTATAGTCTCATTCATACTATCTACTAACAGTATTTCTTTATGTTCCACATTAAAGAAAGTTATGTTTGCTTTTTCACCAACACTAAGATGACCAAAACCAGTTAAATTAGCTACTTTGGCAGCACCACCAGTAACATAGTAAATAACTTCTTCAAGTGAAGTCAAGGACAACATTTTCGTCATCACATTGCTAAGGCTGTGTACTGGTTTTTCGTAACTATATTTGTGTAAATCTGAACTTATTGTATCAGGTTTAAAACCAAGTGCAATGGCTTTTTTGGCAACTTTATAACAGAAACTTTCCTGTCCATGCCCAACATCATAGCATAAGCCAGCTAACCGTTTTGCTATTACTGTTTCCCTTATTTCGTTATCATGTATAACACCATTTGGTTTGCCATGATAACAATGAGTAATAATATCATTTTCTTTCAATTCACTAAGAACATCATCTATCGTTGGTGGGTAATTCCCAATGTGAACCATTATTGGTTTACCAATTTCTGTGGCTACTTCACGGGCCTTAACAAAAGGCGTGTGCATATCTTCAGACATAACACTAGCTGAGGCCCTGACTTTAATACCAACTACAAAATCTTCATATTCTTGTGCCTTAGCAATAGTTTTTTCAACATCAATATTATCAAGCTTCTTTAATTCATGCCTATCAGTTAATCCAGTTGAAGCAATATTTAACCAGGCTTTTACTATTGTTTTTTTGTCACAAATTGATGCGTAAAATTCGTCAACATTACCTGCGCCACTAGAACCAGCATCGATAATGCAAACAACACCAGTATCGACGCCGATTTTATCGGCATCAATACTGATATCAGTAGTTATATCAAAACAATGAGTGTGGATATCAATCCATCCCGCACTTACATAAGTATTGTTCATATCATTTAGGATATATGTTGAATCAACTTCAATATTTTCACTAATCTTTACAATTAGTTCACCATCAACGAGGATATCAACGATACTACCGTTATGTTTAGAATACTTATCTATTAGTTTGCAGTTTTGAAATAATACTTTCATTTTTTTATCCCGCTATAGGTAGTGCAATACCAAATACCATGCACAACGCTCCAGCCAAAATGGCTCCAAGGATTGCTCCTCCAACAATTGGCTTTTTATAGGAATAGAATCCTAACGAACCGATTAGTGCGCCTAATCCAATTAATGGACCATAAGTTACAGCACTGATGATTACAAGAGGTCCTAAAGCATCTCCAGTTTTATTCCCAGCTCCAATCATTATTGATGTAGCCGTCGCCAACGAAGTGTTAGGCGCTAGTTTTCTTACTCCAATGATTACTGCTCCAATAGCGACCCCTAGCACAAAACCAGTAATAATCGCTAATACAAAGTTGTCCATTAGAAATCCCATATTTGATGTTAGCAATAATGCAGGAATACCAACACCAACGCCAGTCATCAATGAACCACCGATATCTAGAATACCAACCAATGGACCTTCAAGAATACGAGCGATTAAAAAAGCCGATGAGAATGCTAATGCTGCATCGTAAACACCTGTTTCTTTGCCTGCTGTTAAAAATTCTGAAATATAAATTTCATTTGTTAACCCCACGCCATTAGTAAGGAACATATTTGTTGCTCCCACGATGCCGGCAGCTGCTAAACCAAGCAAGAATATAAACGCTATATCTTTCTCAAGAAATTTTTCTAGTTTTTCTTTCATATTACCCTCCTACATGAATAAAGCGAAAATCTTATCATGGAAACCACGGAAGTATGCAATTAATAATATCATAACAATTACTACTAGCAACATAACGCGATAAGATTTGTCCTTTGTCCCTTTCTCTTGTGCAAGTGTACCTACAAGGATACCAAAGATAATACCAGGCAATGAGTTACCAGAAATCATTTGCATAACTCCTGCCAATACTAATGAGTATGTTCCAACTGTCTTACCAGTGTCAAGTGCAGCCCATAAGAATATAAGCGGCATTACAATATTAATCATGTTTGTTGATGCTGGAGTAAGAATATTCTTTGCTATATCCGCCAACTCTTTTGGTATCATATTTGAGGCAGTAGTTAAGAAAGTAAATACCACTGCTCCAACTATTGCTCCAACTACAAGATTAGTTGAAATAGATTTACGATAATCTCTTTTTCCTCCAAAATTAATTATTGCTGCAGTCCAGTTTGGAATAATGCGGTGTAGTACATCTTGAGTTAGTGCCCCAGTTCCAATAGCTGATGCTGCTGATGTAATAAAGAATCCTAAACCAAATGAGAAATGTGACATTGAATCCCCATTACATGCATTCATTTCTCCTAGTGTTCTAAATGCTCCCATTCCTTGTAGTTCTGGGGCTCTAAACATTCTTGCAGCACCTGCCGATATGGCAGAACCAGCCAGAGCACCTACTACGATAGATTTTACAATAACATCTAACATTTTTTATCTCCTTCCAAATTTAAATGTTTAATCGTCAAGTATACCTTAAGCCTTACATGCTTTTTTTGTCGTACTCGTTTGAAGAAAACGAACAGGAATGCCTCCTCATAGGGTTCATCCTCAAGTTCTAAGCATTCCACTTTATCAGTGGAAATACTAATGATAGGGTTAGTAATATTTTGTTTCACTTGCAAACGCATTGATTCAAAAGCCTTTTCGACAGCACTTTGGTTGTCTTCACCAAAACCTTCACACTCAATTATTTCATTACAAGTCACCAATATATTTTTATTGACCATGTTTCTTCACCCAAGCCTCCACTAATACTTTTCCCAGGTCCTCGGTATCCATAAACCCAAAACCAAGCACCTGGATGTCATCATTTATTGCTGCAACCCCAGCATCGTTAGTACGTAAATGATGTCTTGCGCTATAACCATAAAGATTACTAGCATTAATTGCTCCAGCTCCACCAGAACCACAGAATGAAATTCCAAAGTCTGCATCATTGCTTTTCATAAAGTCCCCAACTTTCATATCAGCAGCAACTCCTTCAATGACAATTGCTTTTCCTCCTGCATCTTCAATTCCTTTAGCAACATTTTGTCCCTTGCCCAGACGATGCCCAATTACAACAACAGGTTTGCTCATTGTTTCCCAACCTCCTTTCTGTGTTTTTCAAAATATATGGCTAATAAATACCGTTCGAAAGCGGTAATTCCACCCAGATTTAAACAAGATAATGACTCAGCAAATTGATCGGATAATTCCCTACTTTCATCACTCATATCATTTGCATCTATTTCCATTTGGTTTTGTTCATTATTCCTAATTCTAATAACTAGGCTCAAATAGTGATTCCAAAACATTTCATCACTAAGCAGTGATTCTTCCTTCATTTCCACTAATGCATCTTCAGCAATCACTATTTCATCTTCAAAACCTTCAAAATCAGTAAAGTATGTTTTCAGTTTTTCTCTAATCTCATTTTTCATAATCATTTTCCTTTTCAATAATATAATCGAAGAAACTCAGTTTCTCCCTGCTTGTTAACACCAAATCCAACTCGCTCTCTACCGTTTCAAAAATCATACCGACTTGCTGATACAGATGTTTATGCGAAGACATTATTTGTTGCAGTTCTTTTTGACACTCATGGTCAAGTTCTTCATAAGTATTAAGCCATCGAGGAATTGCCAAGATTAAGTGAATCAATATCCCCAACATTTTTTCTTGGGTAACTTGATAGTCATTGGAAACTTCAACCATTACATCCAGAGTGCCAAGGATTAACTTTGTAAGTTTTTCCATACTTATGTAAGTATTTCGATAATCAATTCCCAAATCACGAAATTGCTTTGTTGCGAATTCATTGATGTTGTAATCAGCTGGTAACGATATTACTTTTGATGAAAAGCCATAAGTAAGTAAATTCTGAATTTTATCAATATCTTTTACATTTAGCAAAATAGAAACTTGAACAACTGGAATGTTTAGATTTTTCGTTGGTGCCGTACTGATGACAAAGTCAACACCCTTGAAATCACTAGTAGTATTTATTTGGGTAATAGACATTACACCAACTACATCTATTTGAGGAAACACATGGGTAACTCGAGTAACCAATAATTGTGATGCTCCTCTGCTTGTTGCACAAACAACAATAACTCTAAATTTGCGTTGCTGTTTTTCATGAATACTATTTTTGTATAGATAAATCGCTAAATACCCAACATCATCCTCGTTAAACTCGAACTCTGTATTTTCATTTAATAGTTTCGCCATATCTATCGATAATTGATAATGAAGTGGATAGTTTGTTTTTATTTGATCTAGTAAGACATTCTTTTGTTCATTTCCATGATTCATCTTTCTTTTAATTGATAATAGTAGATGCATTCTAATGTCATTTCTAAACCCTGCTAGGTCTACCTCAATATCAACTGTTTTCAAGTAGTCTATTAGACAATTCAACAAACTATTGAGTTGGGCATTATCGTCTTCTGCCAATTGACTAATAAATATCCCCTTGCTAATCAGCAACTTAACCAACCCATTAACTTCTCCTACGCAATCAGTTTGTCCAAATACTTCTAGTAGCAATTGTCTAGAGTAACGACATTCTGCTTCTAGCATCGAATCGTCATAGTTTTGGCTATCATCGATTTGGCAAATGTTGATACGCACTTCCATTACTAGTAAGTAAGCAATTAAGTGAATGAACGATTGTTCTGATAGCCATACTTGATATTCTTTATTGATACGATTAACAGTGTTAATAATAACTAAATATCTGTCTTTACTTATAATGCCCTTAAGTACTTCTGGTAACACTTCATAGTAATCAATTAAGTTGAAATAGCGGTTGAAAATTTCTTCTAAATTCTTAACCAAGTACTTTCTTAAGTCACCTTCATCAGTACAAATAATATAACCGTCTTTATTTGCCAGAATCTCAATTTCGTTTTCGGTATACTTGCTAACTTCTTGAACTAGTTTGGAAACCGTTGACTGGCTTACAAACAATCTTCTTGCCAGAAAATTCGTTCCCAGTCTTCTTTTGGAAGCAGCAAGTACAAAAATAAGGTATTTAATGTTTTGAATATGTTCCTCTTCTACAATTGATAAGTAATCATTATTCATTAGCACAAATAACTTGTCCTTGTCATTGTTCTTAATGAAGTAACCTTGATTATTCCTAAACTGTAGAATAACTTCATGATCTTGTAGAAAATCGACTATCTCTTTGAGATCGTAACGAACTGTTCTTACACTTACTGAAAACAGTTCGCAAAACTCGTCGACTGAAACTGGATTCACTGTAAGAAGTAGTCGCTTAATCATCTTAAGTTGTCTTTCTTTTAGCATTTTCATCTTCTACCTCGTCTGTATTATAGCAATACAATCTTTCCTCTATATTTCTGTCTTTTGCACTAAAAAACTCTTAGTGCAAAACCGTATGAAGTATAATACTATCATACTTATATTGCTAAAACACGATTGTGTGTCAAGTATAAACAATATGAAAACCGTGACTAAATCACGGTTTTACTAATTCTATCTGACAGTTATTATTAGTTATTTAGTTTGAAATCTTGACAGAATTGGTCAAATGCCTCATTAAATGAATAGTATGTCTCAATGTTATTCGCAGTTAAGCTTCCAACTAAGTAAGAGTTAAAACCAATCGGGCATTCGATTCCACTAATGTTATTTCTTTGCAATCGTAAATCAGTAAATATGGGATATACTTTAATTTCTTTGCCTTGCATCATCTTTTCAATGGCATTGCCCAATTCCACACAAGTACCAGTATCTCCTGTAGCTAATTCAAAGAAGAACACATTGGCATTACTAACATGCTTGTAATCCATAAGGAATATTTCTTTGGAAGTAAGCACCTTTGTATTATCAAATGGTAAGTCAATGGGGTTAGCGACAAAGTATTCTTTATTACTATTGTTTAATACTTCAATGAATCTTTTGCCTTCCTCTTTTCTTTGCTTGATATCGGCTTCTGAAAACATCGGTCCTGCATTATAAATATAGATCATAATTATTCCTCCAGCCATATTATACAATATAAAAAAGTCCCGTAGGACTTTGATTTTCTATTCTGCTGGAACTACTGAACCATCATTATAAGTATCAAGAATGAACTGTTTAACGGCATCAGATTTTAACACTTCAACAAGGGCTTTAATCTTATCACTGTTTTCATTTCCTTTTTTACAAGCAACGATATTTACATATGGATTGTCAGCTCCACCTTTTTCTAAAATAACCGCATCTTTAGTTGGATTCAAGCCAGCTTGGATTGCAAAGTTTCCATTAATAGCAACTAAATCACCTTCATTGTTGGCATAAGCAATACTTAACAAATCTGGCTTAATCTCTTTAAACTTCAAATTCTTTGGATTACTAACAATATCAGCAGTAGTAGCACTTAGCGCAGTTGCACCTTCAGCTAAAGTAATCAAGCCAGCATCTGCAAGAATTGCTAGGATTCTGCCATGATCACTAACTGAGTTACTCACAACAATTGTAGCCCCATCTTTAATTTCAGTTATGGAAGTTACTGTTTTTGAATAGAAACCGAATGGTTCTACATGGATACCTGCTACATTAGCAATATCGTATCCATTTGCTGCAACTTCATCATTGAAGAATGGTACATGTTGGAAATAGTTGGCATCAACTTCACCATCATTTAGTGCTTTGTTATGCACATAATAATCGTCAATAACCTTGATTTCTAAAGTGTATCCTTTTTCTTCCAATAGTGGTTTAGCAAATTCCAATACTTTTGAATGTGGATCCAAAGTTGCTGAGACCACAATTTTCTTGTCTTCACCTCCAGTTGCTGTTGGTGATTGACATCCAAATAAACCAAATACTAATGCTACTACTAATAATAATGCAAACGTTTTTTTCATAAGTTTTTCCTCTCCTTCTAGCGTTTGTCTATCTTATGGGAAACATAATCCCCTACAAATTGAATAATAAATACAATAACTACAATAGTAATAGTGCAAGTCCACAACACTCCCATATTTTGTCTCACAAATCCATATAGATATGCGATGTTTCCTAAGCCTCCTGAGCCAATTGCTCCAGCCATTGCGGTATAGCCAATCAAGTTAATCCCAGTTAACGCAATGCCAGATACTATCGCTGGGGAAGCTTCTGGCAATAACACCTTATAAACGATTTGCCACTTACTGGCTCCCATGGCTTTGCTAGCTTCAATAGTTCCTCTATCAACCTCTTTAAGGGCTATTACACACATTCGAGAGTAAAATGCAATTGCTGTGATACTCAAGGCTGGAATAGCCGCAGTAGCTCCCAGAATACTACCAACTAATTTCTTCGTTACTGGAAATAACAGAAACAATAAGATAATGAATGGGATAGCTCTAAAAATATTAACAGTGATATCCAAAATCCTATTGATAAACATATTTGGATACAATCCGTCTTTTTGGGTTACATATAACAAGATACCTATGATTAACCCAAAGAAGGTAGCGAAGATAAGTGATGCAAAGGACATATAGAGGGTTTCTTGAACAGCTAATATAATTTGATTAATATCTGTGCCAGTCATTATTGGAACACCTCAACTTTCACTTGCTCATCAGTGAGAAGTTTAATGAACTTCAGGTATTCCGCTTCATCTTCTTCACTAACACATACATACATCGAACCCAAGGAACCAACCATCGAATGATTGATATTTGCATTTACAATACTCACTGATACTTGAGTTTTACGAATAACCTCAGCCATTATCGGTTTACTGCTGATGTCTGCAGAGAAATGTAAACGTAAGATATGCGAATCAGGATAAGCTAACATTAGTTCTTTGCTAATCTCATCAATATTCTCATTACTGGTAACATCCTTTATAAACCTTTTTGTTACTTCATGTTGTGGATTGGCGAAGATGTTTTTCACTTCTTGCAACTCCACTACCTTGCCATCACTCATTACTGCAATGCGATGGCAGATTTTTTGCACTACTTCCATTTGATGAGAAATCAATACAATGGTTAAGTTCAATTTTTCGTTTATTTCTACTAACAAATCTAGAATCGATTTTGTCGTTTCTGGGTCTAAAGCAGAAGTAGCTTCATCACATAGAAGTATATCTGGCTGATTAGCTAAGGCTCTAGCTATACCGACTCTTTGTTTTTGTCCACCACTTAATTCTGAAGGATAGGATTTCTCCCTACCTTCCAAACCAACCAAGGATATTAGTTCTTTTACCCTTTGTTTGCGTTCTTCTTTATTTATCTTGGCAATCTCTAGTGGTAGTTCAATATTTTTCTCCACCGTTCTTGACCAAAGTAGATTAAAGTGTTGAAAAATCATTCCTATTTTCATTCTTCTTTTTCGCAAAGCACTTTCACTAAAAGAAGAAACTTCCTCACCATCAATAAGCACTTCACCTATTGTTTGTTTTTCTAATTGGTTGATTACTCTAATCAAGGTACTCTTACCAGCACCACTATAGCCAATGATACCAAAGACTTCGCCATCATTAATGGTTAGATCAACACCTGCAACCGCATGGATGTCATCACCTTTCATTTTAAACGACTTATGAATATTCCTAAGTTCAATCACAATTCCACCCCTTACTAAATAAAAAATCTCATCCTAATATAAGGACGAGATATTAATCACGTGTTACCACCTTAGTTTTTTGGCATATCACTATACCAAACTCATCAAGTACGCTTGAATTCAAGTTATACTCTATCGCTTTAACGTGCGAACCCGTCATGACCTAAGAAATCTTCAATCATGCAACTCCAAGACCATTTTCCTTTACTTAATCCTTTTCCCCTTTTCACCACAACCGGGGCTCTCTATTTAAAGTTTCTGTGAAAGTACTCTTCTCTTCTTCGTCTGTATGCGTATATATTATTACTTCCACTTAGCGGTGTCAACAAAAATTTTCACTAATTTATTACTTTTCATAATTAGGTAAGCCAAAACTGCTAGAGCGTTTACTACATAAAATAGTAACAACTTGTAAATTGACCATCAATATCATTTGAAGTAAAATGAAACAAAGGTAAGTTGAATAGCAAAGCTATTTAATATGTGGAAATACATTATGGTTGAACTTTATAACAAAGTATCGCTGATTCTTGATAGTTTGGATTTTGACTGTTTATGGAGCGGATTTAGAAGATATGATTTCGCTCTTTACAATGAAAAAAGTGTAATTCTAAAGAATAAAATTTTTCCTCATAATAATCGTTTTATTGGCAATACAGCCATCAAGTTTAATGGAAAATACACCGCTATCTGGAATATTAGTGATTATGATGGTATGGATTGTGAAGAACTAGTAAGTAATATTGTTCACGAAATGTTTCATGCTTTTCAGCAGGAAAAAAACGAGGAAAGGTTTCCCAATGATTTAATAATGCTAGATTATCCAAATGACTTAGTAAACTATCAAATCAAGTGGGACGAGAATAAAACCTTGGCCAAGATATTTCAAACTGATGATGTCGCGCAAAAGGAAAAGTTGTTTGCTCAATTTATTTCCATGAGAAAAAAAAGAGTTAGTCTAATTGGCGATATGATTTTACAGGAATACCTAACTGAAACTTTAGAAGGAATAGCAGAATATGTCGGAACAAAAGCATTACAACAAATCTCGCTTGATAAGTATAATGCTAGAATATCGAAATATTGCCAAACGCTACAGACCTTAGATATAGACCTTTTTAACATTCGGAGGATGTCTTACTATAGCGGAGCATTGTTTGGACTTGCAGCCAAAGAACTGAACCAACCCCTATGGCACGAAATTGAAAAAACAACCACCACCCTTTTTGAACTAATCGCTTCCAACTTTTCTCAAGTAGAATTTGATTGTACTTATGATCAAGAAGTCAGTTGTCTATTTGAAACCTACGTTAAGACGAAACAAAGCAAAATTGATAACTTTCTCAACGAACACAAAGAGCTTATAACTGGGGATTTTACAATTTGCGGCTATGATCCAATGAACATGATTAAATACAATAATCTAATTTTCTGTGAACATTTTATAATGCTATTGGATAATTCAACAGAAGAAAAAATACAACTTTTTCAACCAGTATTATTAGAAATGAAACCTGATACTACAAACATAGTAACATCCTATATCCTATAACAAAACCATACTAAGTTGTTGTTTGCTATTTCAGCAAATTATCAATATCCGCTCTAGTTAATTTGACGATTACATGGTCATTATCGAAGTGCACTTTCTTATCTATTTGGCATTTTTCAATGAACTCAGTGAATTCTACATTAGCCCCCTCTTCATAACCATCACCTGCAATTATACCCAGACTTACTCTCCAAAAATCTACTTTAATAGTATTTATTCCGTACGCTAATGGAACATTTGGAGTTAAAGGAAAAATTGTTGTGATTGCTTCAGGAACAGCGTAAGACCCCATGACTTGTTCCTTATCATTTTTAAATATCGATGCCATGGCATAGTAATAATCGACACTCTGTTTCTCATGCAAATAAGCGGAAAATTCATTCATCAAAAAGGCGCGGTCTACATTTCTCCAATGTTGAATTGTTTCTGGTTCAATCGAAATCGGATATAGCGCTCCATAAATAGTTAAGTTTTCTTCTCTATTTGCTGTTTCAAATAATTGCTGAGCATTCCAATCAATAATAAGTTGTTCCTCTGTCGCAATTTCACTGACCTTTATTATTTCAGTGTCATCTCTTTCATAAGTATTTGCATTTAATTTATCACAGACATATTTTACAACTCTGAAAAATGCTTTAATATCCTTATCTGTGGATGGGTTATTAATCCTCAATGAACAATCGCGCCCATTTTCTTCAACCATGAAAGTAAAGCCTCTACCCAGTTTCACAGGATGGTATAGTAGCATTTCAATGTTTGTTATGTCACTATCACCAACATAATCATCCAAAGCGAAAGCTTCATTCGGCACGCCAAAACTCAGATTATGATTTAAACACATTTCATTAACAAAAACTAAATCAAGTTTTTTCTTCAACAACCCTTTTTGTCTGATTCTGATATCTACCGACATACTAAACCTCCTTTATATAATATGATTAGTAGAGCAAACAAGACTTCAATAAGTCTTATTGGTAATGAAACAATGTTGTTTTATTATCTTTTATGTCAATAAGTTATCAATATCCTCACTCGTTAAATTGATGACAACATTAGTATAATCAAAGCGAGGTTTTTTATCTAATTGATATTTTTCCGCAAACTCAGCAAAATCCATATTCCCAACTTTTTCATAATTATCACCAACAATTTTTCCTATACTAACTCTCCAATACGATATGTCCGTTAATTCTAGTCCTGATACTATCGAAACTCTTGGAGTTAATGGGAAAACTGTATCAACTCCCTCCGTAATTGCATAAGTGCCGAAAATTTCTTCGTCTTTATTCTTAAACAACAGAGCTCTTGCATAATAATAATCTGCATCTTGCTTTCCATGTAAATAATCTGCAAATTCATTCATTAAAAAAATTCGGTCCATATGAATCCATTGCTGAGCGGTCTCAGGTTCAATAGAAATAGGATAGATGGCTCCAAATAAAGTAAGGTTCTGATTTTTGCTAACCATATTAAGCAATTGATTAGCATTCCATTCAGTGATAAACTCTTTTTCTTTTGGTATATCGCTTACCTTTAAAATCTCAGTGTCATCTTTTTCATATGTTACAGCATGTAAGATAGCGCTGATATGCATAACAACTTCATAGAAGGTAGCAATATCTTCATTTGTGGAAGGTGTCGTTACCCTCATATAGCAATCAAACATATTCTTTTCCACCATCAAATCAAAGCCTCTACCTATCCGCCTAGGGTTGTATAATGTCATGTGAACTTCTTTTATATCATTACCACCAGTATAGTCATTAAGAGTTATTGCTTCATTCATAACACCAAAGTTCAAATCATACTTTTTACAAATTTCATTTACTAGAGTTAAGTCTAGTTTTTTCTTTATCAAGCCCTTTTGTTTAATTCTAACTTCAACTGACATGCGCACCCTCCTTTCGATATAATTATTTAAATAATTATATCATTAATTAATTTAGCGTTGTATAATACTTCATGTACGAAAAGAGGGCTAAATCATGGATATGACAATCAAAGTTGACCAAGGTAATATCTACAATATAAGAGTGGCAGCAGTATGTAGTTACAATGATTGTTATGTAGTAGATGACTCAAATAAGGGATATGTAGTTCATGTTGGCGGTAGATTAAAATACAACGAAACCATTCATGAAGCTATCAAAAGAGAAATAAATGAAGAGTTGGGTATTATTGTTGAGCCTGCTTTTGTGGGAGTTTACGAATCCTTTTTCACTTATGAAAACAACAACTTTCATGAACATTTGTTTCTTTTCGCTATTGATATTAGTGATTGTGATCTTAGTAACAAAGAGTCTTATATAAAACTAATCAAAAAAACTGATATTCATAACTATCAAGTTTTCCCTGAAAACTGTGAAAATGTTATAGAGCGAAATGAAATAATCAGTATTAATACAAGCGTAGAAAAACAAATGTATCAAGATAGAGATATTGCTTTTACAATAGGTAAAAAGGATGGTAATGATCAAGAGTATCACTTTAGAGTTAGTGCACTAATTCGTAATGGTAACAAAGTTCTAATCGATGAATCTGCTAGTCATCTACAACACCTAATACCAATAGGAGGAAGACTGCACTTTGGAGAGACCTTTAATGAAGGACTCGTCCGGGAAATTCAAGAAGAATTAAACTGTACAATTAAGAATTCATCTTTCAGAGGTATTGGTGAAGACTTCTTCATTTTTAGGAATAATAAGCAAATTCATTTTATCAGTGCCCTATTTGAAGTCGAACTCAATGAAGAGCAGTATACAGCAGGAGATGGAACTGTTCCAGTTTGGATGGATATTTCTGAGTTGAATCCAAGCAATACCAAAATGTTATCTTTCTTACAAATGTTAAATAAAAAAGAAATTAAGCACGCGACTAGTCGTTAGTTTAATTTCTTTTTAATAAAAGCTCAATTGAAGGATATTCTATTCTTCTGTTTCTTTATCTTCTTTTACGAATTCACTTGGACCAACTCCACAAATTGGACACTCTTCAGGAGCACTCTCTCCTTCATAGACATAACCACATACAGTACAGACCCATCTTGCCATAGTTTTCATCTCCTTTGTCACTTTTATTATACTACATCTTCAACCGTAGCGCAGGGCTTCAACTTTGCTAATGCAAAACTTCAAAGTTTTTCGCAAATTCCCTTTATTGGGGCCAAACCTAGTTTTTTCCTAAGCAAACCCTTTTGCAGATTTGTGATTTCAACTGAAATATCAGCTCTTTTGTTTATTGCAAATAATCACACTATTAATTATACTGATACCATATAGGAAAGAGGCCAAATCATGGATATGTCAATTAGCCTTGATGGAAATAATACCTTCAATATTAGAATAGCGGCTGTTTGCAGTTATAATGATTTTTATGTGGTTGATGACTCCAATAACGGATATGTATTTCACGTTGGTGGAAAGTTGAAATATAATGAGACTATCTATGAAGCTATAACTCGAGAGATTAGTGAAGAGTTAGGTATTATTACTAAACCTACTTTAGTTGGATTTTACGAATCTTTTTTCTTGGATGGAGAAACAAATATTCATGAACATTTGTTTCTATTCACTGTTTATATCAGCAATTATAGCCGCAAAAATAAAGATTCTAATATAAACTTAATTAAAAAAAACGCTATTCATAACTACCTAGTCTACCCCAAAAATTGGGAAAGGGCTTTAGAGCAAAATGAAGAAGTGTACATAAATACAACAGTTGAAAAACAAATGTATATGGATAGAAATATTGAGTTTATTATGAGTGAACATGACAGCACCGAACAAAAATACAAGTTTATTATTAGTGTCTTGATTTGTAAAGGCGAGAAATCATCAATAAGTGGAGTCTTGCACTTTGGTGAAACGCTTAATGAAGGGCTAATCAGAATAGTCCATGAGAAATTTAACTGCACAATTAAGCGGTCATTTTTTGGAGGTTTTGGTGAAGATTTCTTTACTTTTGAAAACAACAAACAAATACGTTTTCTCAGCGCAGCATTTGCAGTTGAACTTAATGAATAACACCATATAGTTAGCACGCTCCCAATTTGAATAGATACATCTGAGTCAAACATGACAACCACAAACTGCTATCCTTCATTTAATTACTAAAAGAAATTAACCTAGCAATAATTGCGTGATTAATTTCTTCTTTATTTACCAATCAGTAATGTCTACAACTAGTTTTATATTTCTTCACTTACTTTTTTTAGTTGTTCAACCTCTTTTTCAGTTATTTCAATAATAACATAGTCTTCATCAAAACGAGGTCTACTACTAAGCTCATATTCCTTGGCGAAGATATCATAATACATAAACGCAACCATTTGATATTCTTCACCTGTTTTTTCATAAATCCCAATCTTCCACTCCGCAATTTCCTTAATTTCATTTTTATAATGAATTGGAACTTTGCAAACCAATGGAACAATCGTTTTATCACCCGCAATAACTTGATGCATGCCACAGTATTTATTAATAGACTTGTTCATAAAAATCTCGGGATTAGGATAATCATATTCATCCTTTTGTTTATCATGTAAGTACTCAGCATAATCTTTCGAAAGAGCATCCTTATCCAAAAGCAACCACTTTTCAATCTGTTCATTTTCTATCACTATTGGGTAAATTGCTCCGACAACGGTTGTGTCTTTTTGTTCGTGAAATATCTTGCGTATTAATTCAATATTCAAATCAATAAGTCCACTTTTATGATTAGGAATGTCAGTTACTTTGAGATTGCGATTGTTCCCAATCTCATATACATCAGAACCAATTTGATTACATACTTCTGCTACTATGTCATAGAACATGTTAATGTCTGCAACAGTTGCAGGACTTCCCATACCAATGTAACAATCATAGTGATTATGGCTAAACCATAAGGCTATACCTATACCAAGTTGGCTTTTATTGTACAAACAATAACCAACATCTTCAGAGTGCATCGATTCATTGTACTCCATTGTCTTAAAGTTGGTTCCCTTAACACCATAGGATATCTTTAGTTTGTTTACAACTGTATTCAATAGTTCTTTGCCAAGTTTCTTTTTACCAAATAAACCCTTCTGCACAATCTTCACTTCAACTGACATCTTTTTTATCCTCCGTTTCACCTGTAGTATTTGTTGTGTTTATTGTATCACAATACCAGCACCCTTATTCACAAGTATCACTATTTAATGTTGCGACTTCTCAACCAGCATTTTTTTCACAAAATACCTTGCATGAAAACAATATCATGATATAATAATTAAGCATTCATTTTGCGCATGTGGCGAAATTGGCAGACGCGCCAGACTTAGGATCTGGTGGGCAACCGTGGGGGTTCGAGTCCCTTCATGCGCACCATTGAAAAACAACTTACGAACCTTGAGTTTGTAAGTTTTTATTTTATACAAACTAAAGATGTTTTCTTTCATAAAAGGAAGATATTTTTAGATTCAAGTGTTTAAAACAATTGAGGGACTAGTAATCAAAGAGATAATGGTTATTCTATTTATTCTCAATTGAGAATGTTATAACTCATCGTTTTATGCACTA
>JGI994J12354_10000519_pt1 | contig 38226 bp, 28 predicted proteins | sample IntmicLarv3ML3BL_FD_12354 | JGI IMG/M metagenome (IMG submission 12354) | reverse complement strand
ATTGTTTCGTTTACAATTAACCAAGATAAAACACACATTTTCGCGACAAGTAATATCCCTGATTTTCATATGATTGTTTTTAAACTTTAGCAAAGTTTAGACTTTGCGTTGTAAAATGAAAAAGTTGATAAAACAATAGTATGAAATGACAGACAACATAGCACACAAAGCATATCAGGCAATAGCTTCCTCACTATCTCTATTCCTTTTAATGTCTATATCAGCAACGGCATCTATTGTATCCAACGACTTCGCTAATGGAACTGTTTCGGGAAAATATTTCTGGTTTTATCTGTCAATTGGGCTAATTGCTGTTTCATCTGTCAGCATTGCTATTATAAAGAAGAAAAAAATCATTCACAGTTATTGATTGCCTTATTCTCCTATTCATCTTCACATCATTTTTTTTATTGCATATTCATACAATGGCGCATTTACAACAAAACATGTTTTTGCATATTCCGGAGCATACCCACCCACATTTGACAAAAATTAGAGTATGTAGATGTTGAAACGGGAGAAATAATTAAAGTTCAGGTTTTCGTTGCCTGTCTTCCATGTACCGACTATGGATTTGCCTTGTGTGTTCCATCGCAGAGAGTGGAAGATTTTCTGCATGCCGTCTCAAAGTGTCTGGAAGCTATTGGCGGAGTTACCTAAAACAGTATTTTTATACAATTATGAGGGAATTCTAAAACATATTATAAATCTCGGAGTACCCATTTTAAGAATACCGTTGGAGAATATCCGGATTGTTCGCTCGATTTTGCTATGTATGAAAAAATAGAAGCTTTTTTTGTGACTTTGCAATAAACTACTCAAGGCAAAGGCTTTTCATGAGTTATAAACAAACAGACCTGATCGAAATTTATGATTTGGAAGGCCGACTTATTAAAAGAATGCATGGACCGGATCATTTGGTATAATATCAGTTATGGATGAGATTACTGCTCAAACTATATCATCGCGTTCAGTGAAAATTCAATTCGAGGTTTCCGGTTGTGACTTATATCTGCTTTTTTACTATCTTTGCAACCGTGAGGCTTTTTTTCTAAAATTTCTACATTATTGAAATATGATTTTTGTATCTGACATAAAAAAAAACATATTAAAAAAACTGAAAAACGAAAATATTTTTTGGTCTTATAATCCTGCAAAAATCAATATAAAGAATATCTCCGACGAAGTGTTAATTCAAAAAACACTCACACATTTAGATATTGAAGATATAGACCTTTTGTTTTATTACTACAAATATGATTTTATAAAAAAAGTTTGGCGCGAGCAGATGGCTATCCAAGGTGATTACATGCGGTCTTTAAATCGTTTTTTAGCTTGGTATTATTTTGATATTAAAAAACCTGACAGATATTTGAAAACTATTGAAACCAAACACTTTAAGCAGTATGATTAAAGGTTTAACACAAAAAACAGAAAATGTTTTTTTAGCAATATCCGAACTTGATTTTATTAAGGATTATATCTTAGTAGGTGGAACAGCTCTGTCTTTGCAACTTCAAAAGCGATTAAGCGTTGACTTGGACTTCATGAGATGGAAAAGAAAGAAGGATGAACGCACAGAACTCCCATGGAGTGTAATAGAACATCATTTGATAAGTCTGGGTTTAGGGAAAGTAAAAACTGACGTTTTGGACTTCAACCAAGTACTTTTCGAAGTCGCAGATGTAAAGCTTTCATTTTATTTTAGAGACTCGTATGCTCCTGAAGGGATCAAAGAAATTCCTTTTATAGGAAAAATAAGAGTTGCAGATATATTTTCTATCGGTGTCATGAAAATAGATACAATGTTAAGACGATCCACATTCAGAGATTATTACGACCTTTACTCTATATTAAAAAATGGTGAGGACTTAGGCCAATTAATAGATAAAGCCTCGAAGTATTCAGGACGCATGACAAGGACAAGAACTATAATTTCAATGATATGTAATGGGGACAGATTTTATGTTGATGAAAAATTTGAAACTTTAAACCCTGCCTATGATATAACAAAGGAAGAAATAGAAGATTTCATAAAGAAAGAAATAGAAAAGAAAAAAGAAAAAAAATTTACCGAACAAGAAATACCTTTTGATGATTTCACGAAATTGGGATTGGCATTTGAAAAAATAAATCCCGATGATAAAGAATTACTTTTAAATGGTGAACTCACAAACAAAATCCACCTTAATATTGATAATTTAAAAGGAGAGATTGAAAATAATGATGTTAGGTTTTCTCTAAAAAGAAATCCTGACAATTCAGTTAGTTTGATGTGCCATTCGACCTGATCGCTATAATAATTATCGTTCCTGATAAAATATTTGTTAGAATTACTCGCCCGCATTGCCAAGTATGAAAGTAAAAACTCAAACCGGAAGTAAATTTACTATTCACTTACCATGAGAACAATACTATCACCGCGACTTGAAATAAGTTTTATTCGTTGATCACAGGATAACACTTTACGCAGAAGCGTTACACTTTTATTCATATAGTCAATTCCCTTCGAATTTCCACCCCATACTCGTGTAATTACACTTTCTCTTTTTTGTGGTACATTTTTATTTAAAAAAAGGATTTGCAGTAGATTACTTTCCTTGTCGGAAAGTTTATGCGATTCGTTCAGAGTGTTAAGCGTATTATCTGTTCTATGTAAAAATGTATCCGGGGTAATATATAATACAAAATCACGTTTGACAGGGTTACGTTGTATTGTATTCCGTATTCGGACTAAAAGCTCATCTGCACCAACCTCTTTACGTATATAATCATGCGCACCCGCCTTCAAACCTTTAACGGCAGACTTTGAATCCGAATACGAAGTAAGAAAGATAATAGGCGTATCAATATCTTTTCCTCTTATTTCTCTTGCTACTTGATACCCGGTAAGCTCAGGCATATCAATATCAAGCAGTAACAAAGATGGAGCATGCTCCTTATAAAGCTCAATGGCTTCCCTGCCGTTTTTTGCCCAAATCACCTCAAAGCCGCCTTCCCGGATATCACTGATATATAGATCCGCAATATCCTCATCGTCTTCCGCGTATAGTATTAAATGCTTCATATTATCAGTTATTATTTGGCAAAGGGATTGTGATTATAAACTCACTTCCCTTTTTATATTCACTTTTCACGGTCACATCTCCGTCATGAGCTTTAGCAACAATCATCACATAGCTTAACCCAAGCCCGAAACCGGTACGAGGCAAAGACATGTCAGTCGGCACTCGAAAATGCTTTTCAAACAGATGTTTCAGAAACTCTTTAGGAATCCCTATTCCGCAATCTCTTACCGAGATGCAAATATAATTATTATCCTTAAAACATTTTACTATAATTTCAGCCTTTTCTTCGGAGTACTTTATTGCGTTATCAATAAGGTTATTCAATGCATTGCAGAAATGAAGTCTGTCAATATTCGCCATCTCATTGGTATCACTCAAGAACAAAATATTAAGTTTTTCATTATCTGCTTTATATTGCTCAACCACACTGCCAACAAACTCTGATACAGGCACACATTGCGGGGTAATGGACAAACCCTTATCCATTGAAGACGTAGTCAGCAACTTCTCAATCATTTGCGATAAACGTTCACTTTTATACTTCGCTGTGTCAATATATTTTTGTTGCGATTCGTCCGTTTTTATTCGGGGAAGCACTTTATTTAAATACACAACCGGATTCTTCAGGTCATGCACAATACTATTCACCAAACCCTCTCTAACTTCAGCTATTTTCTTCTGATAAAATATTGTTCTGAGCAGATAAATCGTAATAAACGCCAGTAAAAACACAATCACAAACGAAGCAATCAATATAAACCTCATCTGTCTAAACATCCCGTAGTACGAGCTGTCAAACCGTGCTACAAGAAAATCCTTCCCGTCTATTCCAAGCGGTATTGTATCCGCCGACAATCTATAATTATTATAGTCAACATCCGCCGGTATTTTTTCTAATACCGTATTTGTACTATCAATTTGTACCAAAACAAACGGCAGAAGAATGGAATGTTTTTCCAAAGCTACCTTATATGCAGAATCAAGTCGGCTAAGGTTTACTCCTGTAATATGATATCTGCAATAAGTGTCTTTCATATATTCATACCATTCTTCTTCAGTCTTACATTCTCTGACAATTCTTTTTTGTTCAGGATAAGCAACATGAACAATTACTGTTTTATTTTCAAAATTACCTCCCCACATTTCATTTTCTACATCAACCCCATTTTTAATCAGCATATCATGACGTTCCATACCTAATTGTTTTAAATCCAGAGACAATACATCATTCAATACTAACGAAGCCCTGACTTTGATATTATCATGTTCAGCATTAAACATCTTATCAACCAAAAAATATTGCAATATCAATGATGCTGTTATTATTATAACTGCTACATATAATGATAGTTTAATTCTGTTTTTCATAAAAATTATCACATAAAGTAAAAAAGGAAGCTAAAAGGAAGTTACAATCTTTTTTTTTACTATATTTTTGCACAAGATTTATTTTGCAAACATAAACAAATAATTTAATATTATGAGCAATAAAAAGATTTTTATTTTAACGGCGGCATTTTCAATTGCTGTTATCTCTGCATTCAACTTGAGTATCAGGACAAGTGAAAGTGGACTATATAACGTTTCTTTAGATAATGTAGAGGCATTAGCACAAGAAACAAGTATACCCGGTTGCGTACCGTCAAAAGGTTTTTGTTGTAGAAATGGAATAAGTTCAGATCAAATTTCACTTAAATAATATGACCTACAAAGCATATATACACATCCTATCCATACCTCTTTTTTACATATCATGCACAAAAGAGAATGGATTGAATATGTATCCTGCGGAATACTTTCATTCCGTAGAACATATTGAAGGAAGCGTTGTTTTGACTTTCGATGATTATGGTATATACAAGCCGACATCTATCGTCATGAACGTAAATGATATATATGTACAAAACAATGATGAAGACATGATATGTGTCATCAACCGCTCCACAAATGAAAAAAAGTCTCTTTTGAAAAGGGGCGAAGGCCCGGAAGAGGCGTTGAACATTTCGTATATATCAATGTCGAACGACGCTGTTGTATCTGTGGAATGTAATAAGCGCCTCTTGATAGAAATTCCTTTTGATACGCCAAAAACAATCTTTCACTCACTCCCCTTTGATTATGGGTCATACACATCTGTAGTCAAGGCGAAGAATGGACTCATTACGCTTGGATGTTTCAAAGAAGGACGTTATATGTTTTACAATCCTTCAAATGCTAAAGTCAATTTTTTCGGAAATTATCGCGTACAATATAAATACAGCGAGCTTGATAATTTCACCAAGAGCCTGATTTATGTAAGCAGTAAGATAGCCATAAAGCCCGATATGACACGATTTGCAGCAATAAACTTCAACAATGGAGTTATTGATATCAACGGAATAATAAATGATTCAATCATAAATATCAGACAATTGGATTTTCATTATCAGGATATATCAGTTGAAGGTAGCGGCGATAGCCCGCAAGTATCAATAAGGAGAAGCAACAAAAACGGATTCTTCGATATAGCAACAAGCGATGAATACATCTATACAATTTATTCAGGTAAATCATTTGAAGAAGCAGGGTTTGATATTGATAACTGCGAATACCTTATGATTTTCGATTGGGAAGGTAATCCCGCAGGATGCTACAAGCTAAATGTTCCGTTATACGCAATATGCTACAACAAACAAGACAATGCTGTATACGGCATACATATCGGAGATGAAGCGAAATTATACAAGTTCAATGTTCAACTATAAGGCAAACGTGAGAAACCGAATTTTTATCATTGCTGCAATACTTACAATTTGTTTTTCCTCCTGCAAGAATACAAACGAAAGGAAGATGCTGTCAAAATCGTTACAGAATGGACAGGAAGAGAAATAAAATTTCCCAAGGGATTGACTTGTACATCTATGGGAAAAGACACTGCATGTGTAGATTTATATAGTTACAACTACAAGATATTGTTATATGTAGACTCACTTGGCTGCACAAGTTGTCGACTAAAACTACCCGAATGGAAAAAGATAATAAATGAATCCGACTCCGTTTTTTCAAAACCACCGGAATTTATATTCTTCTTCCAACCCAAACAGAGAAATGAAAGAGAGTTACAACAGATATTCAGAAGTAACGGATTCCGTCATCCTGTGTTTATTGATAAAGAAAATGAGATAGATAAATTAAATAATTTCCCTTCAAATCCTGAATATCAATGCTTCTTGATTGACAAGAACAATAAAGTCGTGATAGTTGGTAATCCGTCATTAAATAAAGGTATTTGGGATTTGTTTATGAGGACTATTACAGCGAGAAATACAGAGTAATAACCGGGAAAAAGGGCAGAGAGTCTGATTCATTTACGAGACATCAACTCTTCCGCCCCGGCTCCCACCCTAAAAAAGGAGGTACGCGACAAAATTACAAATAAAAATGAAACCTTACGAGATTTTGTTGTTGAAAGATAAAAACAACAAAAATGAGATTATTATCAAATTAAGAATTTAAAAGAGAAAAATCATGAATAAAAAGAAAATTTTCAGTTCAATAGCCGTGTTAGCAATTGCAGCAATGGCTGCGTTCAACGCGAATGTAAACATACAAGACAATGGTCTTTCTGATATAGTTTTGAATAATATTGAAGCTCTTGGTACAAGCGAAGATGATGGTTCAGTAAGATGTTGTCCGGATAAAGGTGATACGTGTGCAGTAGGTTCAACCAATGTCTCGGATTATGACGAATGCTAATAAATATTCTGACTCTTCGGTTTTTTATTTGAAGCGTTAGTTTTAGCATGCCATGTATGAAGCAACTCAGTTATGGACAGGCGGTAATTACGAATGTAGTAGACTGTTTTTGCACACATATTCAACTTTATAGAATTCCATTAAGATGAAGGGTATTGAAAGTGTTTAATTTCCAAATCAACGGAATATATTTTGACTTTGCTTGTGCACTTAAGATAAGTGATTAAATTTTATTTTAATTCATTAATTAAAATTTTATATTCCAACTTACTTATAGTGCACAAGTATTTTAATAACAAGCAATTAAACAGATTATTTATGAAAAACAAAATTTCATTTATTTTTTTTTGGTTTTTAAGCCTCTTTTCATTATTCGGTTGCCAACAATCTGATTTGATCGAGATTACAAATGCTTATTTATTCAAAGAAACATCATTTCAAAATGTACAGAACCTTAAAAGTAATGTAGTAAATGACACTTTTATTGGTAATCCGGTGCGTTTAACAAAAATAAATACTCTTTTGTATGTAATTGATGCTTCCCTTGATTCTCTCGTACACATATTTGATGTGAAAAATAATTTATACAAAGGATTATCAATAAGCAGAGGTAATGGCCCAAACGAACTTTTATCTGTTGGACACATTTCCCTTTCCGAAGACAGACATTCTGTTTGGGCACACGACATTACGTCTCTACGATGGTATCAATTCGACACAGAATTAAACACATTAATAGATAAAATCCTATTTTCTGAAAATATTATTGCTAATTTTTATGTTCGAGAACCACAATGGATTTCTGACAACGTATTTGTATGTTTAAACTTCAATAGTTATAAAGAGCGTTTTTATATAGTAAATAGAGCTTTAACGGAGATTTCACCTGTTTTCAATCCGAATTTTTCATTTGATGATAATTTTCCGCCATTTATTTTGAATGATATTTTTTCATCCTTAATATATGTTAGACCGGATAAAGAGAAAGTGGTTTTAGCCGGTAGATATCTTGACTGTATCGAAATATATAATTTTGACGGTTCACTTACAAAATTACTTAAAGGACCTGAAACGAATTTCAACTTTAAGTATGATAAATCCAGGTCTTTGAATGCAGGAGTATTAGTGAAATCTCATGAATCACGAAGAGCTTATATTTGTTTGAGAAGTACAAATGATAGAATTTATGCTCTATATTCCGGAAAAGAAAGAATGGACGAATCGGATTATTCTACTTCGAATATCATCTATACATTCGATTGGGAGGGAAATCTTTTACAAAAATATGTACTGGATTGTCGAATTAGTTCATTTGATGTAGATGACTTTACGAAAACCATATATGCGATACAAGAACCAAATAAATATATTGTTAGTTTTAGTCTATTTTAATAATAAGGCCTTGTAATCAAGAATATGTATTGTTTAGTCTTTCTCTTTAAATATGATCGTTGCAACTAGTCAAGTGGTTAATTAACATTTTTCACCAAGCATTTTGTTTTTATGCTACCATCTGAAGATTAAAAAACCATCATAGCAGGAAAAAGCGGAGGAAATATTCAAATGGATATTTATGACCTACTAATAAGGCCAATGATTATTGGTTGTTCTTTTTACTTGACTTTGATATGCGCATCTTACAACATATGATAACAATTATAAAAATAGATGGTTACTTCAATCGCAACAATATACCTTTGTTCAATCAAACATTGGGATATATTTTCTCAAAATCTAGTCAATATGCAGATATGGATTATTAATATATGGTAAAAACACCATATTTAATGCTTACACTTTTACGGTTGTTAATTTATCAATAATAAAAAAACACTTTTGCTTTTTGGTTTAAAAAAATATTTCATGAAAAGATTCATATTAGTTTTTTTATTTATTTGTAATACGTTGTGGCATCATTGTGTTGCGACTCAATATCCACATCCTTCAAATAGCCGTATAAGTATATTGATTGTTGCTCCGGGAACAGAGTTTTATTCCGTCTTTGGACATAGCGCAATACGCATCAGTATTGACCTTCCTGATTCTTTCAAATCCAAGCATAGTATCATCGCATTTGATTCTTTAGATTATGATGTTGTGTATAATTTCGGTATGTTTACTCCTGCTTCGGATGTATATTTCGATTGGTTACGTGGGAATATGCTTTTTCATTTGAGCAAGCAAACTTATAGTAGTTTCATAACTGAATATAAACATCAAAAACGCGGTATATGCGAACACGTATTGGCTTTGGATTCGGCGCAAACCATGTTTATAATTCATTCTCTTGAAAATAATCACAAAATATATAATCGTTATTATTGGTATCTTTTCTTTCATGACAACTGCACCACTCGCATCCGTAATCTGATTCTGCAAACCTATGAAAATATAACACTGCCAGAAGTGCAGGAAATGCCTACTTATCGCGACCAAATCCATCCCTACCTGAAAGAATACCCGTGGGGAAAATTCGTTATTGATATCTTTTTCGGATTGCCACTTGACCAAAAAACTGACATAAATGAACAAATCTTTCTTCCCGATAATTTGAATAGTATTTTATTAAGTACATTCTCAAACGGACATCCTATCGTAAGAGAAACAATATATGTTTTTGATCCGAAACAATCAACAGTTAAACCGTTCTCTATCATAACTCCTATAGTTGTTTGTTGTTTCATACTCGCACTAGCATTACTCTTTTCTTATGTAAGGAAGGGGACGTTTATTTTTGATTTTGTACTTTTCTTTGTTTTGGGTATAGTTGGTATGCTGATAACTTATCTGTGGTTTTTTTCAGGCCATACTACTGTAGCAATTAATAATCTGAATATTATTTGGGCTTTGCCATCCCATATAGTAATGGCGTTTTTTCTTTTACTAAAGCGATATCGTAATTTTGTTAGCATGTATTTTTTAGTCACAACCATAGTTGCTTCACTGTTGATTGTTAGTTGGATATTCTTTCCGCAACGACTCAACCCGGAATTGATACCTTTGGTAATTGCCATTGCCTTGAGAAGCAGTAGAATATGCGTATTAAACTAAAGAGGAAAGGGATAGTTCGAATAAAAGAATATGTTTATGAGGGGTCTCCCTAATACTAATTTAAAGTTATAGTCAAACAATGAAGCAACGGTTGAGTTTTTTTTTAAAAGAATTAAAATTTTATACAATATTGTTTATTGCAGTGACTACTCTTGTCTTAGTGATGCGTATTTTTGTTTTTACTTCAATTATAAAAATACCTTCGAACTCAATGGAACCTGCTGTAATGACAGGTGATTTTATTATTGCTAACAAGCTGATTCCCGGTCCGCGCATTTTCAAGAATTTTCGGCAAATCAGGGTTGAAGGGATAGTACAAACCAAGCGTTTCAAAGGTATTCGTAAAGTCAACAGAAATGATATATTAGTTTTCAATTTTCCGTATTCCACCAGATGGGACAAACTTGATATAGATTTGAACGTTTATTATTTGAAAAGATGCGTCGCACTTCCTGGCGATACTTTTTATATTAAAAATGGAGTATACGGGGTGAACAACTGTCCGGATTCATTGGGTTGTTCTTTCCGCCAACAGGAATTAGCACATATGTCACAGAGTAATTTCTCTGATGCCATTTGGAATAGCTTTCCGTTCGATACAGTACATTATCAATGGAATATTAAGGATTTTGGACCGTTGTATGTACCAACAGCAGGTGCAATGATTGCTATTGACACCCTTAATATCAGGCTTTATCAAAAATTCATTGAGTATGAAACTAATAAACGTATTTTTGTCCGTGATAGCTTGTTATATCTGAACAACGAGATAATAAAAGAGTATACATTCCGCTTGAATTACTATTTCATGGCTGGCGATAATATATTTAATTCGCAAGATTCCCGTTACTGGGGATTGTTGCCGGAAGATTGCATCCTTGGAAAAGCGACTATTGTAATGAAATCTGTAGATCCGTTGACTGGCAAATACCGTAGTAATCGGTTTTTAAAACTAATTTAACGATATGAAGAAGTTTCTTAACATCTTCTCTTTAAGTAATATCAATGCGCCATACATAATCAGGCATATTGTTCAACTTATTGAACTGATATCATACTTAATGGTGTTGTCGAATACCTTTGTGATCAATCGGGAACTTGAACAAGGAATTGTTTCCGCGAAACACTTTTGGTTTTATCTTTCTGTAGGTATTATAGCGACTTCGTCGATTGTCGCTGTTGTCAGGATAATTCGACTGCATTCACAATCAGACATCAAACTCGTCAGAATCTCTTTGAACGATTTCCTTGTCCTGTTATTGGGTGTAACTACGCTGTCTGTAAGCTATTTTGCAAATAGTTCGGAGGCATTAACCAAATATATCCTATTAGTGCTGCTTATCATTCTTTACTTTTATTTCAAAACGGCATTTCAAACGCAAAAAGCTGCTCGTTATTGGTTATCTTTATTTTTGATTATTACCGGATTAGTTGAATCACTCTGGGGATTAAGGCAACTTTATGGATTTGAACAATCGCAACACAATTTATTCCGCATAACAGGTTCGTTCTTTAACCCGGGGCCTTACTCATGTTATGTTGCAGTAATTCTTCCTATGGCGTTTTATTATACAATCAAATATCGTATTTGTTATAAAGTAAATTTTCATCTTCGCAATATTTCGATATATTTTCTATGGGGAATATCAGTATTAACGGTAGTGTCATCGATTCTTGTGTTACCTGTCGCAATGAGTCGGACTGCGTGGATTGCAGGATGCGGAGGATGTGGATTTGTTTTACTGTACTTTATCGCCAAAAACAATAGGGTCAAAACATTCGTAATTCGCAACAGAAAGAAAGGCTTTCTTGCTGTTTCAATTTCCATATTATTAATCATTTCAGGCGGTTTCGGAATGTACCGGTTTAAAAAAGACTCCGCTGACGGAAGGTTGTTTATGTGGAAAAACACAATTGAACTGATAAATCAAAATCCTATGGGAGTCGGAATAGGAAACTTTTCGGGAAGCTACGGACATGTTCAAGCTGCTTATTTTGAATCCGGAAAAGGAACTGAAGACGAAAAACGGGTAGCGGGCAATCCTGAATATGCGTTCAATGAATACCTGCAAATTTGTGCTGAACAGGGAATTATTGTTTTTTTGCTTTTTATGTGTATAATAGGCTATAGTTTATATATAGGTATCAAGCGAAAGAGAATTGCCGCAACCTCTTCGTTGCTCGCTTTACTGATAGTCGCAGGTGCATCATATCCTTTCAGTGTACTTCCTTTTCTTATCGTCCTTGTGTTTTTACTTGCACTTATTCATAACGACGAAAAGGGTATTCCTGTACCAAAACCTGTATCGATTGCATTTGCTTGTTGCGGACTTATCATTGTATCACTTTGTTTATACAACCGCTATCCGACTTACGATGCTTACAAAAAATGGAACAAAGTGAAAATATTGTATAGCGCAGGGAATAAAGAAGTTGTTGAGGAATACAGAAATATATATCCATTACTGTCTGATCAGATAAAATTCCTTTTTGAATATGCACAGTGCTTGAACAAAGCGAAACTGTATGAAGAAAGCAACGAGGTTTTGATAAATGCCGTCAAAATAAGTTGCGACCCGATGCTATACAACGTAATGGGTAAAAACTATCATGCGCTAAAGCAATTTGCGGAAGCGGAAAAGTGTTTTATCAAATCTTCAAATATTGTACCGAGTCGTCTTTATCCGTATTACCTTATGGCTCTGATGTATGTCGATGCAGGAGAAGTCGAAAAAGCAAAAAAGATGGCACAAATTGTTCTTACAAAAGAGCCGAAAGTACAATCGACAGCCGTTAGGGAAATGAGAAACGAAATGAAAAAATTATTGGAATGACAATTAAAAAAATTTTAAAAAAAGTATCAAAAGGGTTTTTACTTTTTGTTGTTATTGTAGTTCTTACAATAATAATAAAAGTCTTTTTGTTTGCTTCATTCAAAATACCTACCCCATCGATGGCTTCCGCAATAGAACCGGGAGATCATATTCTTGTAAACAAACTTATATTGGGACCGAGGCTATATGAGAATTGGAGGTTTCTGAAAGGTAAAAAGACTAAGATGAAAAGAATCCCTGTATTGAGTAATGTCAAAAGAAATGACGTTCTTGTATTTGATTTCCCGTACAATACCCCCGATAAAATCAGACAGGGTGGGAATACTTTTTATGTAAAACGCTGTGTTGCAATCCCCGGCGATACGTTTTATATCAAAAACGGTATTTATAAAGTGAAAGGGATAAACGAAAGCTTGGGACACATAGAACGACAGAAAGAGTTGTCGGAACAAGACGAGAACTCCTTCATCGAAAGTCTCAGATATACTTTTCCTAACGACACTGCTCATTTCCGGTGGACGATTAAGAATTTTGGACCCATATATGTTCCTGCAAAAGGTGATAATATCGAAATAGATACTTTATCGGTTATTCTATACAAAAACCTTATCGAATATGAAACGGAAAAGCCTCTCTTCGTAAAAAACGGCATGATATATCTTGGCGATTCAATAATACATGTATATACATTTCAACAGAATTACTATTTCATGTCAGGAGACTGGATTTTTGATTCCGTAGATTCACGTTACTGGGGGTTATTGCCCGATGACCTTGTTATCGGAAAAGCTACCCTCATTTGGAAATCGGAGGACATGCATACCGGGAAATTCCGATGGAACAGATTTTTGAAAACAATCATATAAATACATAACCCTATGAAAACTATCTCGATATTTGTCTTTATTTTTTTTCTTTTATCCTGCTCAAAGCAGCCATCCGACTTGGAAAAGGCGCTTATTTATGCCGGAGAAAACAGGAATGAATTAGAAGCGGTTTTAAGTCACTACAAGAAAGATGCTGCAGATGATTTAAAATATAAAGCAGCAGCTTTTTTAATAGAAAATATGCCTTATCATTTTTATTACGAAGGAGAATTGCTTGACCGTTACAGCGATATTTATGAAACGATGATGCGAATACAGGAACCGGATGTTGTCAGAGATTCTTTCATTAATAAATACGGGCAGTTTTCTACGCATAGCTTAAAAAAGAAAGAAGATATTAAATATATTGGGTCTGATTATCTGATTAGTAACATCGATTTTGCATTTAAGGTGTGGAAAGAACAACCGTGGGGCAAAAATGTATCTTACGATGATTTTTGTATGTTTATTTTGCCATACAGGGTAAATGTGGAACAGCCTTTGGAATGGCGACAATATCTTTATGATAAATACAATCCTGTTTTGGACAGCCTGAGAAAAACAGATGATGCTTCAGACCCTTTGGCTGCAGCACAAGTTATTATCAATCACCTATGCAAAGAAGAGAAGTTCTTTACGGCAAGCATGGATATTATACCTCTAAAGACTCCGCTGCTTATAGATATATACCGTGCTGCTTCTTGTAGAAACATGGCGGATTTAACCGTTTATATTTTAAGAGCGCTCGGCATACCGTCAGGTATTGATTATTTACCGTTGCACGGAAGAATAAATGCAGGTCATAACTGGACTTTTATTTTAGATAAAACCGGAAAAACATTCACTTCCGACTACTTGGATTGTTCGATAATACCTGCGCCTGAATGCCTGCACTTTACAGCGAAAATCTATCGCGAAACATTCAGTATAAATAACGACATCAAAAATTATGTATCAAAATTCAAAGGTTCGCCGGCTCCTTATTTAAGAAACCCGAGATTTATTGATGTTACGGAGTTTTATTGCAAAGAGAAACCTTGTTCTATAGCAATACCGGAGGCAATCCGGTATCATCGCGTCGATAAAGACAAAATAGTATATCTATGCGGTTCTTACTTTCTTGATTGGCGCCCTATTGACCTGACTGTTATAAATGGCGATAATATTATTTTTGACAAAATTAAGCCTGATTATTATCATGCTCATGATACGCTTATGAATGGGTTGACAAAAGAGTCTTTCAGTCTTCTTCCGAACGCTAATAAAGACCATATTGAATCCATGGTTTTCAGATTAGCTTATTTTGATAATGACATGTTAGAATATTTGACAGACCCATTTATTGTAACAGGAAATGGTATTATTGAAATGATAAAGCCTGATGAAAAAGAAAAAAGTACAATTTGCGTTTTTTCCAAGTTTAACCCTCTCTCTGACGGGCCCTTTATTCAATCCATGCCGGGTGGTGCTTTTGAAGCCTCAAATGATAAAAACTTTGAAAACGTTGATACGCTTTTTCAAATAAAGGAGATACCTTTCCGATTATTTAACAAACAACAAATTAATAATGACAAAAAGTACAGATATATCAGATATTTAGGTGCCGACAATTCTAATTGCGGAATATCGGAGATTCAAATATACGGAACTGCTGATTCCAAAATTCTAACCGGTAAGCCTTTTGGAAGCATTAACGGAGACGAAGTTAAAAATCATACTTTCGAAAAAGCATTCGATGGTGACTTTTATACTTCATTTTATAGCCCTAACCCTTCGGGAGATTGGGTGGGAATTGATTTAGGTCAGCCCTACAGTATCTCTCAAATAATATTTACACCAAGAAACCGTGACAACTTTATTCGTATAGACGACATGTATGAATTGTTTTGCCTGAAAGGAAATTCATGGAGTTCCTTAGGCAATCATACTGCAAAATCCGATTCTTTGATTTTTGAAAACGTACCTTCGAACTCATTGCTTTACTTAAAAAATCATACAAGGGGAAATGAAGAGAGAATTTTCATTTATAAAGATGGCGTTCAGGTTTTTCTGTAGTAATAGTTTATTGCTGTCTTTTGAAAAAGTGATATTTATTTTTCGCAAATTTTACAGGAATCACGCCTTACAACATAATTTAACACAATATTTTAACGTCGTATACGAAACAATCGTATATTTGCGATTGTTAATCCTGAAAAACATATAACATTAAAACATACCTTTATGAATCTAAGAATTTTCGCACTCCCGGTCGTTGTAATGATGTTGGCCGGCTGCGGGCAGAATGATAGCTCTAAGGGGGATAATGAAGAGTCGGTCGAGACTCTTTTGCCGTCCGAGGAAACGGAAGTAAGTACGGAGGCATTGCGTACGATTGACTTTGAGCATGAGCTTGTGAGTAATGGGCGCATAAGTGCGCAGCAGGTGGCGGAATTGCAGTTCGTCTCAATGTCGTCCGGAAATATTCCCATAAAGATATTTGTTAAGAACGGCAACCGCGTGTCGGCAGGGGCAGCGATTGCCATGCTCGATACATTCCAGCTATCCAACAGTTGCCTGCAAGCGGAGGATAATCTGCAAAAGGCGTATCTCGAACTGCAGGATGTGCTTATAGGGCAAGGCTTTTCGATTGCGGATTCGGCCTCGGTTCCGCGGGATGTTATGAATTTGGCATTTATAAGAAGCGGCTATAACACTGCTAAGATCCAGTACGAGCTTGCAAAATATAACCTCGACAACGCAACATTGCGTTCTCCCATTTCAGGTATAGTTGCCAATCTATTTTCAAAAACTTACAATCCGATAGATGCATCGAAGCCGTTCTGTACAATAATCAACGAAAGTCAGCCCGAGGTTGATTTCAGCATCCTCGAAAACGAACTGCCGCTGATAAAGCCGGGCGACAAAGTAAAGATACAGCCATATGCTTCGCCCGATATTGAGGCTACAGGCAACATCGCAAGCATAAATCCGAGTGTAGATAAAGAGGGTACGGTAAGAGTGAAAGCTTTCATACAACCTAACGCGAATATTTTCAACGGCATGAATGTACGCATAAGCGTCTTTCGCTCTCTCGGCAAACAGTGGGTTGTGCCAAAAACAGCCGTCGTTCTTCGTACTGGTAAACAGGTGGTGTTTGCTTACAAAGACGGCAAAGCGGCATGGAACTATGTTGAAACAGGCTTCCAAAATGCCACACACTACACTATTACAAGCAAAACGCTTCAAGAAGAAGATGCGATAATTATAAGCGGAAATGAACACCTCGCTGACGGAACTAATGTAAAATTATTATCCGAATAATTTTACATTAGTTCCGTCAGAGTGAAAAGTGAAAAGTGAAAAGTGAAAAGTGAAAAATATAAAAACAATGCACAATTGACAATTGACAACGTACCTTGATGTAAAAAATAAAATAATGTGTCTTTTTCACAAAGTGGAAAAAATTAAAATACAATAAATCAATAAAAAAAAACATTTTCAACTTTCAATTTTCAATTATTAAAAAACCTATGGTAAAATTTTTGATACAAAGGCCTATTGCCGTACTGATGGCGTTTCTGGGGATGGTGATCATCGGGCTGATAACATATTTCACCTTGCCGGTATCGCTGCTTCCGGATATTCCGATCCCGGATATTACGGTGCAGGTGTCGATGCCTAACAGCTCGGCACGCGAACTGGAGAATACTGTCGTCGTGAACTTGCGCAGGCAGCTGATGCAGGTGACTAAGCTGCGGGATATACGAAGTGAAACTCGCGACGGCGGCGCACAGGTGAATCTGCGCTTTAACTACGGCACGAATATTGACCTGGCTTTTATTGAGGTCAATGAAAAGATCGACGCAGCGATGAACTACATGCCGCACGACCTCGAACGGCCGCGTGTGATAAAAGCGAGCGCTACGGATATTCCGGTTTTTTACCTCAACCTGACCCTTAGCGAAGACGAGAAATATACAAGTACGGATATAGAGCGGTTCCTCGCGATGAGCGAATTTGCCGAGTCGGTTATCAAACGACGTATAGAGCAATTGCCCGAAGTGACAATGGTCGATGCAACGGGTATCGTATACAGCCGCGTAAGGGTTGTTCCCTTCATGGATAAACTCGAAATTGCAGGCATAACACTTGCGGAGATCGAAACAGCGATAAAAAATAATAATATCGAAGCGGGAAGTATGATTGTGCGCGACGGATATTACGAATATAACGTAAAATTCTCCTCCCTGCTGCGTTCAGCCGAAGATATCGAAAACATCTATCTTCGCAAGTCGGANCGCATTTATCAGATGAAAGATCTCTGTTCNATAAAGATCGTTCCCGAAGAAGAACGAGGGTTCTCGATAGTGAACGGAAAGCGAGCCGTGACACTCGCGATTATCAAACATTCGGCCGAAAACATGGATAACATGAAGGAGGCGCTTAACACGACCATCGATCACTTCCGTTCGCTGTATCCCGATATAGAATTTACGATAAACCGCAACCAGACAGAGCTGCTCGACTATACGATAACGAACCTTAAAGAAAATTTCATGTTAGGGTTCATTTTAGTGTGCCTTGTGGCGTTCTTTTTCCTCGGTGATGCCAAATCACCTACAATCATCGGGTTAAGTATGCTTGTATCGCTCGTGATGTGTTTCCAGTTCTTTTTCTTCTTCGACAAATCACTGAATATCATCACTCTATCGGGACTTATCCTTGCTCTCGGAACGATGATTGACAACTCGATAATTATATCCGAAAATATTAACCAGTATCGCGAAAGGGGTTTGGAACTCGAAGATGCCTGCATCAAAGGAACCAATGAGGTGATAACACCGATGTTAAGCTCCACTCTTACGGCTATCGCGGTTTTCCTGCCGCTAATCTTCCTAAGCGGAATAGCAGGCGCAATCTTTATGGATGAGGCGTTTGCCGTTGCGGTAGGTTTGCTTATTTCTTATATCACGGGAATTATGCTTATGCCGGTGTTGTACAAGCTTGCCTACTCGAGGAGCTTCACAAAATATGATTTCGGAAGGTCGATGAAGAAGTATCAGGATAGCAGTAACAAAATGCTTTTCCGATGGTATGATAATCTTATAAACTTCACGTTTGCACACAAAACGTTCAATCTCATAATTATAATTATTTGTTTTCCGCTTTGCGCGTTCTTGTTTTATTACATGCCCAAATCGGGAATGCCTGCCGTTGATCAGGTGGAGTTACTGACACATATCGACTGGGGCGAGAATATACATATTGACGAAAACCGCAGCCGTATGGACAATCTGTGCAGCGAGATTGATACTCTGACTCTCGAACATTCTGTGTATATCGGCAGGCAACAGTTTATCCTGGACAACGAACGGCAGATGCCTTCGTCGGAAAGTGAGTTGTACATAAAAGCGGAAAACGCTTCCAAAGCGGAGCTGACACAACGAAAACTATACAACATTATAAGAAAGGATTTTCCGCAAGCGGTAGTGTCGTTTTCACCGCCCGAAACGGTCTTTGAGAAAATATTCGTCACAGGTGAATCGACCATTATAACCGAGCTTTACCCGCGTAAAAGCTTCGCTCCGGAAGCAGCGGATATACGAAGCATCGAAAAACGTCTTGCAGCCATATCGGGTGAACGCTCCGTAGGCGTTACTTTCGACGAGGAAATAGGCATACATATCGACCGCGAAAAACTGCTCCTTTATAATGTTGATTACAACGAAGTATACCGCCTCCTCAAAACGGCTTTCAGGGATAATGAAGTTGCGACACTGCGCTCATATCAGCAATACCTGCCGATAACATTGGAAGGAGAAGAACAAACAATAAACGAAGTAATAAACAAAACGCTCGTCCGCACAAACGCGAATTCCGGAGAAGAACAGCAGGTACCTCTAAGCTATTTTGTCAGCATCGCAACGACAGAAAGCCTCAAGACTCTAACCGCAGGAAAGAACGGCGAGTATATCCCCATATCTTATCAGACGGTAAATGATCCCGAATTGCTGATGAACAAAACGAAAGAGGAGATAAACAAATCAAATTCGTGGGATGTGAGTTTTTCAGGCGGCTATTTCTCGAACAAAAAGATGATAAANGAGCTTATCGTCATACTGATAATCTCCATACTCCTGATGTACTTCATCCTTGCNGCACAGTTCGAAAGTTTTCTGCAACCGCTTATCTTGTTTATTGAGATTCCTATCGACATAGCTTTCGCCCTCATCTGCCTGTGGGTTTTCGGCCACACACTGAACCTCATGAGCGCCATCGGTATAGTCGTCACGTGCGGTATCATCATCAACGACTCGATCCTTAAGATCGACATGATAAACGAACTGCGCAAAACAGGTGTTCCGATAATGGAGGCAATACATACGGCAGGACACCGGCGCCTTAGAGCGATAATAATGACAGCCCTCACTTCAGTTCTTGCTTTCATCCCGATGATGTTCACCGGCGACCTTGGTTCAGAGATACAAAAACCTCTCGCCATAGCAATGATCTCATCAATGATAATCGGTACGGTTGTGAGCCTCTCGATAATACCGCTTGTGTATTGGAGAATCTACAAAAGCAAAGCTTTTGAATGAAAAATGAATTGAAAATCGGCCTTAGCCAAAAGTGAAAAGTGAAAAATAAAAATAAAATCAATGAACAATTAAACAATTAAACAATTAAACAATTAAACGATTAAACAACATATTATGGTTATTCATTTTAAGAAAATATTGGCTATAACAGGGATATTCCTACTCGCTGCGGGGCAAATAAAGGGACAGAACAGTGATTTGCGGGAAGGATCGCATATTATACTGACCCTCGAGCAAACGATTACGTTGGCGGCAGACAGTTCGCTTGAAGCTTTTCGTTCGAAGAACCTCTATATGGCAAGTTACTGGGGATATCGTGCATTCAAGGCAGGACGATTACCGAGCCTGACATTAAACCTGACGCCGGGTGAATATAATAACACAATCAGAGAGCGTTACACCTCGGAAGAGAACCTCGATATTTACCGTCAGCAACAATCATTCAAGGCTTCCGGCGGGGTACAGGTGTTACAGAATTTCGATTTGTTGGGCGGTACGTTCTTTCTTAACTCCGACCTCAACTATCTACGCAACTACGGGGATAACACTAGAACGCAGTTTACGTCAGTGCCCGTACGTATCGGCTATCAGCAAAATCTTTTAGGATACAATGTATTCAAATGGGAGAAGAAGATAGAACCGCTAAAATATGAAAAGGCTAAAAAGCAGCTTATTCAGGATATGGAGAATACGGCAGAGTTGGCTGCCGTAAACTTTTTCACCCTTGCCATGGCGCAAGCGGTGTACGACCTTTACAAAGAGAGCCTGAGCAATGCTGACACACTCTATCGAATCGGTGAAGAACGATACAAAATAGCAGCAATAGCACAATCGGATCTCCTAACACTAAAGCTTGACCATATTAATGCCTCAAACTCTTTCAAAAAAGCAGAGATAGAACTAAAGCGCGCTATGTTCGCACTTTCGTCGTTCCTGAATATGGATAAAAACACAAACATAAGGCTGAGGTTACCGAGTTATCCGAAAACGATGGAAATATCCGCAGAAAAGGCATTGAGCGAAGCTCAGGCCAACAATCCTGAAATAATGGGGTATACGCAGAATATTCTTGAAAGCCAACAAGAGGTGGACAGACGAAAAAAAGAATCAATGTTCAACGCTACAGTAATAGCAAGTGTCGGTTTTAACCAAGTTGCCTCTTCGTTCTCGAATGTCTACCGCGACCCGCAACGGCAGGATATCGTTTCGTTTACCATCTCCATACCACTGATAGACTGGGGTGTACGGAAAGGAAGATACAATATGGCAATGAATAACCTCAACGTTACGGAAATAATGGCGCGCCAAGGAGAGATAAAGATCGAAGAAGATGTGATAATGACCGTTGGTGATTTTAATATTCAAAAAGACCTTATAACACGGGCGGAGGAAGCTCTTGTGATCGCAGAGGATGCTTACGCTAAAACAAGACTACAATTCATGATAGGCAAAGCAGATATCAGCACGCTGACCCTCTCGCGCCAACGCCAACAGGAAGCGAGCAAAAACTACATCTCCGCTCTCGAAGACTATTGGCTAAGCTATTTCAAAATACGCAAACTGACACTTTTCGATTTCGAATATAACATACCGTTATCAGACAAAATCGAATACCAATTGTCAATTGTCAATTGATAAAAATGAATTCACGCATATCATCATTTACAATAATCGTTGCGTTTGTGGCGGTTTCGCTGATCGGATTGACGTCCATACCGTCACTGACGGTTAAGCTGTCGCCGTCGCGAACATTGCCCAGCCTGACAGTAAGTTTTAATATGCCGGGCAACTCGGCGCGTATCGTAGAGATGGAGGTTACATCCAAGCTCGAAGCTATGCTCGCACGTATTAACGGCGTGAAGAATATCAGGTCTACATCGGGAAATAACTTTGGCAGGATCACTCTCGAACTCGATAAACACGCTTCGATGGATATTATACGGTTCGAAGCATCGACAATCATACGCCAGACTTGGCCCGGACTGCCTTCTTCCGTTTCATATCCGGTGATATACGTGAATCGCCCCGACGAAGAGTCGGCGCGACCCTTCCTTGTCTATAATATCGACGCAATGGTCTCTCCGATAGTTATACAACGGTATGCGGAAGAACATATTAAACCTCTTCTCGCACAACTGCCGGGTATCTACAAGATTGATGTCACGGGAGCAACACCTATGGAGTGGGTGCTCGAATATGATATAAACCAACTCGATGCGCTCGGTATAACAGTAAACAGCATCAGAGATGCGATAAATTCGTATAACAGGAAGGAAGCGCTTGGCATGGCGTTGTTCGAAAACAGCGAAACGGAAAAGAATTATATACGCATATCGCTTGCATCGGATATCAATAGCGAAAACAATGTTTTCAATGCGGAAGATATTTTCGTTCCCGACAGCGAAGGCAGGATGGTACGTCTCGACAAGCTTGTGAAAGTGGCTCACCTCGAAGAACCTGCCACATACTACTACCGTATCAACGGTCTCAACTCCATATATTTGTCGCTAACAGCCACCGAAGATGCAAACCAACTGCGACTCAGCAAATCGGTCAAGGATGAGATAGCCCTGATAAAGCAGGTTTTACCGAAAGGCTATGAAATGCATATAAATTATGACTCCACGGACCATATAAACAACGAGCTTAACAAGATTTATATCCGCACCGTTCTCACCATCTTAATACTTCTTTTATTCGTTTTCCTTACTACTTTTAATGCGCGGTATATGTTGCTCATCATACTGAGCCTGTTTTTCAATATCTCGATAGCATTCATCGTATACTATATGTTCGGACTTGAGATACAGATGTATTCGCTCGCCGGAATAACTATTTCGTTAAGCCTTGTGATCGACAATACAATCATCATGGCCGACCATTACATGCGCAATCGCAATATGAAAGCGTTCCTGTCGATACTTGCCGCAACGCTTACCACCATCGGAGCGCTTGCCATGATATTCTTCCTTGATGAAAAAATACGCCTCAACCTGCAGGATTTTGCGGCTGTCGTCATAATAAATCTTACTGTTTCGCTCGCCGTCTCGCTGCTGTTTGTTCCCGCCGTAATAGAAAACCTGAAGATCAAACGAAAGCTAAGACAATTTAAAATCAAGTGGATAAATATTTCACCGAAGCGTATCATCGTATATTTCAACAAGTTTTATTTTGTCACATCACGATTTCTGATGCGCTTCAGAACCATGGCGCTGATAATATTGATTCTTGCCTTCGGAATGCCGATATTTTTGATTCCCGACAAGTTAGAAGGCGAAGGCAAATGGGTTGAGCGGTATAACGCCATCTTTTCATCGCAAAACGTCAAGGAAAAAATACGCCCTGTAGTAGAAAAAACTTTAGGCGGCACGCTACGGTTGTTTCAGAAAGTATACAGCGGCAGTTACTTCACCCGCAACGACGAGGTGATGCTTTTTATAACTGCCTCTATGCCTAACGGCACGACAATGCAGCAGATGAACTTTAAGGTACAACAGATGGAGAGCTATATGAGTCAGTTCAAAGAGATACGCCAGTTCCAGACAAGCATTAGCAGTCCTCGCCAAGCCGCTATACGGGTATTTTTTACGAAAGAAAGCGAACGTACAGGTTTTCCGTATCAATTAAAAAGCAATGTTACCTCGAAAGCCCTGCAACTCGGTGGTGGCAGCTGGAGTGTATCGGGTCTTATGGATCAAGGATTTAACAACGACGTGCGCGAAAACGCCGGAAATATGAGGATAAATATCTACGGCTATAATTACGATGATCTATATACGCATGCCGGAGTGTTACGCGATACCCTCCTCGCAGACAGGAGGATAAAAGACGTAATAATAAATTCGGAATTTTCGTATTACAAAGATGATTACTATGAATTTGTATTCAACCTCAATCTCGAACGGATGGCTGCGGAAAACATACAGCCATATCAACTGTATGCATCGATAAGCCCTGTCTTCGGACGCGACCTGTACAGCGGATATATAATCGGTGACGAACAGGTCGAATACATTAAACTGTCATCCAAACAAGGTCACCTTTACGATTTATGGAGCCTTACGAATATGAGCCGCACGATGGCAGGCAAGTTTTACAAAACCGGTGAGCTTGCTACAATAAAAAAAGAACAGACGCCTCAAAATATCGTAAAGGAAAATCAGCAATATGTGCTGTGCATGCAATATGATTATATCGGCTCAGCGCAGCAAGGAAATAAAAAACTTGAACGCGTACTTAAAGAGTTCAACAAAGTGTTGCCGTTGGGGTATTCGGCCAAAAGCGAGAGCGGCTATTACTGGTGGACAAAGGAAGATAACAAACAATACCTTTTCCTCGGCTTGATAATATTTGTCATCTTCTTCATGACATCCATACTTTTCAACTCCCTCAAACAACCTCTCGCCATAATTTTCGTTATCCCTGTTTCATATATCGGGGTCTTCCTCACATTCTATATCTTCAAACTGAATTTCGACCAGGGAGGGTTCGCCTCATTCATACTGCTATGCGCCGTCACGGTCAACGCGAGCATATATCTGATAAACGAATACAACCAAATATTGAAACGCAAGCCAAAGATGAATTTCCTGAAAGCGTATATCAAGTCGTGGAACATTAAAATCGTTCCCATATTTTTAACAATCACTTCTACTATTCTCGGTTTCATACCTTTCATGGTTGGTCTCGACAAAGAAACGTTCTGGTTTCCCCTCGCTGCCGGTACTATCGGAGGTCTTATAATGTCGTTCGCAGGGATATTCCTCTTCCTCCCACTCTTCCTCATAAAAAGAAGGACCATCATTCCCAAAAAAGCAGCAAAAGCAGCAAAAACAAAGCTTTTGATTGAAAATTGAAAAATATTTTTTGTATTGCTCAACTTGCATTACCTTTGTCCGGCATAATTTTCAATTGTCAATTGTTTTTAAATTGTGCATTGTTCATTACTAATTGTTTATTCATTGTATTGAAATTTTTCATTTTTCATTCGCCATAGGCGCTATTGTGCATTGATTTTTATTATATTTTTCAATTTTCATTTAAAAAAGTGATAACTTTTTTACACCAGATAGCTAAAGTATTTTATGACAGGCATGGTGCCGGGGTGCATCGCCTGGCATTTGTTTTTCCGAACAGGCGTTCGGGGTTATTCTTTCGCAAATATTTGTCGGAGATAGCGACAAAACCGATATTTTCGCCTGCGATCCTCACCATAAACGATTTGTTCTGTAAGCTGAATCCAAAGCCGCAGGCAGACCGCATCAAGTTGCTCTTTATGCTTTATGATATATATAGCCGGCAAAGCGGTTCGGATGAGACTTTTGACGACTTTGTCTACTGGGGAGAGATGCTGCTCAATGATTTTGACGATATTGACAAGTACCTTGTCGATGCACGGCAGCTATTCACTAACGTCACCGACCTGAATAATATCGAGAAAGATTTTTCATTTTTAAGACCCGAACAGACTCGCGCTATTCGTTCGTTTTGGTCATCGTTTCAACCGCAAAGCGACGATTCAAACAAACAGTTCTTCCTCAAAATATGGAAGCTGCTCTACCCTATTTACACCGAGTTACGCGAAAAACTCTCCGGTGAAGGGCTTGCATATGAAGGGATGATTTACCGCGAGGTTATTGAGTCGCTGAAAACGGACGCAGAACCTGAAGCCGATAACCCTATGAACACTCTGAAATTCGAGAAAATTGTTTTCGTAGGTCTGAACGCATTGACGATAGCTGAAAGAGAACTGCTTAAAATACTCAAAAACAAAGGCATTGCCGACTTTTACTGGGACTATTCGTCGGAAAAAATAAAAGATGAAGACAACAGGGCGTCTTTCTTCATGAAAGACAATATCGCAATGTTTCCTTCGGAATTTACGCTGTCCGCAGAAGAGTCGTCGCAAACGGAGTTTGAGATTATAGGTATACCGTCGCGCATCGGACAAGCTAAGCAGTTATATCCCATCCTTGAGCAATTAACCGGAAATAGAAATTTGACTGCGGAAAATGCATTGCAAACAGCTATCGTGTTGCCTGACGAGAAACTGCTTCTTCCCGTACTCAACTCTATCCCCGAACAGATATCGCGAATAAACGTTACGCTCGGCTATTCATTGTCAGGGACACCCGTAGCTTCACTTATGGACCATATACAGTCGCTTCAGAAAAATATTCGCCGCACCGAAGTCGATACGAAGTTCTATCATCGTGATGTTATCGCCGTATTACGTCATAAATACGTATCATCCGTATGTCCTGAGGAGGCGGGAAGTATAATCAAGGACATAAACGAACGCAATCAGGTTTTTATACCTGCATCGTCTTTATGCTCCGCACAACTACTAAAGCTCTTATTTTCAGCGCCTTTGACTGCAACGGACATTTCAGACTATCTTTTGAGCGTACTTAAAGAGATAAACGCACAACTGTCTGTAGACAGTGAAAAAACCAATGACGAACCTCCGGGCGAAAAAGACATTGAAACGAAAGATACTTATGTCAATTCCGGAGCGCTTGAGCAGGAGTTTATCTTCCATTACTACACAATGGTCAACCGCATGCGCGAGATGATGCGCGAAACTAAAACCGAAATGTCGTCCGACACTTACTTCAGGCTGCTGAAGCAAATGACTGATTTTATAAAAATACCGTTCCACGGCGAACCGCTGTCGGGATTACAGATAATGGGAGTGCTTGAAACGCGTGTTCTTGATTTTGAAAATATTATCATTCTGTCGGTAAACGAGGGCATATTTCCGTCGCGAAGCGCTGCAAACTCATTTGTTCCCTACCATCTGCGGCGAGGCTTCGGTCTGCCAACGCATGAACATCAGGAGAGCGTATGGGCTTATCATTTCTATCGTATGATTCACCGCGCCAAGCATGTGACGATGCTTTACGACACTCGCAGCGACGGGCTTCAGAGCGGCGAAGTAAGCCGTTTCGTTCATCAGTTGAGATACCACTACAGAACACCCATACGGCAAAAACTATCGGTCTATAATATATCTTCATCGCACGTCGAGCCGTTTGACGCAGAAAAAGATGATGATGTAATGAACGCACTCAAAGCTTACGAAACAGACAAAAGCTTGTCTGCAAGCGCCATAAACACATATCTTGATTGTCCGTTGAAATTCTATTTTTCTGTTATTAAAGGCATAGACGAAGAAGATACCGTAAGCGAGACACTCGAACACGATACTTTCGGAACAATACTTCACCGCGTGATGGAGCTGTCATACAAACCGTTTTGCGGAAAAACAGTTACGGCAGACCTGCTTAAACTCGCAGCAGAAGGTAAAAATATGACAGAAACGATACAGGCAGCTTTCGCGAAAGATTTTTTCCATACCGACAGACCTCAACCGCTTGTAGGACAATCATATCTTTATGGAGAGACAATTCGGAAATATGCGTGCAAAATATTGGAATACGACCGCAAGCTGACCCCGTTCAGATATATCGACTCCGAAAAATTGTTTCACAATGCTATCGAATTGCCGGATGGGCGTAAGATTCGTATCAAAGGCTTTATCGACCGCATTGATAATGTTAATGATACGGTTCGTATCATCGATTACAAAAGCGGTAAGCCATCGTCACTAACTTTCGGTACAATGGAAAGCCTGTTCGATATGACAGAAAAAGAAAGAAAAAAGGCTATTATGCAGGTTTTCTTATATGCATGGATATACTCGCAAGAGGCAGGAAACAAACAAATACAGCCGGCGGTATACTACACGAGGGAACTTTTCAAAAAGGGCGATTTCGAACCTGCCATACGTCAGGTTGACGGCAAGGAAAAGGTTTTAATAAACAATTTCGGTGATTACCGGAACGATTTTGAAGACAGCCTGCGCTCATGCTTAAATGAAATGTTCGATGCAGGTAAACCGTTTACCCAAACACCGAACATTAAGCATTGTGACTATTGCCCCTTTAAGGGGATATGCGGCAGATAATTCTTTATTACTTGTTTTCTCCCGCAGCAGCAGCTGCCTGAGGAGAACCGGCATATTTCATATTAAGGAACTTTATTGCCTCTTCCGTTATGTTATAAGCATCATCAGCATAAAGAATGTTATCACCTGCTTTTCCGTATATGATATGGAATTTTTTATCAATATTAAATTCACGCAGGTTTGTAATTATTGCATTACGTAATTCTTCACTAATACGAATCTGTTCATTGTTTAAATCCTGTGAAAGTTTTTGTTCGAGCCTTCGATATTCTTCCTCGCTTTTAGCAATACGGTCGCGTTCTGCTATAGCCCTTTCTTCTGAAAGAAAAGTTCCTGTTTGAATTTTACGCTGAAAATTCTCCGCATCAGCTTGCAATTTACGCATCCTTTCTGTCAGATTAGCTTGTGAATTTTCATACATTCTCGTGAATTGCTCATTCAGATCAGTCGAATATGTATAATTCGAGAAAATCGAATCGATATTGATATATGCTACAGGCATAGCTTCTCCGAATGACACATTACTTTCAGAAAATCTTTCAGTTGAATCACTTTTTTTCCCTGAAAACTGCAAAATAAATAAAATAATTACGGCAACTGCAAGCACCGCTTCGATTACATAGTGTATTTTTTCTTTCATATCAAATATTATAACATTATATTAATTCTCTCTTTATTCTTTCAGAAAGATTCATCTGAATACCTGCATCAAAATCTTGCGCCTGAACACATTTAATTCCTTTTTTACGCATAGCGGGGTTACTGCCTACATGAGTATTGACAAATCGCCCGTTCTTTTTAAATATTACCCGTACAGATAATAAAACTACACATAAAAGAAGAATTATTGTACTTATTACTAAAATTTCAAGCATTTATTTTTATATTTGTACGGTATAAAACGACACAAAGATACGAGTTTATATAATTGTACAATACATTTGGAGGAATTATTATTCACTTTTCAAATACTAATACACAATTTACGCATATTTAACAATTCAATGTTTCAACTATAAAATTTCAAAGATTATGACTATCAAAGACTTAGAACCAAAAATCGTATGGGAATATTTCCACGAAATTACTCAAGTACCGAGGCCTTCAAAAAAAGAAAGTAAAATTATCGAGTATATCGAAAGTGTCGCCGGAAAGAATAAAATTGAAATAAAAAAAGACAAAGTCGGCAACTTATTACTATTCAAACCCGCAACAAAAGGTTACGAAAAGTTGCCAACCGTTATCCTTCAGGCACATTTGGATATGGTTTGCGAAAAAAACAGCGATATTAAATTCGACTTTGACAAAGACCCTATCAAAACAGTTATCAAAGGCGAATGGATGCATGCTGAAGGTACTACTCTCGGAGCCGACAACGGCATAGGAATAGCTGCGGCTTTAGCTGTTGTGACATCGAAAGATATCGAACATGGTCCGGTGGAGTGCTTGTTTACGGTAGATGAAGAAACAGGGCTGACGGGAGCTAAAGTCTTAAAAAAAGGTTTTATGACAGGAAATATTCTGCTGAACCTTGACAGTGAGGACGAAGGCGAGATTTTTATGGGTTGCGCCGGAGGAAAAGGTACAGTTGCAACTTTCTCATACAAAGCAGTGCCGGCACCTGCAACAAACCAATACTTTCGTATAACGGTAACGGGACTTAGCGGTGGACACTCCGGCGGCGATATACACCGGGGACTTGGTAATGCAAACAAGATCCTTGCGAGATTTTTATTCCGACTTCAACAAAAATATCCGTTCTGCATCGCGGAGATACAAGGCGGTAACCTGCATAATGCCATTCCGCGCGAAGCGTATGCAGTTATAGGTACATCATCGAAAAACCGAGAATCGATACGCGTGATGCTGAATAATTTTGCGGCAGACATAGAAAATGAGCTTAAACGCATCGACCCTAATGTTATAATGATTATGGAAACGGTGGACAAACCCGGAAAATGCCTTCCGAGAACACTGAAAAATAAGCTTATATACTCCCTACTCGCATGTCCGCATGGCGTAAAAAGTATGAGCAGTGAGATAGAAGGACTTGTAGAGACATCGACGAATCTTGCATCCGTAAAAATGATCGGTAATACGAAGATCGTAGTAGGCACAAGCCAGCGCAGCTCGACGGAGTCGGCAAAAAATGCCGTTGCGGATCAGGTAGCAGCAGTATTTAGTTTGGCCGGAGCAAAAGTGGTACACAACGACGGTTATCCCGGATGGGCACCGAACCCTGACTCCAAGATACTGAAGATTGCACAGAAAAGCTACAAGAAACTATTCAAGAAAGAGGCCAAGATAATGGCTATACATGCCGGACTCGAATGTGGACTGTTCCTCGAAAAATATCCGCATCTCGACATGATATCGTTCGGTCCGACGATGCGTGGTGTTCATTCTCCCGACGAGCGTCTGAAAATTGATACCGTAGGTCTTTGGTGGATGCATCTTCTTGATGTTTTAAAGACAATTGACAATTAAAAATGTACAAATTAACGCTTCAACGATTAAACAGTTAAACGATTAAACGATTAAACAATCAACACAATATTCCGCCGTCTGACGCGTTTATTACAGTAAAAAAAAGGATATGAAGAAAGAATGCTTTACAGCATGGGCGGCAGGTTTATTAATAGCTTTGATGGTTGGGTGCAATGATCTGGATAGTTATTCGGTAAGCTCCAACCATCATTTGTCTTTTTCCACGGATACGTTATCGTTTGATACCGTATTCACAACTATAGGCTCCACGACAGGGTATTTCATGATATATAACAAAAATGAAGAAGCACTGAAGATAGACAGGATAATGCTTGCAAGCGGTGGACGAAGCGGATTTCGTATCAATATCGACGGTCGCAAAGGCGACAGTTTCAGTGAAATACCTATATGGAAAAAAGACAGCTTGTTCGTCGCGGTAGAGGTAACGGTCGATCCAAACGACGACAACTCTCCGTTTGTCATCTATGATTCCGTTGTTTTCACAACTAACGGAACCGTTCAATCAGTACTGCTCGAAGCTTACGGGCAAAACGCGCATATATTAAGGGGCGGCACAACGTACGACAGCAACAGGACGCTCACTTCGGAAAGACCATATCTCGTGTACGACAGCATAATGATTCCCGACGGCGTAACAGTCAATATAGACAAAGGCGCATCTTTCTACATGCACAAAAATGCGAAATGGCTGATTGACGGAACGATAAAAACTAACGGCACACAGGACGAACCGGTTACATTTCGCGGTGACAGGCTTCGAAATCTAACCGAAACCATATCATACGACAAAGTATCCGCACAGTGGAATGGTCTGTTTTTCGGAGCATCAAGCTTTGATAACGAGCTTAATCACACCATGATACGAAACGGAATATCGGGTCTGACATTCGAAGAGTCAACGCCCGACAACAAAAAAATGGAAATTAAAAATTCACAAATAACAAATATGGACGGAAACGTACTGTCAGCTGTGAATTGCCATATCGAAGCATCGAATACCGAACTGAGTAATGCAAGTGACCACCTCTTATTTTTATCCGGCGGAAAATACCTTTTCAGCCATTGTACAATGGCAAACTATATGCCTCCCGCCATGATAAGTAAATTCAAGACAAGGATATCGCCAAGTCTCACCCTTACAGATACATTAAAACCTCTTTCTCAGGTATTTTTTGACAATTGTATCATCGATGGCAGTTTTCTGCCGGATACGACCGAAAAGTATAGCGGAGAGCTGATGTTTATTACCGACGATGCAAATATGGATGGTAACGATGCTCAGTTTAATTACCGCTTCAACCACTGTGTCATCAAATCGACAAAAGTAGAAAACGAACGTTTCATCGAAACTATTTTTTTAAGGAAAAATGCTGAAACAGACAGCGTTAAATACATAAAAAGCAACGAGAGAAGTTTAAGTGAAGAAAAAGAATACGACTACTCGTTCGATTTTCGCTTGGCAAACGAATCTCCTGCTATAGGAAAAGCCGACAGGAGCGTTTCGGAACAATATCCCGTCGACCGCTACGGCATTAACCGTCAAACATCTGAATACGGCCCGTCTATCGGCGCTTACGAATATGTACCACAGGAAGAAAACAAAGAAGAAAAGTAACTCGTCCGGCCGGACAACCGGTTTTCGTTCGTTACGTTACGTTTTTAAAAACTTGTTCAAGTTTTTAGTTATCGGTGCAGCAGTTTTTTTGTTGTACGAATTTACCGGTGCCAACTCCAAAAACATTTTTTCCGGCAAGAGTGAAAACACTTATAATGAGGGAGATCAACAGAAAAACAGAAACAACAGTGACGAAAAATTTCAGGACTTCCGTGTTATGTTCTACAATGTAGAAAACCTGTTTGATATTTACGACGACCCGAATAAAAACGATAACGAATTTCTCCCCGACGGACCGCGTCGTTGGACTTCCGGACGTTATTACAACCACCTGCGTAAAACAGCCCAAGTAATAAGTGCCATCGGCGAATGGGACACCCCTGCATTATGCGGTATGTGTGAGGTCGAAAGCGACAGCGTTCTTATACATCTCCTGAATCGCACCCCTTTGAGAGAGCAACATTACAATTATTGCATAACAACAGGAAGCGATATGCGAGGCATCAATAATGCTCTCATCTACCAACGTGACAAATTCCGTTACCTCGGTCACACCTCGGCACGCATCCCGTTCACGAACAAAAACCGTCGTTCGCGCGACATACTGCACGTATGGGGAGAGATAATCACCGGCGAACGCCTTGATATTTTCGTATGCCACTTTCCATCCCGCTCCGGCGGAGAAAAAGAAACTGAGCCTGACCGCATCGAAGCTGCCACATTCCTTCGCAAGCTATGCGATTCATTGTATAAAATCAACCCGGAATCAAACATAATTGCAATGGGCGACTTCAACGATAATCCCTTCGATAAAAGCATTAAAGCCCTAACTAAAGGAATAAAATCAAAACAAAATCTAATAAATCTTTTCGGCGATCCGAAAAAACTAAACTTCCCCGGCACCCACAAATTCCAAGGCGAATGGGCACAACTCGACCAAATGTTCATTAGTCGCAACCTAAACAACTACCTCAAAAAAAACAGCCCCCGCATCTTCGCGGAAGATTTCTTGCTTGACACTAACGCCCGTGGCGAAAAAAGTCCTTTACGCAGCTATCAAGGTCCAATATATAAAGGCGGTTTCAGCGACCACCTGCCGATAGTTGCCGATTTTTTATTACCTTTGCGAAACAAAACAATTGACAATGCTAAAACAATTGACAATTGACAATGCACAATTGACAACGTTCCTTGATGTTAAAAATAAAATAATGTGTCTTTTTCACAAAGTGGAAAAAATTAAAATACAAAGAACATTTTCAATTTTCAATTAAATAAGGCTCTTTACATTTATATAATGAAAAAATCATATACTGCAATAATTGCATTTTTGTTTGCACTGACCTCAGCACAAACGAAATCACAACAACTATCCAATCCCTTTGATTTTCCGATGCAACTATCGGGTGGGTTCTGTGACCTGCGAGCCAACCATTATCATGCCGGTATAGATTTCCGCACACGATCGACCGTAGGCCATGCTATTCATGCTGTCCAAAAGGGCTATATATCACGTATAACCGTTGGCCCATGGGGATACGGCGCTGCTGTTTACGTAACGCATCCCGACGATAGCATCATCACTGTTCATGGTCATCTGGAACGGTTTACCGACCGTATGGCCGAATATGTAAAAAATAAGCAATATGAGAAAGAAAGTTTTAATATCGACCTTACGTTCGAACCCGGAACAGAGCCGGTAAAACGTGGAGATATTATAGGATACAGCGGCAACTCCGGCAGTTCCGGCGGTCCTCATCTTCACTTCGAGGTACGCGATATGAAGACAAACGAACTGATTGACCCTCTTACCTTCTACAAGTCGCGTATTCCCGACACAAGAAAACCTCATGTTAACGGACTAAAAATATATCCTATCGAAGGAAAAGGGATAGTCAATGGCAGTAATAAGAAACAGGATATAATATTCAAACTCGACAAAAACGAGAATCCGATTATCTCCGGAACGATAGAGGCTTGGGGCGAGATAGGACTGGCGGTAAGAGCCGTAGACCGCATGGACGGAACGGGATTCTCTTACGGGATAAAAAAAATATCGCAGACTGTCGACAGCCTCGAGACATTCCTCAGTTACACCGACCGTTTCTCACTCGACGAATCTAAATACATAAACAGTTATACCGATTATGAGGAGTGGTCTGAAAGACGATTATTTTATATAAAAACATTTGTCGACCCGGGAAACAAGACCCGCTTCGTTGCAAGCCGCAACTCCGGAAAGATAAATATTAACGAAGAGCGGATATATAATGTCGTCATATCCCTGTCGGACATCAATGGTAACACTCGCAAAATTCCTATAAAGATTAAAGGCAGGAAGCAGGATATCACTCCTCCCGATACTGTCGGAACAAAACTGTTGCGATGGTATGAACAAAATTCATTCATCGCAAAAGGAATCGAAATGGCTATCCCTGATAAAACCTTGTATAACAGTGTCTATATGCATTATAATAATATCGCGGCAAACGAAGTGTATTCTCCGGTTCATATTTTGCATAATACACCCGTTCCGCTTCATAATCAGGCTCAATTATCAATATTCATTGACAGCATTTTCGAACCGGTGAATACAGAACAGCTTGGGATAGTGAGGTTTTCGGGTCAGAACAGGAGAAGATCGTGGATAGGAGGAACATATCGTGACGGTTGGATTGATGCGGAAATAAGCGAGTTGGGAGCATACGCCGTCGCTTGTGATACAACACCGCCGATAATAAAGCCGGTTGAACAAAACATGTGGCGAAGCAAAAAGAGAATAAGTATCCGCATAACCGACAATCTGAGCGGCATTTCTACTTTTAGAGGTGACATAAACGGTAAATATGCGCTATTCGAATACGACGGTAAAAACTCACTGATAACGTATGATTTCGACGACGAACGATTACACCCCGGATATCACCGCCTAAAGCTTACAGTAACAGACGGATGCGGTAACAAATCTGTCTTCGAACACGCATTCACATGGTAAAAAAAAAGCTTTTCACTACTTTATGAAATTAATTGAAGGCAGGAGGCGTCCATGAATAAAAAAACTCGTTTTTTTTGTACTTCTCTCAACTTGCACTATCTTTGTTTCGATAATAACGAAGATAGGCGGCGCTTCGGCAATGAAAATAAAATAAACAAGTTTATTTTGCATTGCACTCAGCTTGCACTATCTTTGCTTTTTTATGAATTTATTTGAGTCAATATGGAGAACGAAGAATTAATAGACGAAGTCAGAAAAAAGGCGGAAGCATGGTTAGGTAAGGATTACGACAACGATACTCGTAATCAGGTACAGGCAATGTTGGATAACACAGATCCGACGGAGCTAATTGAGTCATTCTACAAAGACCTCGAATTCGGCACCGGCGGACTGCGCGGCATTATGGGCGTAGGATCCAACCGCATGAATATATACACGGTAGGCGCGGCAACGCAAGGGCTATCAAATTATCTTAAAAAAGAATTTTCCGGCGCACCTGAAATAAAAGTAGTTATCGGACACGACTGCCGCAATAACAGCCGCAAGTATGCAGAGATTTCAGCAGACATTTTTTCGGCTAACGGCATAAAAGTATACCTGTTCGAAGATCTGCGCCCTACACCCGAGATATCTTATGCTATTCGCAAGCTCGGATGCCAAAGCGGTATTATCCTTACCGCATCGCATAATCCTAAAGAGTATAACGGTTATAAAGCGTACTGGGACGATGGAGCGCAGATGATATCGCCTCACGACAAAAATACTATCGCCGAAGTAAACAAAATACGCAGTGCCGCCGATATAAAATTCAACGGAAACAGTGCACTCATCGAAATAATTGGTAAAGAAATCGATGACATGTATATCAACGAACTGAAAACCATTTCGTTATCACAAGATATTATATCGCGCCACAAGGATATGAAAATCGTTTACACCCCTATCCACGGTACGGGAGTGAGTATCATACCCGAGGCAATGAAAATATTCGGTTTCACTAATATAATAAATGTACCCGAACAAGATGTAGTAAGCGGAGATTTTCCGACCGTTGTTTCTCCGAACCCTGAAGAACCTGAAGCGCTGTCGATGGCTGTCGAAAAAGCTAAAGCTACAGACGCAGAGCTTGTTCTCGCTTCAGACCCTGATGGTGATCGCATGGGTGCAGCCGTTAAAAACGATGCCGGCGAATGGGTTCTTCTGAATGGAAACCAGACTGCAATTTTGTTCATTTACTATCTTATAACAAGGTGGAAAGAACTTGGTAAGCTGACCGGCAAAGAATATATCGTAAAAACGATTGTAAGCAGTGAGACTATCCGCGCCATCGCGGAAAAAAACGAAGTAGGCTTCTATGATGTGTACACCGGCTTTAAATGGATAGCCGATATAATGCGAAAGAAAGAAGGTAAGAAAATATTTATCGGAGGAGGCGAAGAAAGCTACGGGTTTCTTTGCGAAGACTTTGTACGCGATAAAGATGCCGTTTCATCCGCATGTATTATGGCAGAAATGGCTGCATGGGCTAAAGATCAGGGACTGACACTGTTCGGACTGCTTAACCGTATATATGCAGAATACGGCTACTCCAAAGAACTCGGAATATCTGTCGTAAAACAAGGAAAGAGCGGAGCAGAAGAGATTGAAGCGATGATGAAGAACTTCCGTGCAAACCCATTGAAAGAGATTGGCGGCTCAAAGGTAACAATGACCTACGACTATGTGTCGTTAAAAGGACACAGTTTCATCGAAAACGAAGACTTTTCACTCAACATGCCTACTACTTCGAATGTACTTCAATACTACACAGAGGACGACACGAAAATATCGATTCGTCCCTCGGGAACAGAACCTAAAATAAAGTTCTACATCGAAGTACATGTATCCGTAAAATCAGTAGAGGCAATACCTGATGCAGAAAAAGTTGCAAACGAGAAAATTGAAAAGATAAAAGAATCGTTGGGAATAAAATGAATTGACAATTGACAATTAAAAAATACATTTTCAACTTTCAATTTTCAATTGAACAACATTTTTCACTTTTGGCTAAGGCCGATTTTCAATTCACTTTTCACTCAAAAGCTCTACTTTTGCTATTTTTCATTTTTCACTTTTCATTTTTCATTTAGTTTAAATGCTTTTCCAAGCATTTGAACTATATCGCCGGCAATCATGCTCTCCTCCGAAAGGTTAGCAGCAGCAAGGTCTCCGGCGATACCATGAAGATAAACGCCAATAACGGCAGCTTCCTCGGTGCGGTAACCTTGTGCAAGCAATCCCAAGATCATCCCTGTCAGAACATCACCGCTGCCTGCGGTTGCCATTCCGGGATTACCGGATGTATTGAAAAACACTTTCCCTGAAGGAGTGCATACTGCTGTGTATGAACCTTTTAATATTACACATATCTTTTGTTCGGCAGCCATGGCACGTGCTTTCTGCATACGCTCAAAAGAGCTTTCGCTATCTCCGGCAAGCCGGTCGAACTCTCCGGGGTGAGGCGTAATAATAGAGCCTTCGGGCAGATGATGCAGCAACTCACTGTTTTCTGCTATTATATTAATAGCGTCGGCATCAAGAACAAGCGGTTTGCCGTCGGTCGAAGATAGAAGCATTTCAAGAACATCTTTCGTTGCACTATCCTTACCTATCCCCGGCCCTATTCCTATTGCGTTATATTTTGAAAGATCAGGCAAGTCTGTTATATAGTTCGCATTTCTGTCAATCTCAACCATCGCTTCAGGCAAAGAAGTATGCATTATCACTTCGCCTCGAGACGGCAGGTAAACGGTCAGAAGCCCTGCCCCGCTACGCAGACAACCCTTGGCAGACAATACTGCAGCACCTATCTTACCAGCACTTCCCGCCAAAAGAAGCGCATGCCCGAAGTCACCCTTATGCGCAAAACGCTCACGTGTATGGATCAACGAAGCGATATCCTCATCCGTGATAAGTCCGTACGATGTCTTTGTCTTCAGCAATGCGTCCGGATGAAGCCCTATAG
>JGI994J12354_10000518_pt1 | contig 38284 bp, 33 predicted proteins | sample IntmicLarv3ML3BL_FD_12354 | JGI IMG/M metagenome (IMG submission 12354) | reverse complement strand
GTGGAGAATTGGTCGGATCGGTGGGGGCGTTGGTTGGTCCGGGAGTAGGAGCAGTTGTAGCTGGCGGCGAGGTGGGGGGGCGTGTAGCACCCGCCGTCCCGCCGGCAGTAGCAGCAGTGGTATCACCAACATCAGTGACCGGTGGAGCAGTAGTGTTTTCCGAAACTCCGTCCCATGAGCTGGGGATGACATAGTTCGGGTCGGTGTAAAATGCATGCAAATCCAAGTTTTGATTTTCGTACCACGCTCTTGGCATGATTACGTTTTCGTTATTAACGATATCCGCGGCACGGGAAGCGGCGGATTCGCCTTTACGAACGCGGCGGGCAACAATTACGCACCGTCCGTCCTCAAAATGCGCGCCGCTTTTTGAAGTGCAGGTGGACAAAATCAGCAAATCATCGCTGGGTTTTATATCAACGCCTTTGTATTCATATATCGACCGCGCGCGAATATTATCGACAAATTCCATGAACTGCTTATCAGAGCCAAAGTTGGTTTGCAGATATGGGAACACCGGGCCGTCACGTTCCTCCGTATTGGCGAGCATCACGGCGAAAACGAGGTATTCGTTGTTTTCATACAGTGTACTGAGGTTAATTGTTGGTGCACTGCGGGCGCGATTGCGGTTGTTGAGCATTTGATTTAACCCGCTGAACATTTTACCGGTTGCCATGTTGTGACCGTATACTATAAGCACCTTGTTTTGCGCGTCGGGAGAGGACACGTTGTTTGCCATATCAAAAAACGGAACGCCGTTTGGATTTTTGGAATGTTTAAAATCGTGATTGAGATAATATTTATTATCAGTGGAAAGCATAACAGGATAGTCGATTTCAAGCCAGCTCTTTTGTGCGTCATAATATGAAATCCATCCTCTGATATCGGGATTTATCGCCGACAGCTTGTCAAAACCTGCCAATGTACCGTCCTCGGACGGAGGACGGGGGTCGTTGGGGTTATAAAGCGACCGAATGCCACTGTAAGCTACATCAGAACGCCATGGAACCCATAGCATAGTATTGACAATATAAGTGAGCGAGCAAACCAATACAATAAGCGCGGTAAAGAAAACGCACTTTCGCGTTATTTCAAGCGGAGCATCGCCGCGCATCGGGAATATGCTATGCAAAATCCGGATAAACCGGCTTGGTTTATCGGATTTGACGTCGGAATCCTGAATATCGTCGAAATTATCGAAAGCCACGCTGCTTAAAGGTGTCGCGGAAGAAGGAGCATAATCCGGATATAATTCCTTGGCGAATTCATCGGACAAAACATCATTCGACAGGACATCTTTGTCAGACTCTTTGGACGAAAGTTCAGCCAAAATATCATCAACAGACGAACCGGATTCGGCATGCTCTGTCGATTCGGAAGATACTTGTGTTTTTTTGGGCATACTGTCTTCCAGCATGATTTCTGTAAGTCTCTCATTGATTAATTTATCATCATTGGGGTTTCTGCGCATAAATCTTGACATAATTCAAACATCCTTTCAAGTCCGTTTTATAACTAACAATTCCTGTGTCGCGAGGTGCAGCGCCGATACAAGCTCATCAATTTCACATTCGGAGGTAGTGTGCGCAAAGCTTATGCGCAGCGCCGATTCCACCATCAAAGCGGGCAATCCCATAGCGGTGAGCACCGCGCTTGGTTTGCCGCCGGAACAGGCGGAACCGCCGGAAACATACACACCGCGTCCCGATAAAAAATTGACTGCGTGTGCACTTTTAATATCCGGCACGGATATATTGCAGATAAACGAAGCGGCATCCGCAGGAGAGTTGAAGGCAACGCTGATATTGGGTAGAGCTGCCAATTCCCTCCGCAGATACTCGTTCAACCGCCGATACAGCGCATCCTGCTCATCAAAAGAGGGAAGTTGTTCCGCCGCCGCACCGAAAGCGGCAATAAGCGGGATGGATTCAGTGCCGCCGCGAATACCGCGTTCTTGATGCCCGCCCAGCATTTGGGACAGAATACGCACGCCCTTTTTGACATACAGTGCACCGCATCCTTTGGGAGCATGCAGCTTGTGCGCGCTTATACTCATCAAATCAACGCCCCAGCGTTCGGCAAAAACCGGCAGCTTGCCGGCGGCTTGTACAGCATCACAATGAATAAGCGCTTTTGGAGCGGCGGCACGGACAGCGGGAATCATTTCCTGTATCGGCAGCCGCGTGCCGGTTTCGTGGTTGACCGCCATAACGCTAACCATAACTGTGTCAGCACGGCACGCGCCGGCAATCCGGTCGGCGGGAACGTTTCCATCCCGGCCGGGAGCGACACGGGTCACTTCATAACCCAGCTTTTCCAGGCGGTCACAGCATGCGAGCACGGACGCGTGTTCTATCGCGGTGGTAACAATGTGTTTTCCGGCCGAGCGGGTATATGCGGCGGTGCCGCCAAGCAACGCAAGGTTGTTTGCTTCGGTACCGCCGGAGGTAAAAACTAATGTTTCCGGCGGAGCGCCGATAAGCCGTGCGATTTTGCGGCGGGCAGAGTTAAGCTCGCCAAGTGCGACATCGCCGACAGCGTGGAGTGAGGAAGGATTTCCCCAGCAATCGTTCATAGCACGGACAGCAGCGGCAGCCGCCGCCGCACAAACGGGAGTGGTAGCGCTGTTATCCAAGTAAGCTGTCAAACCATTACCCCCCGAAACTATCAATAAGAACAATCCGCTCAAATCTCATTATACACTTTTTTTATCGGATTTACAATGCATTATTTATGTAAATATTGTAAACAATCAAAAATTTTCACGCAAAAACGCCGCAAAAACACGATTATTCGATAATTCCGCCGCCAATAACGGCATCGCCATCATAAAATACCACCGTTTGACCGGGGGAAACCGCGCGGACGGGAGCGTGAAAATCCACTTGTGCACGGTCATGTGAGAGGGGCGTGAGCGTTGCCGCCGCATCCGGTGCACGGAAGCGGATTTTGGCGGTTATTTCGACCGGCTCTGCGGGCAGTCCGTCCCATGATATGCAATTTATATTTGATGCGACCAGCCCGGCCGCAAATTGGCTGCCCTCTATGCCGAGCTGTACAGTGTTGTCAGCCGCGTTGATTTTGGTGACATACATCGGCTGACCCAAGGATATGCCAAGCCCCTTGCGTTGCCCAACGGTATATCGGGCGATGCCGTTGTGCCGTCCCAGATTTTTCCCGTCAGCATCAATAAAGTCGCCGCATGGCAGCGGGCGGGAGGTGTGCTGTTCGATATATTCGCTGTGACCGTCGATGTCCGGCGGAATGAAACACACCTCCATGCTGTCACTTTTTGATGCGACAGGGAGATTGTGGAGTGCGGCAAGCTCGCGTATTTTGGTTTTTTCCATACCTGCCAGCGGAAAAACAGCATGAGCAAGCTGATGTTGTGTCAGTCTGCTTAGAAAATAGCTTTGGTCCTTGCTTGAATCGGTGCGGTACAGCAAGTGCCGCCCGGTTGCCGCGTCCTGTTCCACCCGCGCATAATGACCGGTCGCAAGCCGGTCGGCACCGTGTGCCAGTGCGGCGTCCAGCATTGCACCGAATTTTATTGTACGGTTGCAGCGCACGCAAGGGTTCGGGGTACGTCCCGACAGATATTCACGCACAAAAGGCTCAGTAACCTCGCGGGCAAATACATCCGACAAATCCAAAATTACATGAGGAATCGCGAGTGCTTCACAAACTCGCCGCGCATCCTCCTCATCGCCGCCGGAATTTTCTCTCAATCGAAGCGTAACACCGGTTACATCACAGCCGCGCTCGGACAAAATCAGAGCGGCAACCGCGCTGTCAACCCCGCCGCTCATCCCTACCCATATAGATTCCGGCATATAAAATCATCCCTTCTAAAAAAAGTTTACAATTTAAGAAACAAAAATGTATTGAAAAAACAAGTGGTTTGTCGTAAAATGATAACATATAAATTTTAAGTAATGAATACTTAAGAGGAAAGCATCCTCTTAAAAAATGAAAGGTGGAAAAGTTAATGACAAAACTTAAAATAGCAATTATTGGATGCGGAGGTATTGCCAACGGAAAGCATATGCCCTCGCTTGCCAAACAGAAGGACCGTGCGGAAATGGTCGCGTTTTGTGACATTGTTCCGGAAAAAGCCGAAAAGGCTGCAAAGGAATTTGGTATTGCCGGTGCAAAGACATATACCGATTACAAGCAGCTTCTTGATGATAAGAGCATTGATGTCGTGCATGTTTGCACACCAAACCGCAGTCATTGTGAAATTTCCGTTGCCGCGTTGGATGCCGGCAAGCATGTTATGTGCGAAAAGCCCATGGCAAAAACGGTTGCCGATGCACAGCTGATGCTGGATGCAGAAAAACGCAGCGGCAAAAAACTTACAATTGGGTATCAGAACCGTTTCGCACCCGGCAGCCGGCTGCTTAAAGAGTATGTTGAGCGCGGTGAGCTTGGTGATATCTATTATGCAAAAGCCCACGCGATCCGCCGTCGTGCCGTTCCGACATGGGGCGTATTCCTCAACGAGTATGAGCAGGGCGGCGGTCCGCTGATTGATATCGGCACCCATGCGCTTGACCTTACACTTTGGACTATGAACAATTATAAACCCAAATCGGTCACCGGGTCAACCTTTAAAAAATTAAATAATCAAACCAACACCGGAAACTTGTGGGGAGATTGGGATCCCGAGAAGTTTACCATGGAAGATTCCGCCTTTGGTATGATTAAAATGGAGAATGGTGCCTGTATTATGATAGAGGCAAGCTGGGCGCTCAACACCCTCGATGTCGGCGAGGCAAAAACCACACTTTGCGGCACCAAGGGCGGCGCAGATATGGTCAACGGTCTGCGCATCAACAAGGTTGATTTCAACCATCCCACTGTCGTTACCCCTGACCTGGCTGCCGGCGGGGTAGCTTTCTATGAGGGCGATGACAACCTTCCGCTCGACCACCTTGAAGCCAAAATGTGGATTGACGCTATTTTGAACGACACCAGCCCGATTGTTTTACCAGAGCAGGCGTTTGTTGTTACCCAAATACTCGAAGCAATTTATAAATCAGCTTCCACCGGCGAAATGATAAACTTCTGATTTTTATCAAAAACGAAAACCGCGGTGCAAAATTTGCACCGCGGTTTTGCTGTTACATACCGGAAAATTTTTGTTTAGCTTCTTGAATTTTCTGCTGTTCGGCAGGAGTGGTGGGATACCAACCCCTCTTTTGCATTTCGCAAAAAACCTCCGCCTGAATACAATGCTCGTCATTGAGAATACTCAACATTTCCTTGCGAAGCTCGGGCAAAGCGCATTCATTTACGGTAGTGTTGTAATTACCGGTAACAAATTTTTGAGAGCTGAGCACGTCCTGCAAAAGCTCTTTATCCTGCATCGGAATCGTGGTGTTAACATTCATTGTGATTTTCATTCCTTTCGTCGCCATAGGGATGCCGTTTCGACACTCCTAATTCAAATAACCCATCAAACGGTCAAAATGACTCTGATGACGGGCGGCGATATTTTCGCATTGAGTTCGAATTTGGGGGTCGGTTGTCATGACGGCATAGGAACGGTATTTACTGACAAGCAGTTTTTCCGCACCCATATGGTCCTCCAATGCCTTCAATTCCTTGTCGGTCAAATTAGTCACGCGCATTCATTCCTTTCCATATTTAATAACGGCTGCTGATATCAGTATTTCACCTGAAAATAAAATTATACATGCACATAATCGGCTACAAATTATGTAGCGCGGTTTCCGGGCATGTCCTCTGCATCGTCGCCAAGCCCAAAGCTCACCTGTAACGCGTGATTAATGCGGTCCATAGAGTTGTTGTCAAGAGAGCCCATATGCTCTTTCAAGCGGCGTTTGTCAATGGTGCGGATTTGCTCCAGCAATACGATGGAGTCCTTGGCAAGACCGCTGCCGGAGGAATGAAGTTGGATATGAGTGGGCAGCCGGGATTTATCTTTTTGGCTGGTAATTGCCGCGGCTATAACAGTGGGAGAAAAGCGGTTGCCGATATCGTTTTGAACAATAAGCACCGGGCGCATTCCGCCTTGCTCGGAGCCTACTACGGGACTGAGATCGGCATAGTATATATCTCCTCTGCGAATTGTCATGGTCTGTAAACAGTCCTTTCTTTTTAACGTTTTTGTTTGCAACATTATTTTTGACATTTATTTCTGAGTTTATACGAAGGCTTGCTTAAAATCTGTACACGTGAAATTTTTGAACAAGCCCTAATTGCTGCATTAATATTGTATGCAAGCACGTCCAATAAGGCGACTAATGAAGGCAGAGGGCAACAAAGCCAGTTCACGTTTGGCGGCTCTCTCATAAAGAAGTACAGTAAATTAACTTGAAAACACCCGCCACAACTTAACGGTTGTGACGGGTGTAACACACTACACTTTCTGCGAAAGTCGGTGTGAGGAATGCTATGGTGGGAAGTGCTTAGATTAACAAAGTTACATGGCTGAAATGAAGATTGCCAAACACCAAAGAGGAATTTGTATAATGCCAACAGCTATTGCAGTAAATGACAGCACCCGTATCAAGATGACATTTTTTCGGCAACCAATTAAGTTTATCACGCCGAATGCGATGCCCGCTATTCCACCTAAAAGCCATATGACATCTGCAATAGGTGAGCCGACTTTTACTAAGAACAATGAAAGATATGATACACAAAAGAAAATTTCTAAGAGTAAGCTAACCAAAAGTCCTATAAATTTCCATCTTTTTTTCATGTGGGTTGCCTCCAAAATATAAATACTGTTCAGCGTGAATCCTACTGCCTTGTCAACAATTTTAACATAATCCCACAGAAAAAGCCAACCGAAAAACACAATGCGCATCCAAACAATCCAACGCCGTCATTGCAGTTGTAGCGAAACGACGTCCCTCCGTCGTTTCGCTACAACTGCAATGACAGAGCGGAGTTATTTTTATATCTGCAAGGTATTACCCCCACAATATCGAATCAATAACGGAATCCGACTCATTACCTGCCGACCGTTTTCGCAAAACTACCAACGCTATCATCAACACCAGCGACACCGCCGATATGCCGGTTCCGGCGAGTAATCCGCTTGGGAAGAATGCGAATTCCACAGTATGTGCACCGGCGGGAATCTCGACTGCCAGCATAGCGTCAATCATCACGTTTCCGTCAGCAACGCTCCCTTCAGCTTTCGGCGCATCGCGGAGAGGTTCAACAGCCTTGCCGTCAATCTTAACTGTCCACCCGCTGTCATAGGGGATAGATGTCAGCAAAACGCCGTCGCGGGGAGCGTCAACCTTGCCGACAATTTTGGAATCGGTGAAGGATACAAGCTCCATAGAGCCGGAGCGCAGAACATTCAGATGACGTTCAAAAGCATCAGCATCCAGCGTTTGGAGATAAATATTTCCCGAACAATCGGATTCGGTAGTGATGTTTACCTTCACAATATCACCGACCTTGCGGTCACCGAGATTGACCATATACGGTTCACGCATGCTGGGCGTTTCGCTGATATCGCCCACCGACACAGACGAGCTTTTCGCTGCGCCGCAATCAATATACAACAGCGCCATACCATCGGCCATAATTTCGACCTCATAATATCCGGTGCTGGAGGTTCCTTCAAGAGTGAGGGAAATGCGGGTGTCGCCGCTGGTAGAGCCGCAACCCGGCGAGCTTGCCGAGCGCAGTTCACCGGCAATATACAACTCATCAGGCAGTCCGGTCATGCTTGAATACAGCGTATTTTGTGTCCTGATTGGGTTATATCTCGTGGATGACCAGTTCTTAATATCATTATCCACGAAATAAGCCAGCGGCAGAACGGCATTGCTTTCGTATACCACGTACTTCGCGGAGCCGACAGTAGATTGGCTCTTTTTATTGAGATATTGGGTAGTAACCTCGCCGCCATCGTTGATAAAATACCGAATCCCAAACAAAGCATCAACAGTGGGAACAAAACTGCGGTAAAGATAGCTGTTGACACCATTGTTAGCGTATCCAAGCCGGTTCATAAGTGTTGTAACGCGTTTCGGATTGGAGGACGCAAACACCGACACACCATTGTATCCGAACATTGCGGGGTCAACAGTTGTGCGGCGCGGAGTGAATTCCATCCGGCTGAAACCATGCTGGTCATACCCTTGTGCAATGGACACTGCTTCGGAAATAGCTTTGGTGGTATCATTGGCGACATACCCCGACCGTGCAGTGAAAACTTCGTTTTTATGCAGAGTCTTGAAGGTTCCGCCGGCGTTCAAGGTGGCTTCGGCAATTACCGCAAGCGCAATAAGTCCGTACACTACACGCGGCGACAACCGCTTGAACGCACACAATGCAAGCAGAATCGAGAAAACGACTACCATAAGCATGCTAACATATACAGTTAAAAACGATGCACTGTCGCCGGCGATTTTTTCGTATATCATGAGATATGCCACAAGCCCCACGGCGGCAGCCCCAATTTGCCCGGGTTTAACCTGGCGAATACGTGTCAGCGTTTCCGCGGCAATAATTATAAGCACAAAAGAATAAGCAAATGAAAAGCGGTAGGGCAGGTCGTTTGGCGCATGTCCGCCATGCCAAAGAAGGTTCGGTTGGTTGAGCACAAGGCTGATGGCAAGAACGCCCAACAGCCCGAGCCACGCGGCGCGGCGGCGGCGGGAAATCCCCTTGGTGGTGGCAAAAATCGGCAACAGCACCAGCGAAAGTATACCGCAATAGATATTTGGTAGATTGCCGGTACGTATGGTGGGGCTGACATCGTACAGATGCCTTTCCAACAAATCGAAAAAGTCAAAATAATTATTCATTTCCGGTATAATATTACCCGAAGCGGAGGTGTCACCGAGCGAGAGATACACCGGCAAAACAAGGAACATAGCCAACCCGCCGGCGATTGCAGAACCGATTGCAAAACGCACAAACGAACACCAAACGGTTTGTTTTCCGTCGCTGTTGCGAAGGATATATGCAAGGAAGTAAAGAACCATAAATATGCATATCATGAAGCCAATGTAATAATTTGAATACAGGCAGTATGCCAGGGATATAATATACAAAATGTATTTCTTTTCGCGCATCATACGCTCGAAAGCCATAACAATGAGCGGCAGCATGAACAAACAATCAAGCCACATAATATTCCACGAATACGCGATAAGAAACATCATAGTGGAGTACATAATTGCGGTAAAAATAACAACAGGGGAGCGGCGGCGGTACATATATTGCATACACAGCGCGAATGTAAAAGCACACATCGCGTTTTTCAGCAGTGTTATGAGCAACAGCCCCTCATTAAGCATGGAGAAGGGGAACAATGCCAGCAAAAAGTTAAACGGGCTGGCGAGATAGTATCCAAACAGCGGCACAACGCTGGTACCAAGCCCCACGTTAAAGGAATATAAGGAAACGTCGCCCTGAAGCATGGAACCTCGCAGCCACGCAAGCAACGGTGCGTATTGATGGTGCATATCAACAGTGAGAATGCTGCGTTCACCAACCGGCCAAATCCCCATACAGAGATATGCGGTCAGCATGCAATAAAATCCCAGCAAACCGGCGATGAGGGGATACAACCACCAGCCGGACCGGCGTTTAATGTCAAAAAAAGGCTTGGGGAACATCATACGCTTGATGGCGAACACCGTCAAGCCGGCAAGCAGCATTCCGATAGCCAGCGGATAAACATTAGCCAAATCATTGAATTTAAAAGCGTTTTCGCCGGTTCCCTTGCCTTCAAAAATAAAGCAATAGGCGAACATCATTGTCAACGCAACAAAAACCAACCCCAACCCAAGCACAGTAATCAGGTTTGTGTTGTCGAAGAAAGATTTAGTTCCTGGACGAGCGGCGGACGAGTTTTCCGCCGGCACAGGCTCAGAAAATGTGTCCTCAAGAAGCACACTATCCATGCTTTCGGTCTGAGCGTCATCACGCAGGTTATTTTCGGGCAGCATATTTGTTCATTCCTTTCGAAACTATAAAATCTTGCGCATTTATTCCAATATAACATATTTTCACCAGCTTTGCAAGCTTTTAGAAGATACGGAAGTGGACAAACGCGCTGATAAAGTAAAAGATTGTCATTCTGAGCAACATGTGGGCACATTAACCTTTCTCGAATTTGAAGCAAGATTTGTGCCCACGCAAAAACGCCTTCGCGCCAGTCAGGATGACATTGAAATCTGCGCTATTTGCCAACTCACGAAGATACTTTCGCAGTGGATAAATGTTGCCGCATGACATTTCAAACTATCCCAAAAATTTACCCCTGTTGACCGTTGCGGTTTTAATTTAGCTGTGTTATACTGATTAAAATTTCCCATTTACATCATAAGTAACCACCGTAAGCACTGACACCTATCCGGGTCAGAGCTTGCGGCATATTCGCATTTTCAGAAGTTTTAGGAGGATTTATGATTACTTTGTCAGGCATCAATAAAACATTCAAGGTTGCTAAACGGCAAGCCGGATTTGGACAAGCTGTGAAAGCTTTATTTTCGCGCGAATATGACCTTGTCCATGCTTTGAATGACGTCAGCTTTACAATCGGCGATGGCGAAATGGTTGGATACATCGGACCCAATGGAGCAGGGAAAAGCACCACAATCAAAATCATGTGCGGCATTTTAACGCCGGACAGCGGCGAATGCAATATCGACGGACGTATACCCTGGCGCGAACGCGTCGCTCACGTCCGTGAAATTGGCGTTGTTTTCGGCCAGCGCAGTCAGCTTTGGTGGGATGTTCCCATTATTGACAGCTTTGAATTGATACGTGATATTTATAAAGCGGATGAAAAAACTTATAAAAACAGTCTTGACGAATTGACCGAACTTCTCGACTTGAGTGAGTTGCTGAAAACACCGGCACGAAGTTTAAGCCTCGGTCAGCGAATGCGCTGTGAAATCGCCGCATCACTTCTGCATACACCTAAAATCATATTTCTTGACGAGCCGACAATCGGACTTGATGCGGTTTCTAAAATCGCTGTACGTCAGTTTATTAAAAAGTTAAACACCGAGCATGGCACAACTGTTATTTTAACCACCCACGATATGCAGGATATTGAAGCGTTGACCGAACGGATACTGCTTATTGGGAAAGGCAAAATATTGCTTGACGGCAGCCTTGCCGAATTGAAAAAGCATTCGTCAGAGCGCAAAACCATTGTTGTTGAATACAACGGAGCTGCCCCCAAAATTTCTGAGGGCATGACCGTTTGCGAAGAAAGGAACGGGCGGCTTGTAATCTCTCTTGACCCGACAATTTCATCGGTATCCAATGCGATAACTCATCTTGCCTCACAAACAGAATTGATTGATGTGTCGGTATCGGATATATCGTCAGAAGAAATGGTCGCTTCACTATACAAGGAGTATGAGATATGAAGCAATATCTTTCCCTGTTCAAAATACGATTCATCAATGGATTGCAATATCGTGCTGCGGCGCTGGCGGGGTTGACTACACAATTTGCGTGGGGCTTTATGGAAATATTGGCTTTTTCAGCGTTTTACCGCGCAAATCCTGCAGCATTTCCAATGGAGTTTTCTCATCTTGTTTCTTACATATGGATACAACAGGCTTTTTTGGCTCTTTTTATGCCTTGGGGCGTGGGCGGAAACGCGGTAGAAACCATTGTCAGCGGAAATATCGCCTATGATTTAGCACGTCCAATGGATATTTATAATCGCTGGTTTTTTGAAACAGTGGCGGACAGAATATCGCGAGCTGTTCTGCGGTGCGCGCCTATATTGATTGTGGCATTTGTTTTGCCTGCTCCGTTCAGAATGACACTGCCGTCAGATTTGTTCCAGCTTTCAATGTTTGTTATATCTGCGCCGATAGCAATGTTCGCAGTTACAGCATATTGTCTTATAGATTATATGTCTGCTTTTTATACAATGAGCCGTTATAATGTGATATTTGTTATACTCGCGGATTTCCTCGCCGGAGGATATGTTCCCATACCATTTTTTCCCGAACCTTTTAGAAAAGTTGCCGAACTGCTGCCATTTGCAGCCATGCAAAATATGCCGCTTAGGATTTACAGCGGTGACATAGCCGGGATGGACGCGGTTTGGGGAATAGGATTACAGTTGTTTTGGGTTGCAGTGATGCTGATTTTTGGAAAGTGGCTTATGAAACGCTCGTTAAAACGTGTTGTAACGCAGGGAGGTTGATGTATGAAACTATACTTTAAATATTTCCGGAGAAATACGGAGGAATTTTGCTTGTGAAGTTGTACTTTAAATATTTCCGGAGAAATACGGAGGAATTTTGCTTGTGAAGTTGTACTTTAAATATTTCTCAATACACCTCAAAAGTCAAATGCAGTATAAGGCCACTTTTATCTTTAATATTTTCGGAAGAATTTTAATGTCGTTTGCTACGGTTGCCGGTGTATTGTTCATGTTTACACGTTTTAATGAAGTCGATGGATTTACGCTCAGCCAGACATTATTATGCACATCAGTTGTGATGATGGCGTTTTCATTGGCTGAGGTGTTTGCGCGAGGATTTGATATTTTCCCACGCCTGCTTGGAAACGGAGAATTTGACCGTGCCCTTGTGAGACCACGCGGGATAATTTTTCAGATTTTGGCATCGCACATTGAATTTTTGCGTCTCGGAATATTTGTTCAAGCCATAGCTGTATTGTGTTACGCTATACCCAACAGCGGCGTTATATGGACTTGGGATAAAATTTTGACGTTGTTTTTGATGATATCCTGTGGTGCAATCGTATTTTTCGGTTTGTATATTGTATACGCATCCTTTGCTTTTTTCACAACTGAAGGCTTGGAATTTATGAATATCCTAACATATGGCGGGCGTGAGTTTGGCCGATATCCATTTGCCATTTATGGCGGCGGGATTTTGAAATTTCTCACTTATGTAATACCGTTAGCACTGTTTCAATATTATCCGCTTCTATATTTGTTGGATAGAACACAAAGTGTATTTTATATGTTTACGCCGCTGATTGGCACTCTGTTTATAATACCATGTTATGCCTTTTTTCGTATAGGGCTAAGGCGGTATAAATCAACCGGGTCGTAATTTCATATGGTACGATGGTCATCTTGAACACAGTGAAGCCTCTTGTGGACACATTGTAATTTCTCGTTTATGAAATAGGACGATATTGTCCTCAGATTTGTGTCCACGCAAAAACGTATTCGTGTTTTTCTAAAGTAGGATGAAATACGAGTACATTAAAGTTTCTCGATTGCCAATCAAAGATTCTTCGCAGGCTCAGAATGACAGCTTCTTTTCTGAAAACTTGGATAAAATAGTAAATACACTTGCCAAAAATTTACCCCTGTTGACCGTTGCGGTTTTAATTTAGTTGTGTTATACTGATTAAATAAACAAAAACAGGGATGTGCTGATATGCTTAACTCAAAAATTATTATAAAAGGTGCGCGGGAGCACAATTTGAAAAACGTTGACCTTGAAATCCCGCGTGATAAGCTGGTTGTTTTCACCGGTCTGTCCGGCTCGGGAAAATCGTCACTGGCGTTTGACACCGTCTATGCCGAGGGACAGCGCCGGTATGTCGAAAGCCTGTCCTCCTATGCCCGCCAATTTTTGGGACAGATGGAAAAACCTGATGTCGATACCATTGAAGGATTGTCCCCCGCCATTTCCATTGACCAAAAAACCACATCCAAAAATCCACGTTCCACTGTGGGAACTGTCACCGAGATTTTTGACTATCTTCGCCTGCTTTATGCGCGTATCGGAACCCCGCATTGTCCGGTTTGCGGCATAGAAATCCGCCAGCAAACGGTGGACCAGATTGTTGACAGAGTGCTGGAGCTTCCAGAGGGTCAGCGTATTCAGGTGCTTGCACCGGTAGTTCGCGGACGCAAGGGTGAGCATGTAAAAGAGCTGGATGCGGCACGCAAAGCGGGATATGCGCGTGTGCGGATTGACGGAATAACATATGATTTATCCGAAAAAATCTCGCTGGAAAAGAACAAAAAGCATTCTATTGAAGTAGTTATCGACCGGTTGGTGGTCAACGCCGACATCCGCAGCCGGCTTGCCGGTTCTGTTGAAACCGCCACAGCGTTGTCTGGAGGATTGCTCACGGTCGATGTAGTGGACGGCGACGAGCTGATATTTTCACAAAATTACGCCTGCCCGGAGCATAATATAAGTATTGACGAGCTTGCACCGCGCATGTTTTCGTTCAATAACCCGTTCGGGGCCTGCCAAAAATGCACAGGACTGGGAGTGTTCATGTCCATCGACCCGGGAATTATCATCTCCAACCATAATCTCACCATCCGCGAAGGCGGAATCCGTGCCAGCGGATGGAGCTACATTGACGGCGGCACTATTGCACAAATGTATTACGAAGGCTTGGCAAAGCATTACGGATTTTCGTTGGATGTGCCCATTAATCAGCTGCCGGATAGCGTTATGGACATAATTTTGCATGGCAGCAAGGGCGAAAAGATTAAGATGACCCGCGAACGCGAATATGGTTCGGGGACATATATGGTGGAGTTTGAGGGTATTGTCAACAACCTTGAACGTCGTTACCGTGAAACCCAAAGCAACTGGATGCGGGAGGAACTCGAGTCGTATATGAGTCAGGTTTCCTGTCCCGATTGCGGCGGCCATCGGCTAAAGCCGGAAAGTCTTGCGGTTACGGTGGGAGAAATTAACATTGCACAATTTTCAGAAAAATCAGTGCTGGCGGCGTTGGAATTCATCGAAAAACTGTCGCTTTCCGAGCGGGAACGCATGATTGGCGACCGCATTCTCAAGGAAATTAATGAACGCCTCGGATTTTTACAGAGCGTTGGACTGGATTACCTTACATTGTCGCGTTCCTCCGGTACGCTGTCGGGCGGAGAGAGCCAGCGAATAAGACTCGCCACGCAAATCGGCTCCTACCTCATGGGCGTGCTGTACATATTGGACGAACCAAGCATCGGACTTCACCAAAGGGACAACGAAAAGCTGTTGAAAACGTTGTGCAGATTGCGCGACCTCGGCAATACATTGATAGTGGTGGAGCATGACGAAGAAACAATGATGAATGCCGACTGGATTGTAGATATCGGACCGGGCGCGGGCGTACATGGCGGCGAAATTGTGTATGCCGGCGATGTCAAGGGAATTTGCGAATGCGAGAACAGCATCACAGGCCAGTATATGAGCGGGCGCAAGCGTATTCCGGTGCCGGAAAAGCGTCGCAAGGGCAACGGCAAAACGCTTATTGTTAAGGGCGCGAACGAAAACAACTTGAAAAACATTACCGCCGAATTTCATCTTGGGGTATTCAACTGTGTAACAGGTGTTTCAGGCTCGGGTAAATCGTCGCTGGTCAATGAGATATTATACAAGCGGCTGGCGTCGGAGCTTAACAGAGCACACACGCGCTCCGGCCAGCATGATGACATGATAGGCATTGACAACCTCGACAAGGTTATTGATATCAACCAAGCGCCAATCGGACGCACTCCGCGGTCAAATCCCGCGACATATACCGGAGTATTCGGGGATATTCGTGAGCTGTTTGCATCCACTGCTGAAGCGAAAATGCGGGGGTTTGCGGCGGGGCGGTTTTCCTTTAATGTAAAAGGCGGACGGTGCGAGGCGTGTCAGGGCGATGGAATTATAAAAATCGAAATGCACTTTCTGCCGGACATTTATGTGCCGTGCGAAGTGTGTGCCGGTCAGAGGTATAACCGCGAAACGCTTGAGGTCAAGTACAAGGGCAAAAATATTTATGATGTACTTGAAATGACGGTGGAGGAATCGCTGGGATTTTTTGAAAGCATCCCGAAAATCCAAAGAAAACTCAAAACTTTGTATGATGTGGGGCTGGGATATATCAAGGTAGGACAGCCTGCGACAACACTGTCGGGCGGCGAAGCGCAAAGGGTTAAACTTGCCACCGAGCTGTCGCGCAGAGCTACCGGACGGACGGTGTATATACTGGACGAGCCTACAACGGGGCTTCACACCGCCGATGTGCATCAGCTTATTGAAGTGCTGCAAAAGCTGGTGGATGGCGGAAATACCGTGGTCGTTATTGAGCATAATCTTGATGTAATCAAGTCCTCCGATTATGTAATCGACCTCGGGCCCGAAGGCGGCGACAAGGGCGGAAAAATTTTGGTCAGCGGCACACCGGAGGATATAGCAGCCTGTTCAAAATCCTATACAGGGCAGTATCTGCGGAAGGTGCTGGAGTCAACGGCAAAACCGGCAAAAAAACGCAAAACCGCGAAAAAGGGCTGAGTTGGAATTAAAAAACCCGCCGTTGCTGAAGAAAGATGTGAGAATGATAGTGGAAAGAAATAAAAAAATCGCCGAATTACTGGCGAAAAACAAACCCATAGTTTCGGATGGAGCATGGGGGACAATTCTCCAGCAAGCGGGGATGAAACCCGGCGAATGTCCCGAGCTTTGGTGCGGTATACACGCCGATATCGTGGAAGGTATAGCGCGTGAATACACCGCCGCCGGTGCAGCAATGGTAAAAACCAACAGCTTTGGTGGCAATATATTTAAGTTGAAGCATTATGGACTTGACGGGCGGGCGGACGAGCTTAATGAAGCGGCGGCACGGTTGTCAAAAAATGCGGCGGGCGGTGCGATAGTTATTGCGTCGATGGGTCCGACCGGTGAAATGCTCGTGACCGAGGATGTCACCGAAGAGGAATTGTACGGCGCTTTCCGCAGTCAGGCGGCGGCGCTGGAACGCGGCGGTGCGGACGCAGTGTGCATCGAAACCATGAGCGATATTGAGGAAGCGTGTATCGCGGTAAAAGCTGTGCGGGAAAATACGCGGTTAGAGGTGATGTGTTCCTTCACGTTTGACCGCACTGTGCGGGGAGATTATCGAACCATGATGGGTGTGTCGCCGACAGATGCGGCAAAAGCTGCCGCCGAGGCGGGCGCTGACGTTGTTGGTACGAACTGCGGCAATGGTATGGAGCAGATGGTGGAAATTATCGCCGAAATGCGAAAAGCAGTCCCGGCAGTCCCGCTGTACACATCAGCCAATGCCGGTTCGCCCCAGCTGGTGGACGGCGTGAACGTATTCCCCGATACACCGGAAGATATGGCGCGGCTGATGCCGGCGATGATTGATGCCGGTGCCGATATTATCGGCGGATGCTGCGGTACAACGCCCGCGCACATCACCGCAATGAGCAGATATTTGCAGGGAATTTTTTAGCGTAGTCAATATATGGTGGAATAATAAAAGAAGCTGTCATTCTGAACGCAGGAATCTTAAAGATTCTTCGCGCTGTTCAGAATGACAGCTTGTTTTCAAGTTAATTGACTATAAATCTACAAAGGCAAATCTTTTTTCAAAAACTTCATTATACCGATAAAATAAAACGGAATCGCAATAACAGCAAGAGCTATCATATTCAAGACAATGCTTTCTCCGTTAATAATTTTAGTCGCATCAAAAAGGGTTTGCAAGGTGAAATATTTGCAATATTCAAGACTTTCCATTGACGCAAATATGTTCATAAAGAAGAATAAGCCAAGAACAGCGGCCGTAACCCCCAAGGTATACCTGCTTTTGTTGAACCAACAGCCGATAGCAAACGCTATACCGCCCATAGCGAAAGAGTAAACCGCCCACAAGAAAATCACCGACCACCACTTGTCATAATCAAATTCTAAATCATGCACAACGGGTGACAGCGAACCGAGCGCACCAACAAATATACTGACTGAAACCATCAAAAAAATATAAACCAATGCTTTTGAAAGCAGTATTTTGAGTCGTGTTGTGGGTGTATTCAGCGGAATCGCCAAAGTTCCCCTGTCCACTTCACTTGTGAGAAAAACATTTGAAAAAAGAATGGCACAGATGGTGATAAATATTATCCCGTTGCCGCCAATACCCTCTGTGGCAAACAGTTTCACCATATCTATGTTTTCCGCCCCTGTTATGGTGGGAAAAGCAAAAAGGTTAATAGTTGTAACGAAAATGGAAATAAACCACCAAATCCAAACACTTTTAAAGCTCTGTTTAATTATTTGATATGAAAAAAGCTTTTTCATTTGGTTTCTCCTCCTTTTCTGTAAAATTCCATAAAATATTTTTCAAGAGAAAATTTAGTGACAACAAATTCAGGCTTTTGCTTTTCTACATCCTTCATATCGACTTCGGTAACGATTTTGCCCTGTCTGATAATCATAACTCTGTCGCACGTTTTCTCTACTTCGTTGAAAATGTGACTGCTCAGCAAAATTGTTTTTCCGCGTTCTTTTTCACGGATTATCAAATCGCAAAACTTTTCCTGCATAAGCGGGTCAAGTCCGCTCGTCGGCTCATCCAGCAAGATGATTTCCGGGTCGTGCATAAATGCAAGGACAAGAGCAATTTTTTGTTTCATTCCCTTGCTCATCCGTTTGATTTTATTCTTAGGGTTTATGTCAAAATATTCGCAAAGCTCACTTGCCCGCTCCAATGTGCACCCGCGCATTTTGGCAATTTGCTCAATCAGCGATTGCCCATTCACGCTGTCGGGTAATGCAATTTCTCCGGCGACATAACCAATATGTTTTTGTATCTCGCTCGGTTTTTTCCAACAATCCAAATCCAAAATACTGCAATTACCGGCATCGCCTTTAATAAATCCAAGCAGATTTCTCATGGTTGTGGTTTTGCCTGCGCCATTGGGGCCAAGAAAACCAAAAACCTCGCCCTGTCTGACCTCAAACGACACATCAAAAACGCCCTGATTATTGCCATAATCTTTTGTCAAGCCATTGACTGATATAACTTTTTTCATTAATGTCTGTCCTCTCAGTTATTCAAATTTTATTTATCGTATCAGACACTTCTTTTAAGTAAGTGATGATTTAATCATTGCTTACTTAATGTCCTGCTCTTTGTTTTCGATGGATTTCACCCTGTTTCCTGTATAACCGATGCTCCAAAACAGCGCCGATACAACAATACACGAGAAAATATTTATAAAGAAGTTAAAAACCGATATTTCATTTTCTGTAAATTTGCCCACAAAATAATTGACAATCGGGCTGATAACCGCGCCCCCAAAAAAGAAAGTAATTGCAACCTTATACCATATTCCGATTTTAACAAACCGTACCAACAGATAACTAACCCAAAAGAAAGCTATACCTAATATCGCAGAAGGCAATCCAAGCTTGAAAAACCAATCGGAAACGGGGGTTGCTTTCTGCAAAAAATACAAAAACGGAACAACCATGACCGTCAACACACATGATGCGATGGTATATTTTTTGAAAAGCAACAGTGAAATCACTGACCACCCGAATGGGACGGATATAATCGGATATGATGCCCAAGTAATCTGCTTATTCATCTCATAATCAACAATAACACATACTCCAACCGCAAGAAAACATAACAAGGTAAAAAACAAAAAAAGAATTTTACTGTCTATAAAATGGAACGAGCTTCTGATCCTATTAGCAGAATTCAATAGCCGTTTCAGTGTTTCGCTTGATTGAAATGTCGATTCTTCGATGTTGACGGGAACATTATTTCCAAGCAATTCATCTGTTGATATTGAGAAAAAATTGCTGATTGCAAGTATTCTTTCAATGTCAGGCGATGACTGGTCAGTTTCCCATTTTGAAACAGCCTGTCTAGACACATTTAGATTGTCGGCTAATTGTTCTTGTGAAAACCCTCCGGCTTTTCGTAATTGTTGTATTTTTTCTCCCAAGCTCATTCTCAATGCCTCCTTGATTAGAAATGATATCATTTTGGGTGGTTGCAGTCTACCATTCCAACCTTGAATTCGCGCAACCAGCGGTTGCATATCAGCATAAACGCCATTTAAAACGTCTTTACAGCCTCCGCCAGCACCTTGCGCGCCACGGGAATAGCGTTGCCCGCGCCGCTTCCGCCGTTTTCCACAACAACTACAAACGCCAGCGGAGTTTTGGGGTCGGCACAGAATCCGACGAACCACGAATGCGGCTGTTTGCCCCCGCCCATTTCCGCGGTACCGGTTTTGCCGCAAAGCTCCATATCCGCGAACCCTTTTTCACTGTAGTTTGATGTCACGGCATAGCGCATAAGCACCTGTAATTCTGCCGCGGTAGAGCTGCTCACCATGCTGGAGGAATTAAACGGATTTCGCAAATCGGTAGGGATACCCAACGCGGAAGTAACGCTGTCCACATAATACGGTGTGCGTGTCGTTCCCCCGCCGGCAATACCGCCCATAAGAATCATAAATTGAAGAGGGTTGACTCTATCCTCATGCTGGCCGATTCCCGCCCACGCGACATCAATGGGGGCGGCGTTTTTGAGATTAACCGACCCACGCGACGAATCAATTCCGCTGACCGAAAATGATTTTGTAACCCCCATATTATCGGCATATTTCGCAAGTGTTTTTGCACCCAATTCCTCCGAAATAATAGCAAAGGCGGCGTTGCATGACTTTGCGAAAGCATCCTTGAAGTTTATATTGCCGTGCTTGGCGGCACAATTGACGCGTTTGCCGTCAATAGTGGTGCCGCCGTCACACGTGAAGGTGCGGGTGCTGATATTGGGAATATTTTCGATTGCGGCGGCGGCAGTAACAATCTTGAAAACCGAACCGGGAGTGAATTTTCCGTTGACCAATCCGTTGACAAGAGTTCCGTCATATTGCGGTTTTGTCAAATCGGGAACATTCGCGGGGTCAAAGGAAGGCTTGCTGACCATACACAGCATTTCGCCGGTGTTGTAATTATAAACCCCAACCGTGCCGTTATATTTCCCAAGCGCGTTATATGCGGCAAGGCAGGTGGAGGAATCAAGTGTCAGCACGACGGTCCCGCCGGCTTTTTCGGAGCTTCCGAAAAGTCCGTCAAAAACGTCATATCCCGACAGCACACTCCGATATCTTGTGCGTGTGTCGGTCACTATTTTGTTGCCGCCGTCACCGACGGTGTGCAGCAACGCGCGCCGAATATCGGCGTTTTTGTGGTATTCAGTTTTTGAAAAGAGAACTACGCCATCACTTGATATTATTTTGCCGCCCGACTGGCCGTTTGTTTGCTGAAGTGCGCGGTTAGCGGGATGGGACGCCCATGTGCCGGCATCGCGAAAATATTTGAACATAAATATACAGGTGCATAACAAAAAAAAGGCGATGAGCACCATCAACCCGGCAGAGCGTCGTGCAATCCGTTTCATAATCCAATCAACCCTTCTTTGACAACCCCAGTGGTTAAATTCCCTTTATTATTCTGTAATTACGCGAATTTCCTTCGCCTCGGCACGGCGAATGCTAAGCTCATATCCGCGTACATTCAATTCCAGCGGGTCGCCCATGGGGGCGGCCTTTCGCATGACGATTACCGCGCCGGGTGTAATTCCCATATCAATCATACGGCGGCGCAGCGCACCGGCACAACCAAGCCCGGTCACAGTAGCCTTTTGCCCGTTTTTCATATCATTGACCGTAATCTCATGGCTCATATTTATGACCATACCTTTCTTTAGATGCTGGCGGATTCTTGTGCCGTTTTCGCCACAGCGAAATGTCGAATTTGAAAAATCCGCAAATCGTTTAGATTTGAAAGTCACCCAAGCTTTTGCTTGCATTCCAAGTACGGAAAATTTATCTTACATACTTAGCCCCATGTTCAAATACAAAATCCGCCGTCAACCCCAAGCACCTGCCCGGTAATATATCCTGTGCCGGACGACGCTAAAAAAACGATAGCCTCTGCCGTTTCCGCGGCAGTGCCGATACGTCCCATCGGGATTTCCTCCGCCAGCGCGGCACGGGAATCACTGTCAAGACCGGCGGTCATGTCGGTGTCAATGACCCCGGGCGCAACGCAATTAACACGAACCCCCGATGGAGCAACCTCCTTGGCAAGTGCGCGGGTCATGCCAATAACTGCGGCCTTAGCGGCGGAATAATGCACCTCGCACGACCCGCCGACCCGCCCCCAAACGGATGAAATCAGCACAATAGCGCCGGACTTGCGGCGTATCATGCCATCCAGCGCGCTCCGGCAGCAATAAAAAGCGCCGTCAGTATGTACAGCCATCATATCCCGCCACTGCGCGTCGGTGATATCGGTGAACAACCGTTGCTCCGCCACTCCGGCACAGCAAATCAGCGCATTTACACATCCAAACCGTGTTTCACACGCAGCAACTAAACCGGCAGCTTGCTTGCTGTCGGAAACGTCGGCGCAAAATGTCATCACATCCGCTCCGGATTGAGTCAAACGGCGTTCCAGCGCATTGGCGGCATCACGGGAATTGTTGAATCCGATGCAAACCCGCCATCCGCGCGCGGCAAAAAGCTCCACTGCCGCCGCGCCGATACCGCGGGACCCGCCGGTTATGAGCACCACCGGTTTATTCACAGCATAACCTCCCGCGGTCATGTATTTTTATCAGTTTTGTGAAAAGTTTTGAGATTTCCTGCCTTGCAATGACGGCGTTCCAGCTCGGCGGCAACATCCGCGGGCGTTATTCCCTGATGTGCCATCATGACCAAAACATGATATGCAAGATCGGAAATTTCACCGATTGTATCACCGTTGTCGTTATTCTTCGCGGCAATAATGGTTTCGGCAGTTTCCTCGCCGATTTTTTTGAGCATTTTGTCAAGCCCCTGCTCAAAAAGATAGCAGGTATAAGATTTTTCGGCGGGATTATCTCGCCGGTCAGTGATGGTGTCATATACCGATTGGATGCAATCAGACATCAGAATTCACTCCTAAAATTGTTTTAAAAAAGCACGAATATGCGCCGGTATGACATGCTGCGCCGGTTTGTCTGACCCGCACAAGCAAAGTATCATTGTCACAATCGGCGGAAACCGACAGCACCTGCTGAAAATGTCCGCTTGTCGCGCCCTTGTTCCAATATTCGTTGCGCGACCGACTCCAAAACCACGTCGTTCCGCTGTCCAGCGTACGCTGAAGAGCCTCACGGTTCATGTACGCCAGCATAAGCACCGTGCCCGCTTCGTCCTGAACCACAGCGGGAGTCAAATTCCCCTTTTGGAAAAGAGAGTCAAGATTGCCGGCAACAACAGCCGACGCCAAATCCAAAGTGCCGCTGTACAGTGATTTTCCGCAAATTGCGCCATACAAATCCATATCAGCCAGCTGCCGAATATTGGCAATGTCACGAATGCCGCCCGATGCGACAATGTCACAGCTTACCGTCTTGCTTAATTCGGCAAGCTGGTCAAAGCTGGGGCCCTCCAGCATTCCGTCGCGGGAAATATCGGTATAAATCAAGGTTTGCACACCAATGCTCTCCATCTGTCGTGCCATATCGAGGTAATGAACCTTAGAAACCTCAAGCCACCCCTCGGCGGCAACCATTCCGCCAACAGCATCAATACCAACAGCGATACGGTCGCCGTATTCGGCGGCGGCGCGGCGGACAAATTCCGGGTTTTTCAGAGCGGCAGAACCGAGGATGCACCGCTGAATACCGTTTTCAAGATAAAATGTCAGCGTTTCCATGTCGCGAATACCGCCGCCCAGCTCCACCTTCAAACCGCTTTCGGCGGCGAGCCTGATAAACACATCGGAATTAGCGCGAATACCGGTTTTTGCGCCATCCAAATCCACGGTATGCAACCACTGTGCACCGGCGCGGCGAAATGCCAGCGCGGTATCAAGCGGATTTTCCGCCACCTGATGAACCGTGGAAAAATCGCCTTTATATAACCGGACGCACTTCCCGTCCTTAATATCTATTGCAGGGAAAATCAACATAAATAATATCAATCCTTCGGTTTGTAATAAAAATCAGATAGAGCCTTTTGTTGACAAAACACCATCAGCGGGCGCAACCGCCATGCGGAGAGCATGCGCCGCCGATTTGAAAAGGGCTTCAATCATGTGATGTGCATTGCATCCATATTCAATTCGCAGGTGAAGAGTTATACCGGCGTTGTATGCGAAAGCACGGAAAAATTCCACCACAAGACAGGTGTCAAAATCGCCAACCCGCTGTTCGGCAAACGTGGCATCAAGCACAAGGAAGGGGCGGCCGCTGATATCAACTGCGGCGGTTGCCAAAGATTCATCCATGGGCAGCTGCAAACTGCCGAACCGCGCGACACCGCCCTTGTCACCCAATGCACGGGCGAACGCTTGACCAAGCACAATGCCGGTATCTTCCACAGTATGGTGGCCGTCAACCCGCAAGTCACCGTCAACCCGCGCCGCCAGCCCGAATCCGCCGTGCACCGCAAAAGCCTCCAGCATATGGTCAAAAAATCCGATGCCGGTATTAACCAACACCTCTCCGCCATCAAGGCAAAGCGCCAAGGTTATATCAGTTTCCTTTGTTTTGCGCTCAACTGTTGCATCTCTTTTCATAAACAAACTCCCTTCAAACAGCGTAAAAGCTCATTGTTTTCATACTCAGTCCCCGCGGTAATCCGCAGATATTTCCCGCCGAATTGCCGCACAACAATTCCGCATTCGGCGAGCTTTTCATACAGCTCGGCGGCGCGGTCGGTATGGACAAAAGCGAAGTTGGTACAGCTGTCATACACCTCAAAGCCAAGTCTGCGCAATCCCTCAACCAGCATATCGCGGGACGAGAGAATGAGCGGAACATATTCCCGAATATACGCGGGATTTTCCAGCACGGCGGCGGCCATAGCCTGAGTAACCGCGCCAACATTATACGGCGATTTTGCCGCGCGGAGCAAGCAGGTCAGAGCAGGGGAGGCGACCGCAAATCCTACACGGAGAGCCGCCAGACCCAAAGCCTTGGACGCGGTGCGCAGTATGATAAGATTATCATACTTTTCGATTTCCTGCAAGAGGGACTGGTTCCAAAAATCCATATAAGCTTCATCCAGCACGATAAGAGCATCGGGGCATCCGGCAATCAGCCGCCGCACCTCATCTGCGTGAACACCGCGGGAAGTGGGGTTGCAAGGATTGGAAAACATTACCATTCGCACATTTTCGGCACGAACAGCGGCAATCATTTCATCAATATCTGGAAGTAAATCCCCGCTCTTTTCCAGAGTAACGCACCGCGCCTCCGCCTGAGCGGCATAGAACCGGTACATGGAAAAATCCGGCGAAAGAGTCAGCACCGTGTCACCCTTTTGGAGGAACGCCGATGCCAGCACAAAAAGCAGCTCGTCCGACCCGTTCCCCGCCGTGACCAGCTCGGAATTAACGCCATAAAGCCGCGCAAACGCGCCGCAAAGCTCCCGCGCCATCGGGTCGGGATAACGGTTGAGCGCGGTATCTGCCGCCGCCTGTGCAATACGCGCGCAGTCCTCATCAGTGGGAAGAAAAAAAGATTCATTGGCATCCAACCGAATGCGATATTCCCCCTCAACCGGGTCATACGGAGTAAGCTCACGAATTTTCTCGCATGGTATATATGGCATGATAAAGCCAATCCCTTTCTTTTGAAATTTAAGTTTGAAAATTCACTTTTCAAACATATGACCATGACCATTTTTATGACGGCGGAAACTTTGGCGTCGATTTCACCGCAGTGAAATTCGGGTTGTTTAAACCCGAAAGACGTCAAATTTCCAAGTTTGAAAATTTATTTTTCAAACTTAAATCTAACATCAGCCGACCGGGCGTGAGCATCCAATCCTTCGGCTTCGGCAATGGTGACGATATCGTCACAAACCTCTCGCAACGCATCGCGGGTATAATAAATAAAGCTGCTTTTTTTAATAAAGCTGTCCACCGACAGCGGCGAGAAGAAGCGTGCTGTGCCACCGGTCGGCAGCACATGATTTGGCCCGGCAAGATAATCTCCGAGCGCCTCCGGTGCATAGTTTCCGAGGAATACTGACCCGGCATTGTCCAGCCGTCCGAGATAATCCATCGGGTTTTCGCACGCAACCTCAAGATGCTCCGGTGCAAGATTGTTAGCAAGAGAAACGGCTTCGTCCATATCGCGGCACACAATCGCTGCGCCAAAATTTGTCAGCGACTCGCGAATAATATCGCGGCGGGACAGCAATTCTGTCTGCCATTCAAGCTCCTCGGCAGTACGGCGTGCGATTTCGTCCGAAACCGTAATAAGCAGTGCCGACGCGAGCCGGTCGTGCTCTGCCTGACTGAGCAAATCTGCCGCAAGCCAAACAGGATTAGCGGTTTCATCCGCTAATATCAAGATTTCGCTGGGACCGGCAATCATATCTATGTCAACCTCGCCAAACACCAACCGTTTTGCCGTGGCGACATAAATATTTCCCGGGCCGACGATTTTATCGACCTTGGGAATGGTATCGGTACCGTAAGCCAGCGCCGCCACAGCCTGTGCGCCGCCGCAGAAAAACACGCGGTCAACACCGGCGATTTCCGCCGCCGCGAGAACAGCAGGAGAACCCCCGCCGTTTTTGGATGGAGGAGTTACCATCACAATTTCACCCACACCGGCAATACGCGCCGGAATAGCGTTCATAAGCACCGAGCTGGGATACGCCGCCGTGCCGCCAGGAACATAAATGCCCACCCGCGAAAGTCCGCGGATGCGCTGTCCTGTGATGACACCGTTGGATTTGGTAGTCATCCAGCTTTGTTGCAGCTGACGGCGGTGGAAATTTTTAATGTTTTTTGCCGCCTTGCGCAACGCCTCAGACACAACAGGGTCACATTTTTGGGCAGCCTTGGCAATTCCCGCGCGGTCAAGAGCGGCGGGCATTTCTGCGCCGTCAAATTTAGAGGTATATTCCGCGACAGCATCGTCGCCGCGCGCCTTAACAGCGGCAATAATATCGGTGACAGCGGCGGTAACACGAGTGTCAACCTCGCCGCTGCGCTGTGCCAGCTGCTGCAACAGCTCCAGCTCTGCGGTGCCGTCGGCGGTTACTATTTTTATCATTATTATTTGTCTCCTTTGCACTTGAGTAAGTGATGATTAAATCGTGTGCGAGAATTTGTGGGCATAAATTTTCGACAATGTGTCCGAAATTTATGTCGCAAAGATTTGTGAATCTATTTATCCATTATTTATTCAAAGATTGCAGCTCATAGTGTCCGCAAGCTCTTCAATTTCACGTTTGCGCAGCTTCATCCGCGCCATATTAACAATCAACCTCGCCGAAATAGGCATAACATCCTCAACGACCGCCAACCCGTTTTCCACGAGAGTGGAACCGGTTTCGACGATATCGACAATACCGTCAGCCAATCCCAAAAGCGGCGCAAGCTCCACAGAGCCTTCAATTTTTATAATCCGCACGTCCATCCCCTTTTGCTCAAAAAAAGCGCGGGCAACGGCGGGATATTTTGTTGCAATAGTTTTTTCGGAATATCCGCCCCAAAAATCGACATCCTTTTTGGCGGCAAGAGCAAACCTGCACCGTCCGAAACCGAGGTCAAGCACCTCATAAAAACTGCCGCCTTCCTCGGCGATAGTGTCTTTTCCAACGACACCAAGGTCGCACACGCCATGCTCCACATATGTAATAACATCCGCCGCCTTTGCCAGAACGACCTCCGCCACCGGACCATCAGCACCGGGTGCGCCGACAGGCAGAATCAGCCGTCGTCCCTTGTTGCGCACAGCATCGGTGTCCAGCCCCATACGGTCAAACAACGCGACAGTATCCTTTTCAAGTCTGCCCTTTGTCAGAGCAATTCTTATTGGTTTCACAGCGGATTCACCTCACTTACAATCTCAACCGTCCTGATTCCACGGGCGGTGGCGTATTTTCGAGCCTCATCAGTGGAAGCACACAAGCTGTTTTCGCAAACCATTCCGTCGGCAATCAAAGCTTCCATGCGGCGGAACAATTCCACCTCACATCCTGGCATGGCATGAACCAGCACATCCGGTGCGGCGGGAGCAACAGCCTGACCCTTTCGCATCAACACCTGTGTCAGCGCGTCAACATTAACACCAAATCCTGTTGCCGGCATATCATCGCCGAACCGGCTCAACAGGCTGTCATATCGCCCGCCGGACACAACGGTTTCACCGCTTCCGTCTATATAACCGCGGAACACCACACCGGTATAATACTCATGACGGTGCACAAGCCCAAGGTCAATGACAACCTGACAATCCGGTGCAATATCCGACAGCTTTCCGAAAAGCTCGCGGAGATAATCCAGCGCCGCACGGGAAGCGGCGGTATGGCAGTAATGCGAAGCGTCATCCAGCACCTCTCGTCCGCCAAACAGCCGCGGCAGACGGCGAATAGCGTCCACAGTTCGCGATGGAGGGAGAGTATCCAGCAAATCGCCCAACGCGGCGTAATTTTTTGTTTCAATCAAGCTGCGAATATTGTTTTTGGTATCATCATCCACGCCGGTTTCATCCACAAGAGCAGCAAAAAATCCGGCGTGACCGATTTCAAGACAAAATCCTTTGCGGCGGTCGCCAAGACACAGCCGAAGCGATTGCGCCGCAAGCGACAGGACTTCCAAATCCGCACCCTCGCCGGCACCGCCAATAAGCTCAATCCCGACCTGGAGCTGCTGATGATTATGCCCGGACAATCCCGACCCAAGCCGGTAAACATCCTGCGCGTAATACAACCGAAGCGGCAGGGGAGCGCCGGACAGCCGCGCCGACACCAGCCGCGCAATGGGCAGGGTCACATCGGGACGCACTGCAAGAAGCCGCCCTGAGCTATCGGTCAACTTATACATCTCCTGTTCTGCCACGACCTGCTGGTCGCCGACGAACATATCATAAAATTCCAGCCCCGGCGTCATAACCTCGCTGAACCCGTACCTGCGAAACAGTCCCGTCAGCCGGGACTCTGCCTGACGGCGAACAGTACATTCCTCAAGCAGCAAATCCCGCATTCCTTCCGGAGTGATGTGCCGAAGTTTTTTCAGTTTTTTATCAATTATCATACCCGAATAACCATGCCTTTCTTCATCGTTAGTGTACGCTTTAGCGTAGTAACGTGATAACATGCTAACATATTAAATCAAATCTGTCAAGAACAATTCAATAAATTATATCAAAAAGTCCGTTTAACCACAAGCGGTCAAACGGACTTTTTACACATTTTTCATATTAGGACACGCTTCGCCGGTTTTCAGAAGCTTACATTTGAATATTTTTTCAACATATCTTGAATGTTAATCATAGGCGCGGCATCGGAATCATCGTCGCCCTCTGTCACAAATTCACACTGAACCTCGGCGGATTCACCGGTCACCTCAACTTCATTGGTTGCCGCAACCTTATTAACCACGGTTTCCGAATCATTCTCCTCAGCCTTAGCTGCGGCTGCAGGAGCTGCAACAGCATCCGAAGAAGAGTCGAACTGCAAATTAACCGCGGTTTCAAGCTGTGTATCTAAATCCAAATTAAATGTGAGAAGATTGGTGTTCATATCTTCCACAATTTTAGAACTGGTCTCCTCCAAAGAGTTAAATATTTCGGGTGTTTTCAAATCGGCATCACAGATATTGCCGAGCATTTTTTCGAGAGATTTAAGATGCCCCATACCCTGTGCAACAAATGCACTCATTTCCCGTTTAGCGGCTATTAATTCACCATAAGCAGAGGCGCTGTTCTGCGTGTTATCACGCAGCTCGGCATGCACGCGGTCAACCAGCGCGGAAACACATTCCCGTGCTTCGACAGTAATATCCTTTGCGCCACACAGCGCGTGGTTATAAAGCCGGTTAATGACCTGCATATCGGGAGTGCGGTGGCGAGCAACAGCATCGTTGTATTGTTCGGCAGCTTCGGTAAGTTTTTTTCTGAAATCGGAAATAGTGGCATCCTTTACTGCCATAGCAAGAGCCATCTCATTCTCCATGGATGTGAGTTTTTCGATTTCCGCCGCCTGTCGGGCAACCTCGGAACGCAGCAAATCGTTGTCCTCTTGCAAAGTATATGAATCGGCAACATCCCCCTGCGACTTATAATGGTCAAGCTCGCTTCGGAGCATCTCAATCTCGCTGACAAGCTGTGCAACAACAGCGCTGTCGGCATTGACATCAACTTTTTTGTCGAAGTTCAATATTTTCTGACGCAATGATATAATCTCGTCATTCAACTCCGCAATAACAATATCTACCTGTGCAGGATAATATCCTAAAACTCTTTTTCTCAAAGGCTCCATAGGTAAACTCCTCTCTGACATATACAAAATAAGATAGTTAAAACCGCAATAAATTCAACCGAAACTGCGGATTCAATTCGACATCATGTATTAAAAAGTAACATAAAAAACCAAATATGTCAACAGTAAAACAGCCTATAATTGGCGTATATCTGTAACAACAACGATGTTTTTGTGTATTTCGTACGGTTTTTGCACATAAAATTTGCTTTACAGCCGACTTGACCGCGACATGGGATTATGATAGAATAAGGATACGCGCAGATATATTTTTCTTGAAACAGCGCAATACGGCACAAAACACTGATTCGTAAACTTAAATAAAGAATGGTTGTTAAGAGTGGGAATTATAGGGGTCATTACATCGGGAAAGGGCGGGACAGGTAAATCCACCGTTTCGGTCGGACTCGGCGCGGCTCTTGCTGCGCGTGGTAAGAGTGTACTGCTGATAGACGGAGATGCCGGCTTGCGGTGCCTTGATATGATGTTGGGCGTTGAAAACCGGATGGTGTATGATCTGTCTGATATTTTTTCCGGAAACTGTGAACCTATCCGTGCCATTTACGCGTCGCCGCTTTATGACGGACTGTCGCTTATTCCATCGCCTTCTGCGCTGGATAAAATGTGCTCGCCGTCCGAAATGCGTCATTTGATGACCGGTCTTGCCCAGCATTTTGACCATGTTATGATAGATTGCCCTGCGGGCATCGGCGAAGGGTTCGAATGTGCCTCTGCCGCCGCGCAACGCGCGCTTGTGGTGTCCACCGGTGACACAGTATGCGCCCGTGATGCCGGTGTTGTCAGCCGTATGTTAGAGCAAGCTAAAATCCCTGCCCGGCTGGTTATCAACCGTCTCCGTTATGATTTGGTGGTCAAGGGCAAGCTGCCCGACATTGATGAAATCATTGATACTGCGGAAATGCAGTTGTTCGGGGTGGTTCCCGACGATGACAATTTGACAATAGCAACCACCGGCGGGATGTCCATTCCGGATGACTGCCGTGCGGCGGTGTGTTTCAAAAATATGGCATGCCGTTATTTAGGCGAGGCGGTTCCGCTGACGGCTATCGGCCGGGCGTAATTTTTGCGAACCAATGTTGAAGAACGTTATTTATATTTTCATTATTAATTAAGGAGTGACCTCAAAATGAACATTGCACTCATCGCGCACGACGCCAAAAAAGAGCTGATGGTACAGTTTTGCATCGCATATTGCGGTATTCTCAGCCGACACACCCTCTGCGCGACCGGCACGACCGGCAAGATGGTATCAGAGGCGACCGGACTTGAAATTGTACGGTATATGAGCGGTGGACAAGGCGGTGACCAACAAATTTCCTCCCGTATATCATGTAATGAAATCGACCTGTTATTGTTTTTTCGCGACCCCATGACGGTCAAATCTCATGAGCCCAATGAAAGCGACATGTTCCGTCTGTGTGATATGCGCAACATTCCCGTTGCCACGAATATCGCCACTGCCGAAGTGCTGATTCACGGATTGGAGCGTGGCGACCTCGACTGGCGGGATATTGTGAATCCTGCGATTTGAATCCGTGTTGGCAATTAAATGATTCTCAAAACCCGTCCGGCGGTATCCGCCGGACGGGTTTACGTGAATACTTACACAAAAATTAAAGGAGCAGCTGTATGTCACTGATAACGCAAGCAATCAGAGGAACTCAAGATTTTCTCCCCACCGACACACACAAATTACAACACGCCGAACAAACGGCGTTGTCAATCGCGCGGGATTTCGGATACAACGAAATTCGCACGCCGGTTTTTGAACATACCGAGCTGTTCCATCGTTCGGTGGGAGAGACCACTGATGTTGTGCAAAAGGAAATGTATACCTTCGAGGACAAAAGCGGGCGGTCAATTACTCTGCGGCCGGAGGGCACAGCAGGGGTGGCGCGTGCGGTTCTTGAACACGGAATGCACAATGAGCGATTGCCGGTAAAGGTGAGTTATATCACCACCTGCTACCGGTATGAAAAGCCGCAGGCGGGACGATACCGCGAATTTCGCCAATTTGGAGTGGAATGCTTTGGTGCCGCCGCTCCGCAAGCCGATGCCGAGGTTATCGCGCTTGCCGCCTCCGTTCTTCGCGAACTGGGAGTAACCAGTGTTTCGTTGCATCTCAATTCCATAGGCTGCCCCGACTGCCGTCCGCAGTATCACGCGGCGTTGAAGGCTTATTTTGATGGCAACAGCGATAAGCTTTGCGGCACCTGCCATGGCAGACTGGAACGCAATCCAATGCGTATTCTCGACTGCAAATCTCCCATCTGCTCCGGTATAGCACAAAACGCTCCGGTAATGATGGACTATCTCTGCGACGGCTGCCGCACCCACTTTGACGCCGTTCGCGCGTGCCTTCATGCCGCAGAGATGGAATACGAGCTGGATACCGGCATCGTACGCGGACTTGATTACTACACACGCACGGTGTTTGAATTCATGTCCGATGCGCTTGGCGCACAGTCGGTGGTATGCGGCGGCGGACGGTATGACGGCCTTACCGAAGAGCTTGGCGGCCCGCATCTTCCGTCGCTGGGATTCGGAATGGGACTTGAGCGGCTGATGATGGTAATGGAAGCCTCCGCCGCGGAAATTCCCCGGCCGGAACGGTGCGAAGTCTATTTTGCCTCCATGGGTGACACGGCGGTGCAAAAATGTTTTGAAATGGCGGTAAAATTGCGCGAAGGCGGGGTATCGGTGGAATGCGATGTCGTTGGACGCGGAATTAAAGCGCAGATGAAATATGCCGATAAAATAGGCGCAAGGTACGCGATTGTTGTCGGAGATAATGAGCTTGAAACCGGTATCGCCAACCTGCGCGACATGGAAAGCGGAGAACAGACCGAGATTGCGCTTGATGACAGCATGTATACCACGCTTTATAATAAATCGCTTGACCGGCAACTGTCGGGAATGGCAGATTTATTTGGGAATATGGCGGAGTGAACTTCCGCTTAAACGATAAAAATATGTAACACCGGAAAGGGTATGATTATAATGGCAGAAACACTTCAAGGCTTCAAACGCAGCCACTATTGCGGGACGCTGAGTGCGTCGGATATCGGCAGCAAGGTATCGGTTTGCGGATGGGTACAACGTCAGCGCGACCTTGGTCAGCTGATTTTCGTTGACCTGCGCGACCGCACCGGAATTATCCAGCTTGCCTTTGACGCCGACACAGCAAGTGATATTTTTGACAAAGCCTTTGCGATTCGCGGCGAATATGTAATTGCTGCCGTCGGCGAGGTGCGTGAACGCAGCTCCAAAAATCCCGACATCCCCACCGGTGACATTGAAATTACCGTGACCGAGCTGCGGGTGCTTAACAAGGCCGAAACACCGCCGTTTGAGATTGTTGCCGACTCCCAAACCTCCGAAGCACTGCGGCTTAAATACCGTTACCTCGACCTGCGCCGTCCGGATTTGCAAAACAATATCATAATGCGGCATAAAATTACAAAGGCCGTACGTGATTATTTTGATTCACAAGGTTTTATCGAGCTGGAAACCCCAATGCTCATCAAATCAACACCCGAAGGCGCGCGTGATTTCCTTGTTCCGTCCCGCCTGCATCCCGGGCATTTTTATGCGTTGCCGCAGTCGCCGCAGCTGTATAAGCAGCTGTCAATGGTGGCGGGTTTTGACCGTTATATGCAGCTGGCACGGTGCTTCCGCGATGAAGACCTTCGCGCCGACCGCCAGCCGGAATTTACACAAATTGACCTTGAAATGTCCTTCGTAGACATGGAAGACGTTCTCGCAATGGGTGAAGGTTTTCTGAAGCATGTATATCATGAAATATTGGCGGCAGATGTTCCGCTTCCGTTACCCCGTTTGTCGTATAACGAGGCCATGCGCCGGTTTGGCTCTGACAAACCGGATATTCGGTTCGGAATGGAAATTGTCGATATCGGCGGTATTGTCAAAGGCTGTGGCTTTGGCGTGTTCGAACAGGCATTGGAAGCCGGCGGAATGGTGGCGGCAATCACCGCGAAAGGTGCGGCGCAAATACTGTCCCGCAAGGAAATGGATAAGCTTACTGAATATGTGCGCGGAATAGGTGCAAAAGGGCTGGCGTGGATACGGCTGACCGCCGATGGTGTGGCGTCTTCCTTCTCGAAGTTTATTACCGGGGAAACCATGACTGCCCTGCTGGCTGCTGCCGACGCACAAAGCGGTGACGCGGTGCTGATTATTGCCGATACTAACAAAAAACACGCGCTGACCAACCTTGGCTCGCTGCGGTTGGAGGTTGCCGGACGTACCGGTGTGGAGCGCAATGGGCTTGGTGCGTTGTGGATTACCGAATTCCCGTTTTTTGAATTGAACGAGGAAACAGGCACATATGAAGCCATGCATCATCCATTTACATCGCCGCTTGACGAGTGTATCCCCTATTTAACAAGCGCACCGGAAAAGGTGTATGCCAAAGCATATGACCTTGTATTGGGCGGGGTGGAGTTGTCCAGCGGATCCATCCGTATAACCAATCCCGACCTGCAAAAGCAGATGTTTAACGCACTTGGATTATCCGATGACGAGGCTTATGAAAAGTTTGGATTTTTGACCGATGCGTTCCGTTATGGCGCGCCGCCCCACGGCGGAATGGGAATCGGACTTGACCGCCTTATTATGCAAATGCTTGGCGCAGAAAGCCTGCGTGAGGTTGTGGCATATCCCAAGGTGCAAAACATGACCGAGCCAATGACAGATTGTCCGTCGCTTGCTTCTTCCCAGCAATTGGAAGAGCTGGGGATTGAATTCAAAAAATCACATAGTTGATTAACCTGAGTGTATTTCCAAGCTAATCAACTATAACACCGAAAGGCATGATTACAAGGCATGAACCCAGTTTTTCATTCAAGAAATTTGGCATATCGCTGCCCTGTGGGTGCAGTATCCGCCGGCACAGAGATATTTTTTCGAATATGCATTCCCCGCGCACTGGATTGTTCCGGGGCGCGGATGCATGTTGAGGATGCGTCGTCCGGGCAAATATATCACCGCGGCATGTTCTGGGCGGGAATGAACGGCGACTGCCATGAGTGGTGGGATTGCCGATTCACGCCTGAAACGCCGTCGCTGTTTCGATATTGGTTCGAGCTGACGACCCCATCCGGTTCCCGCCGTTTATCACGGCTTAGGGACGGCTCCGCTGACATTGTAAGCCGCATTGCGGCACCGCACAGCGAAAAATGGCAAATCACCTGCTATGCCGGTGACTTTACCACCCCTGACTGGCCGGTTGGCGGGGTAATGTATCAAATTTTTCCCGACCGGTTCGCAAACTCCGGCACGCCGAAGTCCGATGTGCCAACCGACCGCAAGCTGCACACGAAATGGGGCGAACCTCCGCAGTGGTGGCCGGACAGCGATGGTGAAATTTACAACAACGACTATTTCGGCGGCGATTTGCGCGGTATTGAGCAGCGGCTCGACCGTCTTGCCGAGCTGGGCGTGACATGCCTGTACCTAAACCCGATTTTTGAAGCCCACTCCAATCACAGGTACGACACCGCCGATTATGAAAAAATCGACCCGTTGCTCGGCACGCAGGAGGATTTTGAATCCCTGCTTCGCACGGCGGCACAGCTGGGGATGCGTGTATTGCTGGACGGAGTGTTCAGCCATACCGGCGCAGACAGCGTATATTTCAACAAAAACAAACGCTATTCCGGTGACGGGGCGGCTCAATCACTGACCTCGCCGTATGCGTCATGGTATCGCTTTAACCATTGGCCATATCAGTATAACAGCTGGTGGGGATTCAAAACATTACCTGATGTGGATGAAACTGACCCGGGATTTTTGAATTTCACCTGCGGCGAAACCGGCATCGTCCGCCGCCGTATAAGTGAGGGAGCCGGCGGTTGGCGGCTTGATGTAGCGGACGAGCTTCCGGACGAATTCCTCGACGCGCTCCGCACCGCCGTCAAAGCGGAAGATCCTGATGCGATGGTGCTCGGCGAGGTGTGGGAGGATGCCAGCCATAAAGAAAGCTATGGCAGTGTGCGGCGGTATCTGTTTGGAGGCCAGCTGGACAGCGTAATGAACTATCCCTTCCGTGCCGCAATAATTCGCTATCTCTGCGGCGGCAACGCCATGGACGCGGCATACACTATAATGGATATAGTGGAAAATTATCCCCCTCAGGTTACACGGATACTTATGAATATGTTGAGCACACATGACACAGAACGAATATTGACAATGCTCGCCGGAGAATCGTGTGACGGCAAAAACCGCGAATGGCAGGCATCACATCCGTTGTCGGGATATCAGCGTGCACACGGTATGAAGCTTGTTCGGCTGGCGACCGCGATGCAATACACACTCCCCGGTATACCCTGCATCTATTACGGAGATGAAGCGGGGATGGAGGGATACCGCGACCCGTTTAACCGCGGATGTTATCCATGGGGTAACGAGGACACAAGCCTGATGACATGGCACCGCCGGCTGGGACAATTGCGCCGCTCTGCTCCGGCATTGCGGGAAGGCAATATGGAGATATTGACCGCCGACCGCACCTGCTTGATTTATGAGCGTGTGTACAAAGACAGCCGCCTGTTGTGTGCGGTTAATTCCGGAGACATGCCGATGGAGGCTGCACTTCCAGAGCAGTGGCACGGCGCCACTATAAGTATGGGGGAAGGACGTATTGAAGGCGGAACCGTTCTTCTTCCGCCGGTATCCTGTGCTATAGCTGTGTTATAGAGCAGAAAGGAGGGAGTGACATAGGGGTTACAGTACTACACCCATTACTGATATTCGGCTTAGCAATCATATTTGCATGGATTTGGTCAAAGACATTATTCTTTATGATTCCTGTGTTTATTGCCGGGCTATATCTCCATTACCCCGGATCTGCCATTTTGCAAATTGCTTGCGGCATTTTATGGATTCTATTGGTGGCCGGCACCAGCAGGGTCGCGGCATACTCAAGTATGCTCCACAGAGTGCCAAAATCCTTGAAAGTGCTGCTGATAGTTTTGGGGGCAGGCGCAATAGGGGCCTTTTTATTTATTGCTTATTCCTCCGCAAGCACTGAACCATTTTACACGTATATTTTGGGTTCGTTGGCTATTGGAGCAGCTGCAGCCGCATTTGCCTACTACATTATCCTTTATGTCATATGCCCGTTGATTATTTTAGAAAAAGAGGTAATATCCACCTCAATTCTTGATTACTACAAATCCTATGGCAGAAATAACAGCGGAAATTGCGTTCGGTTTGAGGATGACTTGGAAGGCTACAGCGTCAGCATATTTCTATTTCAGAAATTCCGTGGGCGTGTGGGCGCACCTGTATCTTATATAAAATGCCGCTGCCCTTTTGGGTTATCCTTTATTTATAAGGTCTCGGTTAATATGGAGCATGCCGGAAAACCGTCAAAATGGGAGACTGCTCCCCATACCAAAACGCACAGAAGAATAGTGCTCTTTGCGCTCGTTTTTCTGGCTGTCAGCATTGTGCTTTTTTTCATTTATAGTCAATTAACTTGAAAACAAGCTCATCAAATACAAATAAAACCCATCTATCAAAGCTTTTATCCGCTCAAGGTATTGAGCGATTCAAGGTATTGGGTGACTTTTTACCTGGCGATTTTCTGATTTTAAGTGACTATATAAATGAAAAGGACGTGCGGCAATGCGCTTGTTGGTATTAGATGGAAACAGTATCATAAACCGTGCCTATTACGGCATAAAACTTCTGTCCACCAAGGATGGGCAGTACACCAACGGGCTGTTCGGGTTTTTGAACATTTTGCAAAAGCTGCGCGACGAAACATCTCCCGATGGTATTGCCGCGGCGTTTGACCTGCGCGCGCCAACCTTCCGCCATGTTGAATATCCCGAATATAAGGCGGGGCGCAAAGCCATGCCGGAGGAACTTGCCGAACAAATGCCTCTGATCAAGCAGATACTTTCGCTGATGGGTATTCGTGTTGTGGAATGCGAAGGATATGAAGCCGACGATATACTCGGCACGCTTGCCGCCGCCGCAACGGAGCAGGGGCACTCCTGTGTAATAGCGACCGGCGACCGTGATTCGCTCCAGCTGGTGGACGAAAATGTGACAGTATACCTTGCCGCCACCAAAATGGGACAGCCGCAGACAACAATATACACACCCGCCGCCGTACAGGAAAAATATGGCATGACTCCCCCGCAGCTTATTGACCTGAAGGCATTAATGGGGGACAGCGGC